>FLNZ01000093.1_pt1 | contig 14281 bp, 18 predicted proteins | sample 1140391 | NCBI WGS metagenome assembly FLNZ01 (sample SAMEA3878171, study PRJEB12797) | bioreactor metagenome | biome: Moose rumen | place: Sweden | collected 2011-10
AACAGGGCCGCGACAGCCTCGACGACAGCAAGACCGTGTGGGAAGAAATCACTGGCGGGAACGACGAGATTATGGTGGGTGACCGCAAGATGAACGGCCGCGCCTACTGCGGACTCTTCAACTTCACGGGTTCCGCCCAGCAGAAAAAGCTCACCACGCTTTCGGGTGGTGAACGTAACCGCGTGCTCATGGCGAAGAACCTGCAGAAGCCGGGCAACCTGTTGTTCCTCGACGAACCGACGAACGACTTGGACATCGAAACGTTGCAGGCCCTGGAACAGGCTATCCTCAAGTTCGCAGGCTGTGCCGTGATTATTTCGCATGACCGCTGGTTCCTGGACCGCATCGCCACGCACATCCTCGCTTACGAAGGCGACTCGAAGGTGGTGTGGTTCGAAGGCAACTGGAGCGAATACGAAGCCGACCGCCGCAAGCGCTTAGGCGAAGACGCCGACAACCCGAAGCCGATTAAGTACAAGACTCTTACGAGACAGTAATCAAAAAGGCGGCTAGAGCCTGTCCTGAGCGACAGTCGAAGGAAGCCGCCATTCTTTATGTCATCCCCGCGTAGGCGGGGATCTATTTAATTATAAAATTGCGAAGAACTCTAGCAGTTCTCTCACAAAAATGCTTGTCAAGAGGAGGCAAATGACCAGAATTGAACTTCTGGTTAGGGGCCTGTCTTGCCAGGTGTAAATCTTTTTCCTTATCTCGACTTGCTTCGTGAAAATGCTCGCGATGGTTGCGACAAAGAATATTGCGAAGAATGTGATGATGTCCAGGAGTTGCAGCGGCCTCCCGGAAATGGGGGAGAGTCCGAATAGGTCGAGTGTGTCGTAAAAACTGTCTAGCGCGAAAAACCAGAAGAGAAGGATGATGATGCCGAACAGTACGGGCTGCTCTTTCCATTGGATTTTGAAGACGTACTCAATTTTCTTGGTGCGGGTGTAATGAATCCCCAGGTAGAGCCCGCCAATGAAAGCAAATATATCGTCCATGGTTAAAAGTTAGGAATCTTTTAAAACGCTTCGTTTATTGTGACGCCGCCGTTCAGGTAGCGGTGTACAAGGCTATTGATGAGCGTTTGGTAACTTGTTCCAAGTCGAGCGGCCTTGACCTTCATGCCTTCGATGTCGGCATCCTTCATCCGGATAGTGATGTTGTGGGCAGATCCGCGAATTTCTGCCTTGATGCGTTTCACCTCTTCTTCGGGAAGAGGTTCTGTGTCGCCTCGTTCAATGGCTTCCATGAGGAGTCTTTCTTCCTCGTCCATTGGCTCAAATTCTGAGTTCTCCATTTTCGTACCTCCGCTGATAGAGGCGGCTTTTTCTTCGTCAAACCTTACTTTTATATCCATAATATACATATATTATAATCAAAAGTCAATATGTTTTGATGGAAAATTCCGCTTTTTTTAGCAAAATTTCCTGTTGGCAGTTTGCGGGATGTCGCCAAATGCTCCCCGTGTTCCGTAATATAAATTTTTAAGATGTCAGATTATGACAACTACAAATTTTAGAAGTAACTAATAAAAAATAATCCGCCCGCTCCTAAGACAGCCATGCCGATGCCAACCCCGATGCTCAATTTTGCGTTGAATTGGTCGTAGTCGACATTTCCGATTTGAGCGGAGCCAATAAGTGTCATAAGTAATCCGCTAAAAACTAACGGAACGGCTATACTGACTATAAGTATGTCGCGGATAGGGTGTTTTTTTGCAGTAGTGTCTATGTTTGTTGCCATGCTTCGATCTTCTTGCATCTTTAGAACAAGCGGTGGAGTAAGTGACACCGCAAAAGAACTGGAAACAAGCAAAGAGAGACTTAGAATAAATACTGCCAAAAATTTCATAATCTTTAATATACCCAATTTCGCCCTATTCTGCAAGCGAAAACAAATGTTTTTGGCACACATTAACCCGCTTTTTGCGCGAATAAATCTATTTTATAGCAAAGATTTTCTTGGAACGATATCATGATTCGTGTTTTATTGATGCTTTTGCTTGCTGCCTCGTCCGTGCTGTGGGCGCGTGATATTGACGAGAGCGTCATTGATGCCAAGTCGTTGCGGTTGGACGATGTGATTTGCAAAGGCTGCGAAAAGATGCGATACGATTCTACGGATTCGACGAGTTGTGAGTCTTGCGATGATTTTGTCCGCTGCAGACAGAATGATGAAATTGTTGAGTATCAATCTGGATCGATGGGTGGCTGGGAGTATGTGGACGGCGTGCGTGTTTTTAAGGGCAATATGCGTGGAATAAAAACATGTTCTGTTCGCATCGCTTTTAGTAATGGCGTTCGATTGGGGATGACGAAGGATGAGGTCTTGAAGAAAGATCTCGCCTTTAAGCAAGAAAGCGATTCCGTCTGGAGGTGGGAAAAATGGAAACGGCTGGGCCCAATGGAGCCCGGTGACCCCAATGATTGGCATGATTGGCAGGGGTTCAAGGTTCATTTTTGCAAAAATAAGGTCTGTAATATCTATTTTTGGCATATCCAAACTGATGGCGGTCCAGATTAACCCATGCTCCACGTTTTTAGACACGAAATCCGCTTGATTTTCAGGGACCCGCGATTCTGGGTTCCGTTCATCATCCCGCCGGTGATTCTCGCGGCGAGCCAGGGAATTGCGGTTTCGCGGTACGGCGGGCAGATTATGGAAGGCATGGAAGGCTACATGATGCTTTTGCTTGGTTGCCTGATGGCCCCGATGGGTTCGCCGTTGGCAGGCGATTCGTTTGCGGGCGAGCGCGAGCGTAATTCGCTTGAACTGTTGCAGCTTTCTCCCATCGCGCCTGCGAGGCTCTTCTGGGGCAAGTTGCTCGCGATTGTTCCGTTCCCGGTGGGTTTCGCGCTCCTGGCGCAGTTCGTCTACTGGGCGTCGCATCCCGATATTTCGACCGTCGCGGCGCTCGCTTCTATTCTCGGCGCGCTCTCGGCGGTGTTCCTCACGACATCGTTCTCGCTGATGCTTTCGCTCCGCGTAAAGACGGTCCGCGCCGCGGCCCACATCTCGCTTTTCGTTGTAGTCCCGCTGCTCCTCCTGGTCCAGCTGTTCCACGAGACGTTCTTGGCTGGGCTATTCATTCCTGTAGTTACGTTGTTTGTAAGTCTTGCTTTCAGCGTACTCACTGCTATCCTAAGCATGCGCAAGTTCGTGAGCATGTAATTCAACAAGGTTCTTGATGCATTATCTGATTGTTCCCGGTTACAGCAATTCTGGTCCCACTCACTGGCAGACTTATTGGGCAAACAACATGCCCGATGCAAGCCGCGTTGAACAGCACGACTGGGAACACCCGCACAAGGCGGATTGGGTCGATACGCTCGACAGGACGGTGGCTGCGCTCGAGTCCGATACGGTTCTCGTTTCGCACAGTCTGGGGGTCGCGACGACGGTTCTCTGGCTTATGCAGAAGGCGAGGGAAGGTGCCGTTCCGGCAAAAGTCAAGGGCGTGTTCCTCGTTGCGCCTGCGGATATCGACGTGATTGACATTGTCGATGACTTTGCTCCGATGCCTTTGGAAAAGTTGCCGGTGCCCTCGTGCGTTGTCGCGAGCGAGAACGACGAGTACGTGACTATCGAGCGTGCGCGCCAGTTTGCGGATGCGTGGGGCTCGATGTTCTTTGACGTGGGCCGCAAGGGGCATATCAATGCGCTTTCGAACCTCGGCGAATGGGAAGAAGGCCGTGCTCTCCTGAAAGAATTTGAAAAAATTCTCTAAATGCTGGTTTTTCCGTTTTTAATTTTGTAGATTATGCTCAACTCGTTTTTCGGGTTGTGTCGGCTGTCGAGTGACGCCCTTTTATTATAGTGTTAAAATCTAGGGGACGATAGTGCCTCGCAAAAATGCGGAGGAAAGTCGCGGATGCTTTATGCCCGCGGTAGCTTGCCTCGTTATTATTTTACTTCTTTGCCTGGGGCGCGCGTGGTGCGCTGAGCGCGACGTGCCCGACAAGGTTTCGCTCGATTTCGTGGATGCGAGCCTACAGGATGTCGCCCGCTCGGTGTCGCTTGCCTACGGGGTGCCCGTGCTTGTGGACGTCGGTGCGGAGGCGCGTGTCACGTTCCACCTCGATGGCGTCGGGCTGCTGGAGGGGCTCACGTCGTTGTGTTCTACCCTCGGGCTGGAACTCATTCGCGACGGGACGGTTTTCCATATCCGCAAGCGCCTGGAACGTGGCGAGAATTTTTTTCGGGTAGCAGATTCGCTCGTGTCGCTCGACGTGCGGGAGCGCGACGTTCGCGAGTTTATCCGGGATTTTTCTGCGAATACGGGCCTGAACGTGGTGGCTTCGCCCGATGTCGCGGGCCCTGTGAGCGGCCGGCTGGAATCCGTACCGCCCGGGACTGCGCTCCGGGTGCTGCTCGAGTCGCATGGTTTCCGCGTGAGGCGCGATGCTGACTGCTTCCGTGTGGAACGCTCGCGCAATTCGCCCGCGGGTGTTGCGGGTGGCTCGGGCCCGAATGGCGCTGGTGCGAACGGCGTTTCGTCCGCGGGCGCAAATTCCGTGCCGGATATCGTTCAGGACGATTCGCTCTATACGGTAGAACTGGACGGCACCCCGCTGGACATCTTCCTCAAGGAATTGGCGCGGGTATCGAACCTCAATCTGGTGCTGTACGGAGACGTGCGCGAGAGCTTGCAGATGCGTTTTGAACGCGAACCGCTTGCGAATCTCCTGCAGTCGCTCTTTCGCGGGAGCCGCTACACCTATGCACTCGATTCGAATACTTTGTTTGTAGCAGAACGCGGGGCGAAAAACGTACTCTCGCGAACGGAACTTTACCCGCTGAAGGCAACGACGCCGGAATCACTCGTGCCGCAACTTTCCAAGTTGTTGCCGGGTTCGGGGCTTGTCGTGTCGGAGGTGAAGGAACAGAACGCGCTGATGTTGCGCGGCTCGCCTTCAGAAATTGCGGAGGCAATCGCCATCCTTGAAAACCTGGATAGGCCCGCCATGCAGGTGACCATCTCGTGCGTGATTGTGGAACTCAAGCGCGGGCGCAATTTCGAAATCGGGCTCCACAGCGGTTCTACGCGCAAGACGGGCGAGAACGACCTGGGCGTGCGCGGGTTCTGGGACTTTATGGGGAAGGACGTTTCCGCTTCGGGAGCGTTCGGGAAAATCGGAATCCTGCCGGCGCGTTTCGAGATGGAACTTTCCGCGATGGAAGAGAACAACAGGGCTGAAGTCCTTGCGCGTCCGCGGCTCACGACGCTCAACGGGAACAAGGCGGAACTCAACGTGACGAACACGGTGTATTACCTGGTGAGTCAGGTATCCGCCGACGGCTACCCGATTACGGATTACCGCAGTTTCAATGACGGAATCTCGCTCGAAATCACGCCGACCGTGACGCAGGGCGGGAGCATCACGCTGAACATTTCGCCCGAAATCAAGACGGCGGGGCGCTCGAGCGGCGACGGCCCGCGCGATATCAGCACGCGAAACCTGAAGACGACCGTCACGCTGAAAAACGGCGAGACACTTTGCCTGGGCGGCCTCGTACGGAAGGGCAAGTCGGAGGTGCGCACGGCGGTTCCGTTCCTCGGGAGCATCCCGCTTATCGGCAGGCTTTTCAGTTACGTGAGCGAGGTCGAAGACGAGAGCGAACTGGCCATCTTCATCACGCCCGAGGTGGAATTCTGATGTGGGCGAGAACGGCTTTTGTGGAGGCGCGGCTCTGGACCTGGGAGGTGGTGACAGGCTTCGATGGCGTGCTGGACCCGGTAACGTTGCGAAAACGTTTCACCGAGGATTTTCCGAGTGTCGCGCAGTCGTGTTCAGAAGGCTCTTGCACGGCGCAACCCGTGTTCCGGGAAATGGTGAGCTTCAACAGCACGGACGGGCGAAAACACCGTTACCTGGTGATGCTTGCGAACGAGGGCGATTCAGAAAAGGAACCTGCGAAATATCGCGGGCGAGGCGAGCGCATCTTGCCCCGGACGGCGATGCTCTACGGGTGTGCAGACAAACTAATGCGCGAGGAAGATGCTTGCGAAAGCGCTTATTGCGGGTGCAGCCTGCGCGAAAGTTGCGGGAACAGCCGCTTCGCATTCCTGGACAACGGCTGGCTGTACATCCTCGTCTTCTTTGAAGGAAGGCTTTGCCACTGGAGCGAGGAACCTCAGTATAATAATAAAGAAAGCGTGCAGGAACGTCTCGGGCGGTTCGATGTTTTTCTCCGGAACGACGACCTGTTTTCTCGGGCGGAAAAATGGTACTGCGCGTTTATGGACGTAGGGGACGTGCAGGAACCGGAAAGGCTCCGCTGGCTGCGTCGTGCGGGTCGCGACCCGTTCTGGCGGGTACGAACCCGCGGAAAGCTTGTGCTGCCTGCGCTTGCTGCGGGCGTGGCGCTGTTGTTTGCGGTTAGTACCTGGTGGAACGTTCTTTCGGGCGATTTGCCGGGCGCGGCACCCGAAGTAATATCGCCTGCAGGCGCGGAACTTCCGGCGCTCACGCCTCCGCCGGAGATGCGCCCGAGCGAAGAGGCGGTCGCGCAGTTTAACAAGGAGGGTGCGCAGTTTAACGAAGAACGCGCGCCGTTTAAGAGCGACGTTCGCAGCGTATCAGAAATCGGCGATGCCCGCGGCACTCACAAACCGGCGCCTGGTTGCGACCTCCCTCCTGTTCGCTTGCGCGGCGTCGTGGCGGGTCGCATTTTCAGCGCATCGATTGCGGGCGCATCGCCTTCCTGGTACAGCCTCGGGGATACCCTCGGGCCCTTCGAAGTCGTTTCTATCGGGAAGGACCGTGTGCAGCTTGCCTGCGGGGGCGAAACTCGGGAGGTGCGCAATGGAATGTAAGCGCGGTTTCGTTCTGGGATTTGTCCTCTCGCTTATCCTTTCACTCACCATCCTGTTCGGTTGCCTTTTGCGGGTGCCGGGAAGCGTGCTGCGTTACACGAACCATTACGCGCGTGAAGTGCAGGCGGTCTACGATGCGGAATCGGCAATCATCGCGAATCTCTCGGGATTGCCTGACGGGTTCTTCGCGGGCCTCCCGCCGGTGTATGCCGAAAGCGATGGCCCGTGGGGGAGAGTCTGCGCCCCGCTACAGGCCGGCGCGCATTCTATACCTGCAAATATTTCGCATTCTATACCCGCAAATATTTCGCTTCCTTTGTCTGCAAATTCTTCTCGCAGTCTCTGCGCAAGTTACGGCACGCGATATTCCCGCCTGCGGTTTGACGACTGGTACACCGCCATGACTCAATATCGTGCCGCCCTTCGCGAGTCCATCACGACGGCAAGGGGCTTCCGCGTCATGTCCGGCAATCGCCGCATCTTCCGGCTCGATACCGCAATCGCGTTGCATGTGAGCGATGGCGATCTCACGCTCGATTTCGATACACGAGTCCCTTCCGCCGCCTTCCTGGTCGATGGCTCCGTGAACGTGAAGGGGCGGGCGCGTTTCGACACGCTGCGCATCTATTCCGAGGGCGAAGTAACCCTCGGCGGCGAAGTCACGGTCGCGCATCTCGAGGTCTATTCCGGCGCATCGCTGGAGGTGCATTCCTCCTTCAGGTTTTCGGGCATGCTCTATGCCCGCGATTGCATTGCAATTCGCAACCGTGTACGGGCAGATTTCCCGAGCGTAGCCGTATCGCTCGGGTCGGGCAGCGGGCGCATCGCCTTCCTGAATCGAGCCTCCTTCGCGGGCGTGCTCGCAGCGCCGGGCGGCACGGTCGAGCTCGATGTTCCCGACAGTCTCGCGGGTGCTGCGTTTCCCGGAACCGTGCGCGACTCAGCCCAAGCCCTTTTGCCCGCGTTTTTTGACGGCGAGAAAGTCGTGTTCCGGAGGTCCGCGCAGTGAATACTAGCGATAAACATCTCGCCTGCGATAAACGAAAAGCCTTTACTTTGCTCGAGGTCCTCGTCGCGCTTGCGGTTCTTGCCGCAGGGGCGGCCACCCTCTCGCTGTACCTGGGGGCGTTCCGGCGCATCTCTACCCTCGAGTTCTCCCGCTCGGATTCCGCGCTTGCTGCAGTCGCGTACATCGATTCCCTTGCAGTTTCTCTCCCGCCCTGCGCCGACACCGTCTATACCCGCCGCGCATCTCTAACCCGCAACCCGCCCGAAATAAACATTCTGCCTGCAATAAACGATCCCCCCGAAATAAGCAATCAACTCGCGACAAACGATTCCCCCGCAATAACCATCACCCCCGTTCCCGCCGCGTCGCTCCAGTGGCTTGAAATCCGCACGCCCGGCTACACCTTCAGGAGGCTCTCCCGATGCAAAAAGGCTTCACGCTAATGGAACTCATGGTGGCGCTCGCGGTCGCGGGCATCCTTGTTTCGTCTGCGCTCGGGCTCTACGGCATGTTTCACCGCGAATACGTGCACATCCTTGCCGCCTACGATTCCCGCTCGACTGAATATATCCATACCATGCAAAAAAGCATCCGCGAACTTCGCGGATGCCCTGATGCAAATCGTTTGTAGCGGATTACGATTCCTGCTCTTCGACGTTGCCGTGTTCCTTGCGGGCCTTGTGCACTTCGATAATGTTGCCGATAAAGTGCATGAAGCTGAGCACGCCCACGGAGAGGAAGCCCACCGCGTAGAGCGCGAGGAACGGTCCGATAATGAACTTCTGTGCGCCGATGTATTCGAGCAAACCGAAGATGCAGTACACGCCCACGGCAAGTTCGAGGACGGCCATCCAGGGGAACTTCTGTGCGTAGTGGCTCTTCGCCTTCTTCTTGGATCCGCCGCTCTTCGGGGTACGGACAAAGCTGCCCTTCACGCCGGTCACGGCACCGAACACGGCACGCGTGTTGTTCACGGCGATGCCCACGCCAAGCGCCATCAAGATGGGGAGGCTGAGCATGCGGATTTTCCAGCCGGTGTAGCCCGAGCAGCGCTGTGCAACGAAGTAAAGAACGGAAGGAGCGATTGCGGCGAGGAAAATGAAACTGAAACCGACGGTGTATGCCCAACTGGGCAAGTGCGCGACCGGTTCGAAGAACGCGAGGAGCGGCCAGGCGCAGAGGGCGGTAAACAGCATGCAGGGGTGAATCGAGTAGTGCGTGGTGTGCAGGAACGCGCCAATCTTGATGCGGAGCGGGACCTTGGCCTTCCACACACGCGGCAAAATCTTGATGGCCGTCTGGATGGAACCACGGGCCCAGCGGAACTGCTGTGCCTTGTAGGCGTTGATGTCGTTCGGAAGTTCAGCCGGCACAATCACGTCGAACACGAACTTCATCTTCCATCCGGCGAGCTGGCTGCGGTAGGAGAGGTCCATGTCTTCGGTCAGGGTGTCGCCTTCCCAGCCGCCACCGTCGTAAATAGCCTGCTTGCGCCACACGCCTGCGGTACCGTTGAAGTTCATGAACAGCTTGCCCCAGCTACGGGCGGACTGCTCGATAACGAAGTGACCGTCGATACCGATGGACTGGGCGAGCGTAAGGCCCGATTCCGTGCGGTTCAGGTGGCCCCAGCGGCCCTGCACGAGGCCAATCTGGTCGTCCATCACCAGGTAGGGGATGGTCTTCAACAGGAAGTCCTTCTCGGGGACGAAGTCCGCGTCGAAAATCGCGAGGAATTCGCCCTTCGCGACGGCCATGGCTTCCTTGAGGGCGCCGGCCTTGAATTCCTTGCGGTTCGTGCGGTGGATAAGCTTGATATCGTAACCCTTTGCGGCAAGTTCGGCCACCTTCTTCTTCGCCACTTCGTAGCATTCGTCGGTGGAGTCGTCCAAGACCTGGATTTCGTGCTTGTCCTTGGGGTAGTCGATAGCACAGACCGCGTCGAGCAGCCGCTCCACGCAGTTCGCCTCGTTAAATACGGGGAGCTGGGTCGTGACCTGCGGGAGGTCGTTGATGGAGTGCTCACGGTAGAACTTGAGAATCTTTTTGCGGTCTGATAGTCTAGTATGGCGGCTATTCTTCAGGAATAGATATATGCTGTAGTAGCAACTGAACCCGTAAATCACCAATCCCACGCCGGCGATGACATAGACTACGAACATTGCGTAGAGGAGAACTGTATTCATCGTTTACAAAACCTTTTGCATAATCAAATGCTTGGGCGCAAATATAGAAATCAAAGCCTCTTTTTGCTATGTTTCGTTACTATTTTTATGGAAAAAAAGAGTGATAGACTTAACTTTTTTACAAAAAATCGCGTTTTTTCGCATTTTTGCGACGAAGTGCAATTAAATTGTATATTTAGGTAAAAAAATATGGATGAACGGAATTCGGGCGAACCGTCTACGGTAGTCAAATGGATGCTTTCGCACAGGGACGATGCCGGTTTCGGTGATGCGCTGAAATCGCTTATCTCGTATGCGTGTGTCGAGTGGCTCCGCGTGACGTTCGGGGTGCAACTTGCGCCCGAGGATGCCCTTTCCAGGGTGATGCTTGCGGACCTGCCTGCGTATCCGGTCGGGCGCTGGCTCGAACATCCGGAACGGCACTGTGAAGAAATAGCCGCGTTTTGCGAGAAAGCCAAGTCCGGCGAGCCGCTGCCCGGAGTGACGGTCGACGTTCCCGACGTGCTCGACCTTCGGGGCGTGGTTTGCCCTGGCAATGCCGCCCGTTCGAGGCTCGTGATGTCGGGATACCCCCGCGGGCGCGTGCTGAAGATTGACCTCGACGAGGGTTCCCCTATTGAGAATGTTCCCGGAGCGCTGGTCGCGGACGGCTGTAGCATACTCTCTCGCGAAAAAAAAGACGGATTTTGGGAAATTTCTGTGGTCAAACCCCTCGATAGTAAGTAAATTAAAGGTATGGAAAACAGGATTCTCATAATCGGCGACGAACTCTTCGGAGAACAGGGCGAGGTGGCCTCCCGCGTGGCCGAGATGCTCCTGTGCCGGGAACCATCGCGGCCCATGCAGTTTTCCATCAATTCTCCGGTTCCGCTTTCGTTGCCGCAGCTCTTGGCGCGGGCCGCTTCCGACATCATCGGCAAGAAGGCGGGGCGCATCGTGCTCGGCCTCGGGCTGACCGACCTCAAGAAGGATTCGGGTTCGGGGTTCCTTACGGCGGAGAACTACACGAGCCTCGTGCGTGAACTTGTCAACAAGACTCAGTCCGGCATCTTCGTGGTGACGGTTCCTCCCGATTCCGTGCACGGCGTGAGCGACAAGGCGAAAATCCTCAACAATGCCATCCGGGCGTTCGAAACTGCATTCCCTTCGCGGGTGAAGGTGTTCGATTTCGCGGGGCATGCGGATATTTTCAAGCAAAAGCAACTGGAAAGGGGCAAATTTGCCCGCAGTCTGTATTCGGAAGACGCAAAACCCACCTCTTTGTGCATTACGCTCGAATCGCTTTTCTTGCAAGATTGTATATTAAGAGAGTTAGAAGATAAATAAGGAGCTGATATGAGTCTTTTAGATGATGGTTTTGCCAGAAAGATTGCAGCCCAGAGACGTGCCTGGGACATGACTACGGAACATGGGAACAAGGACCGCGGTCCGCGTCAGCCTGCCGCCCCCAAGATGGGTGTGTGCGACAAGTGCCACAAGGAAACCATGGTGCGAGCCTTCCGTAGCCGCCAGACGGACCGTATGGACGGTGCCGCCAGTTTCGGGACGGTGTTCAAGCACTATTGCGAGGAATGCGCCCCGAAGTCCCGTGCCCAGAAGGATGCCGAGGTCCCGCAGCTTTCGAACAAGCAGGTGAAGAACCTGATGCGTTCGGCAAAGAAGGGCCTGCTCTAAAGAATCAAATTACCCTATCGGTAACCGTTTTCCACTCGCCGGGCTTCAATTTGCCCAGCGGGATGTTTCCTATTTGTATGCGGATGAGCCGTAGTGTGGGAAACCCGACCGCGGCAGTCATGTGGCGCACCTGCCGGTTCTTGCCTTCTATAAGGGTGAGCCGCACCCAGCTTGTGGGTATGTTCGCGCGGAACCGCACCGGAGGGTTGCGCGGCCAAAGCCAATCGGGCTCTTCGGCAATCTCTGCCTTGCAGGGCTTGGTGCGGTAACCCTTGATGTCCACACCTTTTGCGAGCCGCTGCACGGCCTCTTCGGTAATCTGCCCGTCGACCTGCGCCAGGTAGGTGCGCGGGTGCTCGAATTGCGGGTCCAGCAACTTCTTGATGAGTTTCCCGTTGTCCGTAAGGAGCAATGCGCCTTCGCTGTCATGGTCGAGCCTGCCTGCCGCGTACACTCCCGGCGGGAAGGCGAATGTATTGAGCGCCGGGTGGCCCGATTCGGGTGTGAACTGGCTCAGTACGCCGAACGGCTTGTTGAAGAGGATTACGGTAGACATGTCTTACCCGGAATGCCTATGCGAGTTCCTGGAAGAATTCCGGGCGGTGGAAGTCCGGCTTCTCGGTATCGATGGGGAAGGCGCTCAGGTAATGCGGGGTCTTCGCCTTGTCGGCGCACTTGTACAGGTTCCCCCGCAGGTGACCGCCCTCGAAGGCGTCGAGCCCGAATATGCTCGCCGGGATGCGCAGGCTTATGCCCCAGCTTATAAATTCCCCGATGATGCTCGCGAGTTGCTTGGTACGCGCGATTTGCGAGAGTGCCACCTCACTGAGTACGGTACGGTTCTCGCGCCCTTTTCCGCGTGCGGCAAGCAGGGCCCCGCGGCTCGTGACCTCGAAGTTGAAGTACTCTTCTGAGTTTGCGGGGTTCTGCAGGAACACCTCGACGCAGGAATCTTCCCAGCTGTGGCCGCCGTCTTCCATGACTTCGGCCCTGAAGCAGTCGAGCGGTTCCTCGACGTAGAAGTCAATCTGTACAAATTCGCGTTCTTCCGAGACGTTCGCCATCACGGTCGGGGTCTGGATTCCCTGGTTCGCTTTCCAGTTCATATTCGGTTTTAATAGCATAGTGATTAAAATAGATAAATCAGTGATTTAATCGATTAATCACTAGGTAGGGGTGTCGCGATATGGCGAATTTTTGCGAAAAACGGCATTTTAAAATTGGCACGGAAATTGCAACTATAGGGGTGCCCGTCGGAAGCGGCAAATGGTTTGCCGTGGAGGCGGTTTAACACAAAATATAGGAGGCCATAATATGGCAGAAAATACGAATGCAGCAGGCAATGCTGCCCAGCAGAAGGTGGATCCCGCTTTCGACTGCCTTGCGGTAACGCAGGTGCAGGTGTTCCCGTTCAAGGAAGGCCCGAGCCTCGGGCATCTGAAGGGGCTCGCGCAGATTGTGCTGAACGACCAGATGGTGATTCGCGGGCTCCGCGTGATGGATGGCGTGAACGGGCTCTTCGTGAGCTACCCGCTCGACCCGTTCTACAAGGGCGAGGACTTCAAGTCCATCTGCAATCCGATTACACGCCAGCTGCGTGAGCACATTGAAAATTGCATCCTGGAAAAGTACCAGGCTGCCGTAGCTTAGTAGGTGCAAATGTTCCGCAGAATCCGTTCTTACTGCTTGTTTGGTATAAAGGCCGTCCCTGTGAGTGTAGAGGTTGACGCCTCGCAGGGCTTGCCTGGGTTTACTCTGGTCGGCCTCCCGGACAATGCGGTGAGGGAATCCCGAGAGCGCGTCGTTTCGGCGATACGTTCCATCGGGAAGGTGGTGACGGGTTTCCGTACTACGGTAAACCTGTCGCCAGCGGATTTGCGGAAGGAGGGGAGTGCACTAGACCTTCCACTGGCTATCGGGATGCTCGTTTCTACAGGAGAGATAAATGTAGAGGAGGTGGAGCGCTATGTCTTTGTCGGTGAACTTTCGCTGGATGGATTGTTGAAGCCAGTGAGAGGGGTTTTGTCCATCGCGATGGGTTTACCGCGGGATAGCGAGAACATCCTGGTGATTCCCCGGGCGAATGCTTCCGAGGCTTCGCTGGTGGAAGGTCTTCATTACGTTTGTGCGGATTCCCTGAGGGAATGCGTAGAATTTCTAGAAGGGGGCGGGGGCTCGAAACCATCAATCGCGTCCGGCATACAAACGAGGCCCCAGCCCCCTTCCCTTGAGGTTCCCGACTTCAAGAACGTGGTTGGCATGGAGGGCGTGAAGCGCGCACTCGAGGTGGCGGCGTCGGGGGCGCATAACTTTTTGCTCGTGGGTTCCCCGGGCGCCGGCAAAACGCTGTGTGCGCGCTGCCTGCCGGGAATTCTTCCCGATATGACTGACGAGGAAATCCTCGAGACGACTCGCATACATTCGTGCGCTCGCCGCTCGGGCGACTCTGCGGAATTCAGGCCGGTGGTCGTTCGCCCGTTCCGCACGCCCCACCACAGCGCCTCGATGGTGTCGCTGGTGGGCGGCGGTGCCCGGCTGTTGCCGGGCGAGGCGAGCCTCGCGCACAACGGTGTACTCTTTCTGGATGAACTCCCG
>FLNZ01004466.1_pt1 | contig 14275 bp, 3 predicted proteins | sample 1140391 | NCBI WGS metagenome assembly FLNZ01 (sample SAMEA3878171, study PRJEB12797) | bioreactor metagenome | biome: Moose rumen | place: Sweden | collected 2011-10
AGCCAAATGAGCGGACAACCACATAGCGACCACGGTCTTTCATGACAACCTGCACACTATAGCTGCCGCTGGCGTTAGGTTTTCGGCGTACAAACATGCCACAAAGTTAACAAAACATAACGCAGGACACCCATTTTTTAAAATAAAAATTTCTTTGCCTCTGATTATCAATTAAATACAAAATCAGCCTTCAAGCACTGTCGAAGTCAGGAACCAACAATGGCTGGGAGAGGTATATCGATGTCGATGAGTTGGCGCGGTTCTACCTCGTTCAAGAGCTGCTCGACGACACCGAGTCGTTCCACGGCAGCTGTTTCTGGCACAAGGAGAACGGCGACAGCACGAAGATGATGTTTGGACCGGTGTGGGACTTTGGCAACGCCTTTCACCGCGGCACCGACCGCTTTATCTACGACCGCCCGGCGTTCACGCAGACCTGGATTGGCGAGATTGCCAAGTTCCCTCATTTCCAGGAGGTTGTAAAGAAGCACTGGGACCGCTTTGAGTTGCTGCACTACGATGAGATGGACGACTTTATCGACAATTTCATCGAGCAGATCTATCAGGCGACGATGAGCGACGCAACGCGCTGGCCCCAATATGGCAACCCCGACATCCTCAACGACCGCGACACCTTCAAGAGCTACTTCCACAACAAGCACAACTGGCTTGCCAGCCAATGGGGAGTGCCCGAGAAAGTGACGGGCGACGTGAACCTCGATGGTGAGGTGACGGCGGCCGACATAACCCTGCTCTACGACATATTGCTTGGAAATGTGGCTCTTGACGACGATCTCGCCACACTTGCCGACGTGAACGAAGACGGAGAGATAACCGCTGCCGACGTGACGATGTTATATGACATCTTGCTCGGAAATTACTAATTATATAGTTTTCAACTACTTGAGCTTTCGAATTCTCGAGCATTCGAGTTTTCGAGCATTCGAGCGGTTAGTCGATTGGTGATGTTTTTCTTGGTATCGTTATCTTCTGCCCTAGCTGGATTTTATCGTTTTTGATAGAAGGGTTGGCGTTTTTGATGTCTTGAATCGACACACCAAATTGCTTGGCGATTTTGTTGAGGCTGTCGCCACGTTTCACCTCATAGATGATGGGCTTGGAGGCTTCAATTCGTGCTGCCTCCTCTGCCTCACGCTTTGCTGCCTCTTTAGCGGCGAGTTCGGCGGTTTCTTTTGCTGCCCGCTCAGCTTCCTCTTTGGCTAGTCGTGCTGCTTCCTCTCGAGCTATGCGCTCTGCCTCAAGCTGTTCCACCTGCTCATATTCCTCGGGATAAATGAGCAGCGTGCCTATCTCGTTGCCCTTTGTATCGACATAGAGGTAGCGCAGCAGTTTGCGCTCACGCGCTGCCGCGGCGAGCAGCAGGTTGAACTTCAGCGCCTCGGGAGCCTGGCGGAACCACGCGTCGCGCTTAGTCATCACAAAAGCTGGCACATTCACGCTTTCCTTGGTGATGTAAGGCACTGTGACCTTTAAGGTTAGCGTAGTGGTGTCGGGAGCCAGCTCCACGCCGCTCAGGTGCTCGTTGTTGCCAATGGGCAGGTGATGCCTTGCCACCACCTTTTGGGCGGCTTGCACCATCAGCGAGGTGGTGTGGAGGGGTGTGACATCGGTCTTGCACTTCATCGACCCCACGATGCGGCTAATGAGCGACGGGTCGCCCTCACGGTGCGCCATAATCACCAGGAAGGTGCCATAGCCAGCGTTAAACGCCAGTGCCTCACAGTTGTAGGTGTAGTTGTTGGAGGTCTTCTTGAACCCCACGCCCTGCGCCACAAATCCTGCGATTACCGAGGGATAGACATCGGTGAAATCACTCGCCGCATGGCAGAACAAGTCTTTCTTGCCCACCACCTGTTTTTGCAGGTAAAGAGAGGGGTCGAACGCCCCCTCGATGTAGTCGATGCGCGCCAGCTCCAGGGTGGCACCCTTAGCGTCGAGGCGCGTCACATCCACGCGCGCGCCGTAGGGACGCAGCGCGTCATCATTGGAGAGGAACCAACTGTCGTCGGGGGTGGAAATCGTGAAAAACTCGTTCTCGACCGTGGCGGCAAAGCCCGTCATCGCCACCACAGCCATCATTATAGTGAAAAATCGTCGCATCATGTAATAATAACTGCAAAATGAGAGAATTATTGTGAAGAAGAGCTTAATGAACGCCGTGCTTACGGCGCACTACACCAACAACCCCCACGCCCCAAAACCAGCGAAGCAAAAAAACTAGCGAGCAACGCGAGCGGCGAACCAGCGAGCAACGCGAGCGGCAAACCAGCGAGCAACGCGAGCAGCAAACCCGCGAAGCGGCTATTTTACGCAAACGATTGCACAATTATCTTAATTAGATAATCTTATTATTTTACATTATTAACAAATAAATTTATTAATTTTGGGTGCCAATTATTACATTTCGTCAATAAAAAAAATTTATATAAACCAACCTGTTAAAAACAAAGTAATTATGAGGAAAATCTACATTACTCTAGCAATGGCGTTGCTCCTGCCGTTGACCACCCTCGCCCAGGGATGGCCAGCAAACTATGGCGGAGTGATGCTGCAGGGTTTCTTCTGGGACAGTTACAAAGAGACCCCCGACTGTAGCCCCTTTGGACCGTGGCAATACCACCAGTCCAACGACGCTACCGCTACACACCAGCCTGGCTATACCTGGGCAACCATCTATGGTGCCGGCTGGAGCAGTGGTGAGGAATGGCAAGTACCTGTTACTACATGGACAAGCCTTCTTGCTCACAAAGACGAAATCACCCCCTACATCGACCTGCTGTGGCTGCCACAGAGCGGCTCCACAGTCGCCGACTCCACTATGGTGTATTACACCAGCGACGACAACAGCGGCCGTAACGGCGTGAGACCGTGGCGCAATGGCCAAACTTGGGGATACAGCGATGGCTCCACCATCACCAACCCCGACTGTATGGGCTTTGTACCAGTGTTCTACTTCCATCACGGCTTGTCCTACAACCCCGACGGCACCCCCTGGACCTATACCGACAGCGAGGGCCGCACCTGGACACCACTCTCCTACTTCGGCACCGAGGCCGAGCTGCGTGAGCTCATTTCGACCTACAAGAGCGAGGGCACCGGAGCCATCGAAGACGTGGTGGCAAACCACCGCGGCGGCTTGGGCACCTGGGCGGGAGACAAATACTCCATTGAGTTCCCCACCGAGTACTACAAAGGCACCTACTGCCCCGAGGGCGAGTATATCACTTGGACCAGCGACGACGTGTGCAGCGACGACGAGAGCGGACGCGGCACTGGTAACGCCGACTGCGGCGGCAAGGGCGAATGGGCGCGCGACATCGACCACCACAGCCCCGCCACACAGCAAAAGGTGATCAAGTTCCTCGACTTCTTGAAGAACGACCTCGGCTATATCGGCTTCCGCTACGACTACGCTATGGGCTTCGAGGAGAAGCACTTTGCCGAGTATAACACCACCCTGCGCCCCACCTTCAGCGTGGGCGAATACTGGGGCTCGAAGGGCGACATCTCCAGCTGGATCCACAAGACCTACATGGAGGGCACCTACCAGAGTGCCGCTTTCGACTTCCCCTTGCAGAGCGACATCCGCGAGGCGTTCAACTACGGCAACTACCGCTATCTTAACAACTCGGGTCTTATCAGCGACCCCGTGCTCAAGCGCTATGCCGTGACCTTCCTCGACAACCACGACACCTTCAAGGACCTGCCAACCGACGGCTCTAACTACAACTGGAGCAACGGCAAGGCCTACCAGCACCGTGTGGAGAAGAACATCGTCGAGGCCAACGCCTTCATCCTGGCGATGCCCGGCACCCCATGCTTGTTCTATCCTCACTTCATGCATCCACAGTGGCACGACATCCTGTGCACGCTCATCAAGGCGCGCCGCACCGCCGGCATCACCAACGAGAGTGAGCGCTCGGCTGCCGAGCTCGTGGGCGACAACGGCATCCAGTGGGTTGTGACTGGCACCAACGGTCAGGTGTGCTTCCAGCTTGGCGACGCCGCTTCTAGCGACACCCTTCCTCCCCAAGGCTTCACCACCGTTTGGCAGAGTGACCTCGACGAGAATGGCTACCGTGTGGCTCGCTACAGCATCACCAGCAACCTCTACAACCAGATTGAGAAGAACAAGAAAAAGAACCTCATCAACGGTTATCCCGTTATCGACAAGAACAACACCACCTTTGTTGGCTCTATCACCGTTAACGTGAAGCCATCGAGCGAGGGCTGCACGCTGGTTTACACCACCGATGGCACTATGCCCAATAAAAATTGTACAACCATCACCGAGAGCACTAACCTCACCTTCACTGACAACACCACCCTCAAGGTGGGCGTGCTCGTTGATGACAACGTGCCCACCTCGTCGGTAGTTACCCGCCAGTATGTTAAGACTGCCACCGCGAGCGACAAAATCAACTTCTATGTGAAGGACAACAACGCTCCCTACATCTACACCTACTACTACGACAATAACGGCAACAAGACTGAGCCGTTTGGAGCTTGGCGTGGCTATCTCGCCTATGAGAAGGTTCAAGTGGGTGGCATCGACTGGTGGCACGTGCAGATGGACAAGCCCGAGTACCCCGTTAGCCTCATCATCAACTGGGACGGCAGCCAGACTCCCGACATCACCGGCATCACCAGCGACGTGTTCTACACCGTGAAGGATGGTCAGCCCAACGATGTGACTGGCACCTACATGCCAATGATGGAAAATCCCGACCTTGCTATCGACAAGCCCACCGGCACCTACAAGGGCGGCGTTTCGGCGAAGATCACCTCTTCCTATAGCGCAGCAACCATCGTCTATACTACCGACGGCACCGCACCCACTGCCAGCAGCCCAACCATTGAGAGCGGCGGCACAGTGTCGTTCAACACCAATGGCACCCACTACCTGCGCGCAGCCATCGTCAAGGACGGCGAGATAATCAAGCACCAAGCTCGTAGCTACTATGTGGAGGACGGCCATGGCGAGGGCGTGAACATCTATGTCAAGAACATGACAACCAGCGACGCGCCTCACATCTATGCCTGGAACGCTAACGAAGAGCCTGTCACCGACACCTTCGACAACGGTGGAGACAAACTCGGCGACACCCAGCCCAACTGTGGCCAGACTTGGTACAAGAAGCACTTCGACGAAGTGCCCGCCGGCATCCTGTTCATGCTCTCGGGAGTGAAAGACCAGACTGCCAGCATCACCTATCTGGAGAATGGCAAGGACTACTACTTCTACTACTATCCTGGCGCACACTTTGGCAACGACGCCTTCCAGCCCGGCTTCATCGACGTGACTGCCGACAGCAAGCACACCACCGACGTGAAGGCTATCACCATCTACATGTATGACAACGGCAACGACGACTGGTCTAATGGCTTGAAGCTCTATCCCTACGCCAACGGCAGCGCAATTTTCTGGAACTGGAACAACTCATGGGCCGAGAGCGCATTCCCAACCACCACAGTAGGCGAACAAAACTGGTTCTACTGCACATTCCTGGGTAAGGAGAGCATGAGCGCCATCCTCTTCAACGGCGCCTACGACGGCGAGCGCTTCGAGGTGCAGAACTTCACTAGCGACGTGTTCATGAAGTTCCCATACGCCAACGACAACTGGTCAACCGGCCAAAACCTCACCGACGATTACACCCAATACCTGCCCGATGTGGAGAAGCCCGAGGAGGGTGAAGAGACTCCCGAGGAGACCGTCATCCCCACTTGCGCTAACACCGCAGGCATCGAAGGCATCTACTTCTACTTCGAGAACAGCGACTTTGGCTCGCCCTACGCTTGGGTTTACAGCGGCACCAAGACCTTTGGTGAGCACGGCTGGCCCGGCGAGGCACTCATCGAGGTTGCCGGCACCGCGCCAAGCGGAGCTCTCGTTTACCGCTGGACCTACAGCGGTTGGGGCGACGAGCCCAGCGACATCATCTTCAGCAACAAGGGTGATGACCAAACCCAACCATTTGAGTTCGTCAACGGCGGCTACTACACCAGCGAGGGTCTCGTTGGCATGGCTCACGACAACATCATGACTCTGGCACAATTAGCCATGAGGGGCCAGGCCGACAAGGAGTATATCATTAGCAACGACATCAACACAGTGATCACCCTCGCCCGCAAAGACGACACTCACGTCTTCGCCAAGGATGCCGACGGCGACGCAGTGATGTTCTCTGATAACTACGACAACAGACCTGTGCATGAGTCTATTAGCGACTGGACCTTCGACCAGAGCAACTGGATAGATCTCGTGCTGCCTGATGGCTTCGACATGAATATTGATAATGTGTGCCTGCTGGGCAATACAATAAAGGGTAAGCTCGTTGAATCTTTCAATCCTCAAATTGAGCTCACCATCCATCCACTTGCCGAAGGGGAGACTAACTACACTCCTAACAAATTCCTCGTTGCCAGCTTCGACACGATGAAAAACGGCGACTACTTCTTCGTTCGACCCAAGCCTCATGAGTATGGTGTTCTCAAGTATGCGGTATATCGCGACGGCAAGCTCACAATGGCCAACCAGAGCGGCGACAACGAGTGGGACATCCCTCTTGAAGGCGAGGTGGACCTCCACTCTGAGCAGCTCTTCTTCCAAGGCGACACCGAGCTGAGCGAATTCCTGGAGGAGAATGGCGTCTATAACATGGAAGTCATCAATGTTGATACTGGCAGAAAGATGAGAGTAATTGTGATCAACGCCGAGAAGATTGGCACGCTTGAGGACATGCCCACCACTTCTCTTGCCGACGTACTCAACAGCGGCGAGAACGGAGAGATGTACCTCATCGCCGACGACCTTGCAGTGGTTGACGTGGCTCAGAACTATGATTATCCCTACGCCTTCCTCACCGATGGCAACGACAACTGGATAAGGGTAGAGTATAACTGGAACCTCTACGATCTCTTCCAGAAGGACAACTTTATCGCTGGCGGCACCCTCAAGGGCATTCTGCACGATGTAGAGCTCAACCCCTACCTCAGCGTGAGCGCTGCAGAATTTGGCTTCCCATTTGACGACGAGGTAGAAGTTGTGACCGTTAACCTCGCCGAGCCATTCACACTCAAGCCCAACCAGGTGTTTGACGTGACAGGCTACTGGAAAGAAAGTGACGGCGCTCTGCGTGCCTACGCTCCCACCAACGCCGTGCAGGGTCAGAGCCTCACACTCACCACCAACTGGGCAACCTATGAGACCCTCAAGCTCATCGACGGCACTCGCTACAGCGTGCGCGCGGCTGCCACTCTCAAGGAGCCATGGCAGTCACAGCCCAGCGGCGTCAACCTCATGGACTATGACTACGAGTTCCAGAACTACGTTGCCAACGCGCTCTATGAGCCCACCAGCAACATCCCAACAGGTGTTGAGGACCTCAAGATCGACAACGTCAAGAGCGTGCGCTACATCAATGCCGCTGGCATCGAGAGCGCTACACCGTTCAAGGGCGTGAACATCGTGGTAATGGAAATGACCGACGGCTCACAAAAGATTGTGAAAAAGCTGTTCTAAAGCTTCGCTAATGCTGAATGCTGAATGCTGAATGCTGAATCTTAAAAAGCTTGGCGCGAATTTCGTGCCAAGCTTTTTTCTACCCATCAGCGAAAGGCATCCCGCATTTTGTCCTCTCGCAAAGTTGCACCTGTCGGTGTCGAAAAGCCGCGCAAGCGCGGTGTTAAAAAATAATCCTGCGTGAGCAGGCTTTGCGACGAGCTCCGCTCGCAGCTTTGGATAAAATGCTCACGCTCGCAAGGCTATGAGCAAGCTCAAGCTTTGTCTCGCTTAATCGCATTTTTGTGAGATTATTATGATAACCGAGTATTTTCCATATAAATTATATATGAAATTTTGATCCAATTTTAAGCACGAAGTGCGCCCATCAAAGCATCTAACGCAACATAGTGGGACGGCAAGGCAGTTCGTTGAGAAAAATCTACCTTTCGTGAGACACACCTCCCTTATTAACATCTTTTTAAAATTAATGACAAAAATACTCGCCTTTTTATAAATTGGTATTGCAAAAAAATTCATACCTTTGCACCGTGGTAATGAAAGAAGGTAACAAAATGCAAACTAACAACCACAAGCACAATATGTTAAAGTGCTCCAATACCCAACAATAGAGCACTATACCATATTGTGCGTTTTTATAGCCACAAGATAATATTAGACACAAGAACATATTTTTTAGACACAAGAACAAAAGCTTTTAGAAGAACAAAAAAGAAGCGACGAGAATATGCAACTTATGTTCTTCTGTCTAAAAAAAGAACATGCCATCCAAGAGTGGAGGCGATGACATAAAAAACGACTTAGGCAAGACCTAATTGCTCGTCAACTTGTTAACTTGTCAACTTGTTAACTAACAGAATAAATATATTTTTACTAACTACTAAACATTTCATGCGTATGAAAAAATTACTAACATTTCTAACACTGCTCACCCTCTCCATAGGAGTCTCGTGGGCAGCTGACCGATGGGTTCAAACTGACCCATCAAATCTCACAACAGGAGACATTGTTGTTATTGCTGAAGCTGGAAACAAACAAGCAATGACTAATGACAATGGTACTTCCGGCCCTCCAGGAGTTGCTAGTTATGAGCTTAACAGTGACTTGGAAATCTCATCTACAGTCACTGACAACATGCAGTGGGTTGTAACAAAAAATGGTGATAATTATCAATTTCAGCCAAGTGGCTCCAGTAGCTATCTTTACTGCACAAACACCAATAATGGAGTAAGAGTAGGAACAAATGATAACAATTCTTTCACTGTTGTAAATGATGATTCCGATCATCCTTCTTATCAACAACTTTTTAACACTGCTACATCACGTTATGTAGGTGTTTACAACAGCAATAATTGGAGATGTTATACTTCAATTAATTCTAATATAAAAGAGCAAAATACTGTCTTCTACAAGAAAGTCTCTGACGGCTCAACCACAACAGGTCCCGAGTACTATCTTGTTGGCTCTTTCAATGTAAGTAATGATGCTTGGGTACAAGGTGATGCCAACTATAAGTTCTCTGAAAACAATGGAACTTATACTCTTAACAATGTAAGTTTACCAGCAAACACTGAGTTCAAGATCACCAAGGTTGATGACGGAACAACTACTTGGTATGGTGGAACAGGGAATGATGTTTATGGAATAAATCACACTAATTGTGGAACCCTACCAATGAATGGTGAAAAAAACTATAAGATACTTAGTGAAGGAGTCACCAGTTTCTCATTTACGTTGGACGATAACGACAATCCCACAAATCTTAATGTAAACAGGACAGCATCTCTATCCATCAAGGGTGACTTCACAGATAATTGGACAGAGGTTGCTATGACTGCCACTACAGACGGATGGAGTACGACCCAAGTTATTGCTGCCAATAACCAATTTGGCTTTGTTGATGAGTTTGGACAGTATTTCGCCAAAGAATGGACAATTAAAGAAGAGCATTTGAATGGTTATGAAATTCCATTGGAGCCAACGAGCAACAACTATGTAATGCAAGATGCTGGAACATATAAGCTAAATGTAAATTCAGGTCTCACAACACTTACCGTGAGTGAATTAACAGGTACTCAATATACATTAGTTGAGAGTGAGACAGACCTTGTTGCAGGAGGAGAATATATAATTTCAGGTGGTGCCTCTGGTTATCCTTATTCTGTTTTAATGGGTTCCATGAATAGTGGAAATTATGGCAATCCTGTAACAAGTGGATTTTCATATAATGCTGATTCTAAGATTTTAACAGTAGAGGATGACTGCGAAGCAATGCCTTTAACCCTTGGTGGCAGCACTGACGCATGGACTTTCTATACAGGTAGTGCCTACCTTTCACTCACTTCTGCTGCTAACAATTTATATACATCAAGTTCTGCAAGTTCAGACAATGCAAAATGGACTATTGATGTTGATAATCTTCCTAATCACAAGCAGCTTATTGCAAACAATGGATATACAAACACCCGTTATCTTGAGTATAACTCAAGCAGCCCACGATTCGCCTGCTATACTACAGGAAGCCAACAAGCTGTTGCTCTCTTTAAGAAGGTGGCAAGCGCAGCAGTAAAGGCTCCAGTTATCACTCCAGAGAGTGGAAACATTGTAGGTTACTCTCAACTTGTAACTATTTCTCAAGAGAATAACGGCACCATTTATTATACCTACACCACCGATGGTACCGACCCAACAGATCCTACTGAGGCGTCTAATGAATATACTGCCCCATTCTGGGTAGAGGTTTCCAACCTTGGTGGTCAAGTTAAGATTAAGGCTGTTGCTAAGGAGACTGGCAAGGATTTGAGTAATGTAACTGGCATTACCAGCTATCTGTTTGTCGCCCCTGCAAATCCAGTCTTCACTCCAGCAGCTGGCACTTATACCGAGCCACAGAGCGTTAGTTTGTCAACCACTACCGAGGGTGCAGATATTTACTACACCACTACCGCTGGTCTTACTCCTGCAGAGATTGTTGCTCAAGGTACTAAGTTTGAAAATCCGTTCACCGTTAGTGAGAATACAACTTACTATGCAGTGACTGTTTACCACGACACTTACGCCAACAAAGACGCCATCAGCAGCGTACGCCAGGCACAGTATAAGTTCTCGGAGGTAGAATCAGAAGACCTGCCTTATAGCCGTCCATTTACCGATAGTGAGGGCTTTGGCGAGTTCACCACTAACAACAATTCTAATGTCACCGTATGGACTCTTGACGACTCTTATGGCGCAAAGGGTACATCTTATAATTCAAGTTACATCCCAACTAATCAAGCTGCCGACAGCTGGCTTATTTCACCATGGATCAATATGACTGGTGCTTATAACCCAACACTCACATTCAACCATAGTATTAATAAGTATTTCTCTAATCCTTCAACTCAAGCAACAGTGTGGATTAAGAAGTATGGTGATACAGGATGGACACAGTTAAGTACCTCATTAGACAATGTGACAAGCGTAAGCGGATGGACTTATTACAATGAGAATATTGACTTGTCAGCTTATGTTGACCAGTATATCCAAGTTGGATTCAGATACTATAAAGAAACATCAAGTTCATCAGGATCTGGTACTTGGGAGATTCAGAACTTCTTGGTTGCTTCGGAGGAACAACCCACTCCTGAGTTCAACCCTGAAGGTGGCGCTTATCTGACCAGTGATTATCCCAATGGTCTTGATGTCACATTGACATGCTCTGATGAGAATGCTGAGATCTATTACAGCACCGATGGCACAAACTTCAGCCAATACACTGGAGCCATCAATGTTACTGAGACCACAACCATTTATGCTTACTCAGTCATAAATGGACATCAGAGTGCTACTGTAAGTGCAAGCTATCGTTTGGCAGAATATGTTGTAAACGACGTTGTATTCTCGCCTGCGAGAGGCACATATAAGAAAGACCAGACCTGCCAGATGTTCAGCACCACCACTGGCGCACGCATCTATTACACCACCGATGGCAGCGAGCCAAGCTCGACAAATGGCACGCTCTATAGCGGTGAGATTCCAATGACAGCCCCTGGCACTTACAACTTCAAGGCTATTGCCTATATCGGCAGCGAGGCAAGTGGCATAAGCAGCGCAAGCTATACTATTGAAGCTGCAAGTGATACCACATTCCTGCTCTACAGTGTTGACCAGCTCAACAATCACACTCTTGACACCCAGAACAACTACCAGATGGTAAATCCTGTTCAAGTAGTTTGGATGTCAACCTATCAGAACAACGGCTACCAGCCCGAGTACTGCTTGGTACGCGACAACACCGGTTACGGTATGATTTACTTCGGTAAGCAGAACACCAACCACAACAACTTCGCGTTGTTCAATATGGGTGACTGGATTTCTGGCGGTTACAGTGGTCCTATCACCAACTTCTACGATCCTAACAAGGGACTTAGTGATACACACCCTGAACTCGGTTCTAGCACTAAGACCTCAGAGCAGATCCACAACTGGTCCTCAAGCTTATACATGAGCAACTCGCCAGTTCTGCCTGAATACTTGACCATTCCTGAGATTCTCGCCAGCGAGAACGAAGGAGCCACCGACTATTGGGGTCACTACGTTCACCTGCGCAAAACCACAATCCAGCTTATCGCAAGTTCTGATCCTGGCACTTACACTACCGGTCAAGACAAGGATGGTAAGTGGAGTGGAAGCATCACCGATGAGAACGGCAATGTCATCAACTATTATGACAAGTTCTATCTGCAATTTGATAAGGATTGGACAACCACCAGCAACGACTTCACCGGTCATCCACGTCGTACCTTCGACGTTTACGGTTTCGTTTCTTGCTACTTGTTTGCCGACATCCACTATCAGATTTCTCCATTCGACTTTGCTTGGATTGACAAGCCCATCATCGACAAGACAACAGGCACCTATTATGAGCCACAGACTGTTACTATCAGCAGTCCTGATGACCCAACTGCCACATTGTGGTACAAGACCAGTGACATGGAAGACTTCGCGAAGTACATTCCTGGCACTACCGTTATCACTGTAAACAGCACCACAACCATCCAGACTTATGCTACCAAGCAGTCGCAGTACAACGACGAACTTGAGAGTCTGATGGAAGAGGTGACCTTGACCTTCGAGGAGATTCCAGTTCCTGTAATCTCACCCGAGAGTCAGGTATTGCCAATCGCTGATGATAGCTATGTTGATGCAACTATCGCATTTGAGGAGGGAGTCACCACTAATGCTGTAATTTATTACACCATAGACGGCAGTGATCCTAAGACTAGTGAGAACGTTTATGTTGCAGGTGAAACCACATTACATTTCACTACAACTACTACCGTTCGTGCTATTGCAGCAATTGATGGCATCTACAGTGCCGAGGCCGAGTCTAAGACTTACACCTTCGTTAAGTCCAACGGTATTGAATATACTCTGATTACCGACGAGACCGAACTTAACGCCAACAGCGTTTATGTAATCGTCAGCAAGGAGTACAATATGGCACTTGCCAATACCCAGGGTGATACCAACCGTGAAGGCGCTGGTGTGATGTTCAAGGAAAACACTAACCAGACTGTTGTTTACGGCAATGATGATGTTGCTCAGTTCACACTTGAATTAGTGGACGCAAGCAACAACATTTGGTCATTGCACACCAGCAATGGTGATGCCGGTTACCTCTATGTAGGTGCCGCCGAGGACAACACCCTGCTCACCGAGAGTGAGAAAGACAGCCATGGCAACCATGAGGCACAGATTCTCATTGACGAGACTGGTACCGACCATGAAGCAACTATCATGTTCAGCTATGAGGGTGCCACCAACCGTTACCTGCGTTTCTGGAACCGTGACAACTTGTTCAATACCTACCGCACTATCACCAACTCACCAGTATATATCTATGGTGTAGAGGCCACACCTCTTGCTACCATCGAGAAGATTGGTGTTAAAGATGCACAATACACAATTGCCGATGAGCTTGTAGCGGTATGGGCTTATCCTGACGAGGGCATGCTGTGGTGTAAAGACCAGGGCAATGTCTCTATCGCCAAGACCGAGATTATTGATGGTCAAGTTGACTATATGCAAGAAGTTGGCCAGCAGCATGGCGACTGGGATCAGAGCAACTGGGTAGTTCTCAAGTTCCCAAGACCAACAGGTGGTGAAAACGACCCGATTTCTATTCTTCTTAAAAATGCTGTAGGTAAGTTCATCGAACCAGCGACAGTTCAAGGCAAGTACATTAATACTGAGAACTATACTATTGAGATGGCTGCGGCAGAGGAATACACCTTAGCACTCAAAGAAGGCGCAGATACCACGAAGAATGTTTATTGCACAGCAAACTTCTTACCTGGCAACCTAAACATCAATGATGGAACAGGTGCAGCAGGCATCTTCCATGGCGAGAATGCTAATTACTTCTTTATGAATCCTAAGATTCAGGAGATTTGCAGCATAACGTTTGCTGAATATGCTGGTAACAACGTATTCATTGTGCCTGAGAATGACGCTCTGATTGATGGTGCGTTTACTGTAGATTGGACTTATAATGCAGAAGGTGAACAAACTCCAGGTACAGGCAAGGCTTATAGATTCGTTGCAGCAATTCAGCGCACATCAGGAAGCACTTACCTCAAAGGTGGTGAACCAAGCGACCAGATTATTGTCTATCCTCTTGACTTCAAGACCACTGACAGTGAGCTTCCTACCGCTATCGAGAGCATCACTGCCGGCAACGGCGAGGTT
>FLNZ01004467.1_pt1 | contig 14234 bp, 26 predicted proteins | sample 1140391 | NCBI WGS metagenome assembly FLNZ01 (sample SAMEA3878171, study PRJEB12797) | bioreactor metagenome | biome: Moose rumen | place: Sweden | collected 2011-10
TCACAAGCACTACACCAGAGAAGTCTCTTACAGTCGGACTGCGCAAGACTGGCGGTCGCAACAACGAGGGTCACCGCACCTCTTATTACCGTGGTGGTGGCCACAAGCGTCGCTATCGTATCATCGACTTCAAGAGAAACAAAGACGGTGTGCCAGCTCGCGTAAAGTCGATAGAGTACGATCCTAACCGCTCGGCTCGCATTGCGCTGCTTTACTACGTAGATGGCTTTAAAGCTTACATTATCGCTCCCAACGGACTTAACGTGGGCGATACAGTAGAAAGCGGTGAGAACGTAGCCCCCGAAGTGGGAAACGCGCTTCCACTATGTAACATTCCTGTTGGTACTTTAATTCACAACATCGAGATGCGTCCCGGACAGGGAGCACGCATTGCTCGCAGCGCAGGAACATTTGCCCAGCTCACCTCACGTGAGGGCACCTACGCTATCATCAAATTACCTTCGGGTGAGACTCGCAAGATTCTTGCAACATGCCGCGCTACAGTGGGTGTCGTTGGCAACAGCGACCACGCTCTCGAGCAGTCGGGTAAGGCCGGTCGCTCACGCTGGCTGGGACGTCGTCCTCACAACCGTGGTGTTGTCATGAACCCAGTTGACCACCCAATGGGTGGTGGTGAAGGCCGTCAGTCGGGTGGTCATCCACGCTCTCGCACTGGCATCTATGCTAAGGGACTTAAGACCCGTGCTCCTAAGAAGGCATCTTCGAAGTACATTATTGAAAGAAGAAAGAAGTAATTTGATTAAAGATTAAACTATGAGTCGATCATTAAAAAAAGGTCCTTACATCTGTGTCAAGCTCGAGAAGAAGATTGACGCTATGAACGAGAGCGGAAAGAAGGCTGTGGTAAAGACTTGGTCTCGCGCCAGCATGATTTCCCCCGACTTCGTGGGTCACACTATCGCAGTGCACAATGGTAACAAGTTTATTCCCGTTTACGTAACCGAGAACATGGTAGGTCACAAGCTCGGAGAGTTTGCTCCCACTCGCACCTTCCGTGGTCACAGCGGCAACAACAAGTAATCAGGACCCGGGAAAATTCATTGACAAAAAAAGAATTAAAATACAATGGGTAAAAGAAAAAGAGAATCAGCCAACAAAATTAAGGAAGCCCGCCGTGAGCAGTGCAGCGCAAGGCTCAAAAACGTGCCAAGCTCTCCTCGCAAGATGAGACTCGTGGCCGACATGGTTCGCGGTCAGGAAGCCTTCAAGGCCCTCGGACTCCTTCATTTTTCTAATAAGCAGGCTGCTGCCGACGTAGAGAAGCTCCTCAAGAGCGCTATCTCTAACTGGGAGCAGAAGAATGGTAAGAAAGCCGAAGACGGTGAGCTTTACATCAAGTCGATCTTCGTAGATTGCGCTCCAATGCTCAAGCGCCTCCGTCCAGCTCCTCAAGGACGCGGTTACCGCATCCGCAAGCGTTCTAACCACGTGACTATTTATCTCGACACTATTAACCAACAACAAGACGCATAATTGAAATGGGACAGAAAGTAAATCCAATCAGCAATCGTTTAGGCATCATCCGCGGTTGGGACTCCAACTGGTTTGGTGGCAGTAATTATGGAGATACTCTGCTCGAAGACAGCAAAATACGCAAGTATCTCAGCGTGCGTCTGGCTAAGGCTAGCGTGTCGCGCATCGTTATCGAGAGAACTCTCAAGCTGGTGACCATCACCATCTGCACCGCTCGCCCAGGACAAATCATTGGCAAGGGTGGCAAGGATGTTGACAACCTCAAGGAAGAGCTCAAGAAGCTCACCAGCAAGGACGTTCAAATCAATATCTACGAGGTTAAGCGCCCCGAACTCGACGCTGAGATCGTAGCAAGCACTATCGCACGTCAAATCGAGGGCAAGATTGCCTATCGCCGTGCTGTGAAAATGGCCATCGCTTCTACCATGCGCCTGGGTGCCGAGGGTATCAAGGTTCAGGTGAGCGGACGACTCAACGGCGCCGAGATGGCCCGTTCCGAGATGTTCAAGGAAGGTCGCACTCCACTGCACACTCTGCGTGCCGACATCGACTACGCTCTCGTGCCCGCGCTCACTAAGGTGGGACTCATCGGCGTTAAGGTTTGGATATGCCGCGGTGAGGTTTATGGCAAGAAAGACTTGGCTCCCAACTTCGCCAGCAGCAACGACCGTCGTCAGGGTGGCGCCAATCGCCGTGGCGGTTTCCGCAACCGTAAAAGCAATCGCTAATCATTATTGACTTTTTAAAAAGACAAGAAAATGTTACAACAACCAAAACGTTTAAGATACAGAAGACCCTCCGATGGTAAGGTGCGTCAGTACAGCAAGAGAGGCAACCAGCTGGCCTTTGGCTCATTTGGTATCAAGGCTCTTGATGCGAAGTGGATCACCGCTCATCAGATTGAGGCTGCCCGCGTGGCCGTGACACGCTACATGCAGCGCGAGGGTAATATTTGGATTCGCATCTTCCCACACAAGCCTATTACCCGCAAGCCTGCCGACGTGCGTATGGGTAAAGGTAAAGGTGATGTGGCTGGATATGTCGCTCCCGTCTTCCCAGGACGCGTCCTGATCGAGGTTGACGGCGTTAGCTTTGAGATTGCTAAAGAGGCTCTGCGCCTTGCTGCTCAAAAGCTTCCAATTCACACTAAGTTCATCGTTCGTCATGACTACGATCCTTCACAGAATGTGTAATCTTTTTTAAAACAGACAATTAATTATGAAGAATAAAGAATTGAGAGAGTTGACCGATAAGGAACTCAAAGACCGCCTGGAGCAAGCCGAGAAAGATTATGTGCAGCTCAAGATTCAGCACTCGATCTCGCCACTCGACAATCCAGCTAAGATTACACTCGACCGTCGAGACATCGCACGCATGAAAACCGAGCTCCGCGCTCGTGAACTGAAAATTAATAAGTAATCCCCAAATTTAACAACATCCATAACATGGAAGAGAAAAGAAATTTAAGAAAAGAAAGAATTGGGGTTGTCTCAAGCAACAAGGGTGACAAGACTATCACTGTTACAGTGAAGTATAAAGAGAAACACCCAATCTACGGAAAGTTTGTCAACAAGACAAAGAAATATCACGCTCATGATGAGAAGAACGAGTGCAATGTGGGCGACAAAGTGCGCCTGATGGAGACTCGCCCTCTGAGCAAAACCAAGAGATGGAGATTAGTTGAAATAATCGAAAAAGCTAAGTAATTATGATTCAAGCAGAAAGCAGATTAACAGTTGCCGACAACAGCGGTGCAAAGGAAGTCCTCTGCATTCGCGTGCTTGGAGGTACAGGACGCCGTTACGCTTCGGTGGGCGACATGATTGTCGTTACCGTTAAGAACGCCATCCCTTCGAGTGATATTAAGAAAGGTACAGTATCGCGTGCTGTAGTTGTTAGAACAAAGAAGGAAATCCGTCGTCAGGACGGCTCTTACATTCGCTTCGACGACAACGCTTGCGTGTTGCTTACCAATGCTGGTGAGTTGAGAGGAACTCGTATCTTTGGCCCCGTAGCCCGTGAGCTGCGTGCCACTAACATGAAGATTGTTTCGCTCGCTCCCGAAGTTCTGTAATCCTATAACAACGCAAAACAATTTTTTAAGAAATGGCTAAGTTACACATAAAGAAAGACGACACCGTATATGTTCTCGCTGGTGACGACAAGGGTAAAACTGGTCGCGTCTTGAGCATTGATGCTAAGAAGAACCGCGCTATCGTGGAAGGTGTCAACATGGTATCTAAGAGTACCAAGCCTAATGCACAGCACCCACAGGGTGGCATTATCAAGAAGGAGGCCCCCATTCATCTGTCAAACCTCAACGTGGTTGATCCTAAGAGCGGCCGCACCGCGCGTCCCACTCGCGTAGGTTTCAGGGTTGAGCGCGACGAGAATGGCAAGGTTGTAAAAAAAGTACGTTATTCTAAAAAATCAGGAGAGGAGATTAAGTAATGGCTACTACACTCAAGAAAAAATATGACGACGTGATTGCTCCAGCTTTGATGAAGCAATTCAACTACAGCTCTCCCATGCAGATTCCACGCCTCGTGAAGATCGTCCTCAATGAGGGTCTAGGCGACGCCACACAAGACAAGAAAATCATTGAGACTGCTATTAGCGAGCTTACTACTATCACTGGTCAGAAGGCAGTGCAGACAGTTTCGAAGAAGGATATCTCTAACTTCAAGCTGCGCAAGAAGATGCCTATCGGCGCCCGCGTGACTCTGCGTCGTGACCGCATGTATGAGTTCATGGAGAGATTCATCCGCATCGCTCTGCCACGTATCCGCGACTTCAAGGGTATTGAGGGCAAGCTCGACGGACGTGGTAACTACACCGTTGGCGTTTCGGAGCAGATTATCTTCCCCGAAATCAACATCGACAACGTGAACAAGATGACAGGTATGAACATCACCTTCGTCACCACCGCTAAGACCGACGAGGAAGGTTTTGCTCTGCTCAAGGAGTTTGGCCTGCCTTTCAAGAACGCTAAATAATTTTTAAAAAAGAAGATTTGATATGGCAAAAGAATCAATGAAGGCTCGTCAGGCCAAGAGAGAAAGAATGGTCGCTAAGTATGCCGCCAAGCGCGCAGCCCTCAAAGCTGCCGGCGACTATGAGGCCCTCCAGGCTCTGCCACGCAACGCTTCTCCAGTGAGACTGCACAACCGCTGCAAAATCTCGGGACGTCCCAAAGGTTACATGCGTCAGTTTGGTATCTCACGTATCAACTTCCGCGAGATGGCCTCTCAGGGCCTCATCCCAGGAGTGAGAAAAGCTAGCTGGTAATCATCTCTTAAGAGATAATCAAAAACAACACACACACAAGTAGTATTAAATATTGTTCGACTAACTGTTCGAATTAATTTAAACAACATTCAATAAAATGACTGATCCAATTGCAGATTATTTGACAAGATTGAGGAATGCGATCAAGGCACAGCACCGTGTCGTTGAAATCCCTTCTTCGAAATTGAAGAAAGAGATCACTAAGATTCTCTTCGATCAGGGCTACATCCTTAACTACAAGTTTGTAGAACCCGAAGACGCTCCTGTAGGTACCATTAAGATTGCGCTCAAGTATGACGCTGTCGATAAGGTAAATGCAATCAAGTGTCTCAAGCGTGTCTCCAGGCCTGGTCTCCGCCAGTATGCCGGTTACAAGGACATGCCACGCGTGTTAAATGGTTTAGGTATCGCCATCGTCTCTACCTCTAAGGGCGTGATGACCAACAAGCAGGCCAAGGCCGAGAAGATTGGTGGCGAGGTATTGTGTTACGTTTATTAATAATAGGAGGATATAACTATGTCAAGAATAGGTAAATTGCCAATCGCTATACCCGCCGGCGTAACTATCGATGTTAAAGACAACGTAATAACCGTTAAGGGTCCCAAGGGCGAGCTCAAGCAAGCAGTGAACCCTAATATCAAGGTTGAGGTAGAGGACGGAAACATCAACGTCTCTCGCCCCGACGATAACCGCGAGTCGCGCGCACAGCACGGTCTCTATCGCGCTCTCATCAACAACATGGTGACTGGTGTCAGCACCGGTTTCAAGAAGGAGCTCGAAATCGTGGGTGTAGGTTACAAGGCCGAGAGCAAAGGACAAGTGCTCCAACTCACTCTGGGTTACTCTCACGCCATCTATCTGAAGATGCCTCCCGAGGTTCAGGTAAACGCTGTTACTGAGCGTAACAAGAACCCGCTCATCACTCTTGAGTCGTGCGACAAGCAGCTTCTTGGTCAAATTTGCGCCAAGATTCGCTCATTCCGCAAGCCCGAACCTTACAAGGGCAAGGGTGTTAAGTTCGTTGGCGAGGTTATTCGCCGCAAGTCAGGTAAAACGGCTGCTGCCAAATAATAATTAAGACACTTACACTACTATGATATCAAAAGAACAAAGACGTAGAAAAATCAAGGCTCGTATCCGCGGCAAAATCAGCGGTACAGCTCAGCGTCCACGCTTGTGCGTCTTCCGCAGCAACAAGCAAATCTATGCCCAACTCATCGACGACGTGGCTGGCAACACTCTGGTGTCGGCATCATCTAAGGGAATCGAGCAGGGCACTAAGAGCGAAATCGCAGCTCAGGTAGGCGAGAATGTAGCCAAGAAGGCTCTCGCCGCAGGTATTGATACTGTCGTTTTCGACCGCAACGGTTTCTTGTTCCACGGCCGCGTTAAGTCGCTCGCCGATGGAGCTCGCAAGGGTGGTCTCAAATTCTAAAATCACAATTATGGCTAAGAATAATAGAGTTAAAGTTTCAAGCGATGTGGAATTGAAAGATCGCCTCGTGGCTATCAACCGCACCACCAAGGTTACCAAGGGTGGTCGCACCTTCACTTTCGCTGCTATCGTTGTCGTTGGTGACGGCAATGGTGTGATTGGTTACGGCCTCGGTAAGGCCAATGAGGTTACCACTGCAATCGCTAAGGGCGTAGAGGTGGCTAAGAAGAACCTCATCAAGGTGCCTGTTTACAAAGGCACTATCCCTCACGAGCAAGCCGCTAAGTTTGGTGGCTCACGCATTATCATGCAACCCGCCACTCCAGGTACTGGTGTTAAGGCTGGTGGTGCCATGCGTGCCGTTCTCGAGAGTGTCGGTATTACCGACGTGATATGTAAGTCGAAGGGCTCTTCTAACCCTCACAACCTGGTGAAGGCTACCTTCAAGGCTCTCTCGGAGCTCCGCAGCCCTATGACTGTTGCCCACTATCGTGGTATCTCTTTGGAAAAAGTGTTTAACGGATAAAATTATTGACTACTATGGCTAAAATCAAAATCAAACAAGTCAAGAGCCGCATCAACCGTCCGGCACGTCAAAAAAGAACCCTCGATGCTCTGGGTCTGAGAAAAATGAATCAAGTCGTTGAGAAGGAAGACACTCCTCAAGTCTTGGGTATGATTAACAAAGTTCGTCACCTTGTAGAAGTAACGAACGCTGAATAATAACTTCAATTAGCACTATGGAATTAAGTAATTTAAAACCAGCAGTAGGTTCCAACAAGAGCAAGCGTCGCATTGGTCGTGGACCAGGCAGTGGCAAGGGAGGAACTTCTACTCGCGGACACAAGGGTGCCAAGTCGCGCTCGGGTTACAAAAACAAGGTGGGATTCGAAGGTGGTCAGATGCCGCTTCAGCGCCGTGTGCCTAAATTCGGATTCAAGAACATCAACCGCGTTGAGTATAAAGCTATCAACATTACCACTATCGAGCAGCTCGCTGCCGACAAGAACCTCGACAAGGTTACTGTGGCCGACCTCATTCAGGCAGGTTTCGTTCGCAAGAACCAACTCGTGAAAATTCTTGGTGTTGGAACTCTCAGTAAGAAAGTGGACGTTGAGGCCAACGCATTCTCTAAGAAGGCTGAGGAAATCATTGCCGCAGCTGGAGGAACTATCAACAAACTTTAATTAAGAGATAATGAAACTCATTCAAACATTAAAGAATATCTGGAAGATTGAAGACTTGCGCAAAAGGCTTACCATCACCTTCTTGTTCATCCTGATTTACCGTTTTGGATGCCAGGTGGTGTTGCCAGGTATCAACCCTAATGAACTCCAGAGGCTTGCTGACTTTACCAATAAGACTGGTCTTATGCAGCTGCTTGATATGTTCTCGGGTGGTGCCTTCTCTCAGGCTTCGATCTTTGCACTCGGTATCATGCCCTACATCACTGCGTCGATCGTGATTCAACTTTTGGGCATGGTGCTGCCTAGCTTCCAGAAGATGCAGCGTGAGGGCGAGAGCGGGCGCATGAAGCTTAACCAGTACACTCGCTACCTCACAGTGGTCATCCTCATTGTTCAGGGTCTTGCCTATATTCTGAACCTGCAATATCAAGTAGGTGTCAGCTTTAATGCATGGCAACTGGCATTCCTCACCATCGTGCTCTCGGCGGGTGGTATGTTCATCATGTGGCTCGGCGAGAAGATCACCGACAAGGGAATTGGTAACGGTATCTCACTCATCATCTTCGTGGGTATCATCGCACGTTTCCCAGGTGCCATCTCGCAAGAGTTTACTGGTCGTCTCACCAGCGCGCAGGGTGGTCTCGTGATGTTCCTTGTTGAGATTGTGGTGCTGTTTGCTGTTACAGCAGGCGCTGTGATGCTCACTCAAGGTACTCGCAAGGTGCCCGTGCAGTATGCTAAGCGCATCGTCGGCAACAAGCAGTATGGTGGTGCCCGTCAGTACATTCCTCTCAAGGTTAATGCTGCTAACGTGATGCCTATCATCTTCGCCCAGGCCTTGATGTTCATCCCATTGACATTTGCTCAGTTCAGTGCCGACGGCTCGGGATTTGCATCGGCGTTTGTCGATATGAACGGTTTCTGGTATAACCTGGTTTACTTCCTCCTTATCGTTGCCTTCACCTATTTCTATACAGCTATCACAGTGCGACCCACTCAGATGGCAGAGGAGATGAAGAAGAACAGCGGATTTATTCCAGGCATCAAGCCAGGCAAGAAGACTGCCGAGTATCTCGACTCTATCATGTCGCGCATCACTTTGCCAGGATCTATTTTCCTCGGTATCGTGGCTATCATGCCAGCTTTCGCACGACTGCTTGGCGTGAACCAGCACTTCGCGCAATTCTTTGGTGGTACATCACTGCTCATTAGTGTGGGTGTGGTTCTCGACACGCTGCAGCAAATCGAGACTCACCTCCGTATGCACCATTATGACGGACTCATGAAGAGTGGTAAAATCAAGGGAAGAGCTTCTTAATGCATTCCTTCCCCTTAAATGATTTAGAACTCAAGTTCTGAGTATGATTTATTTAAAGACCGAAGAAGAGATAGAATTGCTCAGGGAAGCTGACCTCGTGGTGGCGCGCACACTAGGCGAACTCGCCAAGTGGGTCGCCCCCGGGATCACAACCCGCAAGCTCAACAATATCGCCGACGAGTACATTCGCTCACAAGGCTGCGTGCCAGGGTTCTTAGGACTCTATGGATTTCCAGCATCGGTGTGCATCTCGGTAAATGAGACTGTAGTGCACGGCATCCCCTCGGGATACGTCCTCAGAGACGGCGACATCGTTTCTATCGACTGCGGAGCGGTAACTAAAGAAGGCTTCAATGGTGACTCTTGCTACACATTCTGTGTGGGAGAAGTGAGTGAGGAAGTGAGACAGCTCCTCATCACCACCAAAGAGTCGCTTTACGAGGGAATAAAGAAAGCTATCCCAGGCAACCGCATCGGTGACATTGGCAACACCATTCAGCAGTACTGCGAGAAAAGAGGATATGGAGTAGTGCGTGAGATGTGCGGACACGGAGTGGGGAAGAAACTCCACGAAGACCCCGACGTCCCCAACTACGGACGACGCGGCACAGGTCCCCTCATCAAGAACGGCATGACGATTGCCATTGAGCCCATGATCAACATGGGCAGCAAGAACATCGTCATCGAGCGTGACGGATGGACTACACGCACCAAAGACTTCAAGCCCTCGGCTCACTTTGAGCACTCAGTGGCAGTGCACAATGGCAAGCCCGATATTCTATCTTCCTTTGAGTACATCAAAGAAGTGCTAGGAGACCGATTCATTTAAATAAATTATTAATACTCACATCACACACGATTATTTTATGGCTAAACAAAATGCTATCGAATTAGACGGAACAATCGTTGAGGCTTTGTCAAACGCTATGTTCCGCGTCGAACTGGAGAACGGTCATCAAATCACAGCTCACATCTCGGGAAAGATGAGGATGCACTATATCAAAATCCTGCCCGGCGACAAAGTGAGAGTGGAGATGTCACCCTACGACTTGAGCAAGGGAAGAATTGCTTTTAGATACAAATAATTTAGATTCATTTAAAATCACAACTTACATAAACACACTACTATGAAAGTAAGAGCTTCTATAAAAAAACGCAGCGACGACTGCAAAATCGTGCGTCGTAAAGGGCGTTTGTACGTGATTTGCAAGAAAAATCCTAAGTTTAAGCAGCGTCAAGGATAATTTTTATTAATTTTGCACAAAATTTCAGTTTTATAATATGGCAATAAGAATTGTGGGCGTTGACCTGCCCCAGAACAAGAGAGGTGTTATCGCTCTCACTTACATCTACGGCATCGGTCGTAGCTCGGCAGCTAAAATCCTGGCCGAGGCTGGAGTGAGCGAGGATACTAAGGTCAAAGATTGGACCGACGCCGAGGCTGCCAAAGTTCGCGAGGTAATCGGCGAGAACTACAAGGTTGAAGGTGACCTCCGCAGCGAGGTACAAATGAACATCAAGCGACTCATGGACATCGGTTGCTACCGTGGCATTCGCCACCGCAACGGTCTGCCAGTGCGCGGGCAGAGTACTAAGAACAACGCTCGCACTCGCAAGGGACGCAAGAAAACTGTTGCTAACAAGAAGAAAGCTACTAAATAATTTTAAGGTATGGCAAAGAAAACAGTCGCAGCTAAGAAGAGAGTTGTTAAAGTTGATGGAGTGGGACAACTTCATGTTCACTCTTCGTTTAACAACATCATTGTGTGTCTCGCTAATAGCGAGGGACAAGTTATTTCATGGTCTTCGGCAGGCAAGATGGGATTCCGTGGCTCTAAAAAGAACACCCCTTATGCCGCTCAAATGGCAGCCCAAGACTGTGCTAAGGTGGCCTATGACCTCGGACTTCGCAAGGTTAAGGCTTATGTGAAAGGACCTGGCAACGGACGCGAATCTGCTATCCGTACCATCCATGGCGCTGGCATCGCAGTGACCGAGATTATCGACGTTACTCCACTGCCACACAACGGATGTCGTCCTCCTAAGAGAAGAAGAGTTTAATATTTCCTTACATTCAGGAGTTGACAACTGCTTCACAGTATTTATTATTTTTTCGCGAATCTCTGTCAGTGATTGGATTGCACCTTTTTTAACAACCTCTCTGCAATCGCGGCTGCACTGAAGCGATTCATTCAGAACTTAACTTTTTAAAATTAAAAAAAATGGCTAGATATACCGGTCCAAAATCAAAAATCGCACGCAAATTTGGCGAGCCAATTTTCGGAGAAGACAAGGTCCTTGCTAAAAGAACCAACCCTCCAGGCCAGCACGGTGCCAACAGAAGAAGAAAACTCTCAGAGTACGGTACGCAGCTTCGCGAAAAACAAAAGGCTAAATACACCTATGGCGTTCTTGAGCGTCAGTTCCGCAACCTCTTTGAGAAAGCTTCATCTTCTAAGGGCGTAACAGGTGAGGTGCTCCTGCAACTGCTCGAGTCACGTCTCGACAACGTGGTGTTCCGCCTAGGTATCGCTAAAACACGCTCGGCAGCACGCCAGCTCGTTCTGCACCGCCACATCACAGTAAACGGCAATGTTGTGAACATTCCTTCTTACTCGGTGACTCCAGGCGAACTCGTGGCTGTTAGAGAAAAATCTAAATCTCTTGAGGTAATACAAGACTCACTTGCAGGCTTCAACCACAGCAAGTATCCTTGGATTGAATGGGACGAGAGCGTGAAGGGTGGCAAGATGATCAACGTGCCACAGCGCGACGAAATTCCCGAGAACATCAAAGAGCAATTGATCGTTGAGTTGTATTCTAAACAGTAAAATTTAACATCCATGTCTATTTTAGCATTTCAGAAACCAGAAAAGGTCTTGATGCTCGAAGCCGACAACTACTTCGGCAAGTTTGAGTTTAGACCCCTTGAGCCTGGTTATGGCGTTACCATAGGAAACGCTCTAAGGCGCATCTTGCTTTCTTCCCTCGAAGGATTCGCGATTTGCAACATCCGCATCGACGGCGTTAAGCATGAGTTCGCAACAATACCTGGGGTGAAAGAAGATGTCACTAACATCATTCTTAACCTCAAGAAAGTGCGTCTCAAGCAAGTCGTTGACGAGACCGAAACCGAGAAAGCTACTATCAAGGTTTCAGGACAGGATGTTTTTCATGCCGGCGACATTGGTAAGGTGCTTAACGGCTTTGAGGTTCTTAACCCAGAGCTCGTAATCTGCAACCTTGACCCTAAAGCCAGCTTCCAGCTCGATATCACCATTAACAAAGGTCGCGGATATGTTCCCGCCGAGGAGAACCGTAGCAACAACGATCCCATCGACGTTATCGCTATCGACTCTATCTACACGCCAATTGTTAATGTGATGTATGCTATCGAGAACTATCGTGTAGAGCAGAAGACCGACTACGAGAAACTCGTCCTCGAGATTGCCACCGATGGCTCGATACATCCAAAGGAAGCTCTCAAAGAAGCTGCAAGAATACTTATTCAGCACTTTATGCTTTTCTCCGACGAGAAGATCGCACTCGATGCTGCCGAGAACGACGGCAACGAGGAGTTCGACGAGGAAGTTCTCCACATGCGTCAGCTGCTTAAGACTAAACTTGTGGATATGCAGCTCTCTGTACGTGCGCTCAACTGCCTCAAGTCGGCCGAAGTCGAGTCGCTTGGCGACCTTGTCAAGTACAACAAGACCGACCTTCTCAAGTTCCGCAACTTCGGCAAGAAATCTTTGTCAGAGCTCGAGGAACTCTTGTCAAGCCATGGCCTCAACTTTGGCATGGATATTTCAAAGTATAAATTAGATAAAGAGTAATAACGATGAGACATAATAAGAAATTCAATCACCTAAGCCGCAAGAAGGGACACCGCGACGCCATGCTGGCCAACATGACCATCTCGCTGATCATGCACAAGAGAATTTTCACAACTCTCGCTAAGGCTAAAGCTCTACGCGTCTATGCCGAGCCCCTTATCAATCGTGCCAAGAACGACGACACAGCTTCAAGAAGAGTAGTGTTCAGCTATCTTCAGAACAAGCAGGCAGTAAGTATTCTCTTCAACGAGATCTCTCAGAAGATTGCCGACCGTCCAGGTGGATACACTCGCATCCTCAAGTTGGGCAACCGTCTCGGTGACAATGCTAAGACTTGCTTTATCGAGTTAGTTGACTACAACGAGGCTCTTCTCGCCGAGAAGAAAGAGACTGCTAAGAAGGCTACTCGCCGCAGCCGCCGCTCAGGCAAGAAAGCTGCTGCCGAGAAAACCGAGCAGCCTGCCGAGACTGCTGCCGAGGAGTAAGAACCATGCGATACTCCCAAGATTGAAGTACACATTCTTCTAACGAAGACACATCCAATATCAAAGCCAGCGACATCATGCGTGATGCCGCTGGCTTTATTAGTTTTAACAGCAGTTTATTGGTTGGTGGTCAGCCTAAAGAATCTCACGCCCTCGTTCTTGGGGTTCCTTGAGAGCTGCTTCTTCAAGTCAATATCCTCAAGCATTACCTTCTTGCCTATCGACGATGCGTCGAGGAGCACGATATTTCCCTCTGCATCGAGCTCAACAATCCCCAAGTGAGAAATGTCCAGACCATCGATACGGGTCACCAAGCCAACGAAATCGCCGCGCTTAACCACCGCCTTCACATCTTTTGAGTTAAGACTCTCTTTCTTTATATATGGAAAACGGTGATTTCGATAGCCAATCTCAAAATTCTTGATCTTCTCATAGATTGTGTCGTTGGCAAGCGACGGGTAGCTGTCGCGGTGAGTGCTCATGTAGTTGATGTTCTTAATCTTATAACGCACACATTTTATGTCGCTTGTCACGTCAATGAGGTTGCCGCGATTGCTGTTGTCGATAATCCAGTCGCTGATGTAGTGCAGGCGGCTGGAGTAGTCGCCCATCTCACCACGGCGGTAACGCAGGTCTTCAAGATGGTGGGCATAGTCGCGCCAAGAGTAGCGGCCGTTTAGTGTGGTGCGAGTCAAGGCATACAAAGTCTCAATAAACGTTGTGCAGTCGAGTTCGTCGATGTTGATTGTGAGCATCTCACTCTCGCCCTCAAGAGTGTGGGCGACGTAAGGCGTGCCCTCAAGTTTGTGGGCATAGAAGCACACCAGCTCATTAGGGTCGCTCAATCCGCTCTGAAGGCCTTCCTGAAGTAGCGAGTTTATCCTCGTTGTGTCATTCTCGCAATGAAAACGCATGCGCTCAATACCGGCACCCTGAGCAGTGGCATTGCCCAGCGCGCCACCCTTTGAGATTCCACTTAACCCAGCTGCAACCATCGCCAGGCACATCAATAATATCTTCTTCGATCTTCTCACAGCAAATAATATTAGATACAAAACTGCAACAAAATTAGAAATAAAAAATCACATCCACAACAATAAAGCCAATAAATATAACCCTATTTTATATATAATAAGGTGTAACCTTTTTAATGGATGAGTGGTGTCAAGTGGTTGTTGCCGTTGTCTTGC
>FLNZ01000094.1_pt1 | contig 14213 bp, 6 predicted proteins | sample 1140391 | NCBI WGS metagenome assembly FLNZ01 (sample SAMEA3878171, study PRJEB12797) | bioreactor metagenome | biome: Moose rumen | place: Sweden | collected 2011-10
GAGCCGTATCGGCAGGTACAATTCCAGCCACCTTGTCCGAAGTACTTATACCCCAGGCAATCATCGAGGCCGGAATGTTGGCGGTCGTGAGAGCAACTCCGCCAATCTGGACACCGGCAGGGACCTTCAGCATAAGCGTATGCGTACCCGCCGCAAGATGGACGGACACACCAGAAACAGTCACCGCACGCCAGGTATTGGCAACGGAAGCCGTCCCAGCCAGCATGCTTGATTCTCCGACATAAACCGGCTTGTCGCCAGCCGTCGCGGACCTTGCGTACAGCACGACATTGTAGTCGGCCGCATTCTCGACGATTACGGACATCGCGAGCATTGCCGAATCGCCCGATACAAGATACTTGTTACCAGCCACAGAGCAGGAGAACTCGTTCGAGAATCCACTCACGGCATCCATATCCTTCACGGCGACGACGATGACATCGGATACTTCACCCGCGTCGGTGATGGGCTTCGAAAGTTCCTCGACTTCCGCGAGCGAGAGGGCGCGGGAATACATACGGATGTCCGCAATATTCCCTATGTAGGAATGCATCCCCGACGAATTTCCCATGGAGAACCGCCCTTCCAGTTCTCGCTCCTGTGAAATACCGGATTCCATGACAGCAACCTGTACACCATCCACATAGAATACCACATGAGCCGAATCAACCGTCACGACAACGTGCGCCCAGTTTTTTTCCATAGACGGCAGAACGGATCCGGCATTCCAAATATGCCCCCCTTCGACAAGTCTCAGATAACGGTTATTCTGTTGAAGTTGTATGTTAACACCGTTAATCCCGCTAAAACTGAGAATTTCCTTCCACTCATAGCCATTGGGATGCCCCCGCTTTATCCGGGCCTCAAACGAGTACGAAGGGGAGCTACCAAAATCTACAAGTCCGTTTCCGATTGCGTAATCGGCGTTGTACCTAAAATAGAGTCCAACGTCACTCAACCACGGACTGTTCATGTGCGATAGGCTCAAATCGTGCCCCGTTCCCAGGAATTCATGCGCAACAGTATCACCGCCTTCACGGGCCGGATACCACAGCGCAAGTTCCGTAGGATACGGGTAGAGCTTTTCGGAAGTAAATCCCTGTTCTGCGTGGTTATGACCATAGTCCTCGACACGCATGCCAACAGAAAGATAGCAACCAGTACACCCGGCAAGTTGTGCGCGAGTAAGACGGACACTTGCGGACACATAACCGGCAGAATCCGTCAACACATTCATGACACGCAATGTATCGCCACCGAACACCGGCGTCACGACCACGCGGGCAATACCCGACTCGGAATCATACACATCCGCAGTCGCCGTAAAGATTCGGTCAAGGACCTCCGAGGAATCCTGCACGGAGAAGTTCCTGATTGCAGGACGAAGAGAATCAGTATAGACTCTCGGACCGGCCATCTGCATATCCAAGCCAAGAGCCGAGACACCCACGTAGCGCGACTCATAAATTCCGGACGCAATCTTGCCCAAGCCGGATGCACCGGAAGTCTTGGAACCGTCATAGATTACCGTATCGGGAATCTTGCCGCGGATTTCGGCTATGACTTTTCCTTCGCGATAGAGCGATACCAGCCCGTAACCCGGATGCGTACAGCTTGCGCCGTATGCCATGTAGCCGTTGTCGAGGCCTAGCCACAACGAATCGGATGGAACGGAGCAAGCAAACTGCGCATTCACAGTCAAAGCACGAGCCACTGCCGGAGCTGCAGGGAGTTCTTCCATATTTCCTTCCGCATCGGGTTCGCCAAGGGCAACCACGAACACGTAGCTAGTATCAATGGCGTTACCGCGAGAAGGCAAGGCGATTCGGGCAAAACCGTTGGAATCCGCAGTAAAAGCAAGTTCTACGGGCGGAGTAGCATCACCACGGTTGGCCCACAGCGAATCGTCATCTACATACAATCTAAATCTCGATATGCCGTCCACACGGACCGTGCGGTTTGCAGTCGAGGCGATTTCAGGCAAAACAGTCACGCTGAAGCTCGGAGTTTCAGCAATTCCGGAAGCCATCGCCGTAAACACGGAGAAGGTCCTTGTCTCGGCGGAAATCAGCAGGTAGGCCCACTGAGGATCCTTTCCTGCACAGCGCAAATCTGTAGATTTGTTGTCGCATTGGAGGGGCTTTGAGCCATCCATGACGGCGCTCCCGTCAGCATTCAGGAACCCATAGAGGGCATTTTCGAGCGGTACAAAGCGTTTGCCTGTGAAATCCACCTTGTACAATCTTACCGTCTGCGGGGTCGCACGCATCGCCACCATCTCCTCGCGACTTATCTTCATCTGTATACGCGGGAGAGCGGAAGTGTCGGCAAATGTCATTGACGGCAAGACTTCCACAATCGGGCCCTTGAGAGCAAGATTGTTGAATACCTCGAACGAGTAATCTTTCGCATCTACTGTACGAACGGTGATATCCTTGTTTTCGGGCAACGAATTTTCAGGGAATGTCACAGAAGCATCTTTAAGCGGGGATGTTACAGTCCTTGATAAACCGGCCACAACTGAACCACCGACAATCATGTCAAATGTACTGTAAAAATAGGCACTTTTATTTGATGAGTCGCCCCAAGTCAACAAAAATTGAGTATTCCCCTGCAGTCGGTTCACATTGAACCAACCGAGCCGATAGTCCCCCGATTTCGTTGGCGTTATGCCATTCTTCCATACCGAATCAAGTAAAGTATCCTGAATCGAGTAAAAAGTATTCCCATTCAAGTACGCCAAGTTATACGTTTCACCTTCCTTCAGGTATGCCCGCAGTTCAACAAACTCGGGAATACGCCTATCCCCAACATCATCCTTATATTGCACAAAAACATCCGAGGTCGAAGGAAAATTTCCAGCCGTTTCAAAGTGCGAATGTTTCGAGGAATTAATGAAAGTCAAGTGGGCAGAATCAACAACAACTTCCTTATGCCACAAGCCGGGATTGTACAGCTTATCCAATTCGACTCTAATGGGGTTCGTACGCTCAGGAATATCCATATTCCGTTCCGTACGGCGGAAATCAATACGACCATTCCATTTTTGAGCGTTTACATATAGTGTATCATTTGATTTCCCATATAGCAATGAGTCCAAATCATCAAGGATAAAATTTAGCGTATATTTCAAACCGGCTTCACCATAAGGGCCTGTTCCAAAGGCAGAATAAAAACGATGAGTTGCATCATCGTAATTATCAGAGTTGAGAGCAACTTTTATTCTCTTCTGATCATTCAGCACAAGTATCGAATCCGCCAAACCCAATTCCCTTATGGAATTCAACTTCAAATCCACTGTAGTTTTTATCAGATTCTTTGCACCTGATGTCATATTTGAAAGGTTCTTGAAAAACTCCCCATTGGAGAATTTTTCTTTCCATAAAGTATCTTCGTAGTCATTTACAAAATAGTGTATCCTGGATGCAGCCGCATAATATTTAAGGGTATCGTTGCTCTTAGGAACTTTATTGCGTTCTAGAGGAAAATCAACCCAACGCCCGCTGGAGTCCTTAAAAAACTTATCCGTCTCTGCGACAACCTTGTTGAAGCTGACATAGAAATCCATATCACCATGTTTAAGCATCGGAGTCATCAATGAATCTGGGGCGCTAGATAAGCTTGTCAGGCTCGTATCGTATACAGTTCCATCTACCTTTTTCGCAACCACATCCGCAACAAAATGCGATTTGATATCCTTGTCATAAAACTTTATGGTAAAATGGGAAGGACTTTCGTAACCAACGGTTTCGCCAGGGAAAAGGAACGTATTCGTAGCGACATCCATCTGCGACGCCCTAAAAAATGGCAAGTGCTGTGTTTCGAAGGCCGTCACACGCCCATACTTTTTGTTGAACGACCATTCGGAACCATCAAAATACGTATTGCGTCGTGACGAGTCCCTTAATTCTGTTTCGTTTTCTATGGCAGGCAGATAGCCCGACGTATCCCCATAAAGGGTCCCATTCGTAGCATCGAAACGGATTGTACGATTCACCAGATTATCATAACCGAAACCAGCCTTCCAATACACGCTGGGAATAGTGAGATTTATTGTAAAATGAAAATTCTGATGGCGTTGGGGATTATATACAACGCAATCATTATTTATATCCCCCATGCCCGAATAGAACGTACTTTGAGGTTCTAAAGAAACATTGAATAATTTTGCTTCCGGATTATAGCCCTCTGTTGTATATTTGCAATCACCTTCACCAGATGAAATTGTTGTATCGGGAATACATCCACAAGCTTTTTCAGAATAGATGCTATCAATGGCGAATTTATCATATAAATTATTATCGGAATCCACAGGCAAAATAAACGTTTTTTTCCATTTTTCCTGCCCATTAAGATCGTCCAATTGTTTAATGGCATACCTTGCTCTCAATTTTGATTCAAAATGCTCTAAAAACGCATATATCGTCACTCTAGGGAAGTGTTCTCCATTAATACCTCTGTTCAAATCATTCAAATTTCCAGAAACAAATAAAGCCTGTGAAGAATCCATAGCATTAAAATGTTTTTTTTCTAAAAAAACGAATTTTTTAAATCCATCATCCGAAACAGAATTGCCCCACCAATCACACGAGGCCTTAACAGAAGGCATTTCAACTTCCACCCATATCACCAAATCCAAAGTATCTCTCTGTCTCAATATTCCGAGACTGAATCTTTCCGCCTCAAACCCCAAGGGTTTTTGTTTGCCTGACGCAACAGCTTTCACCATAAGCGAATCCCTTAAACTATCCGGCAAGTACCATCCGCTTAAATCTGTCTGTAGCAAATAGTCGGCCACGGGTTCATATCGATATTTTCCACCGGAAGAAACATCCTTCTTCGCTTCCGAAACATAAATACTAGGACTGGTAGAATTCTTCGGGTCGTCAGGAGTCATCGGCAGCATTGTTTCGGCATACTTCACATTGAAAGTCATCTCGGTAGAATCTGTTTGCACAGAATCGCCCCCAACCAACGATTTGGCTTTTAGCACAACAGTATATACGCCACCCGCTGTTTCCGGAGTATCGAAAGCATTTTTGCCGGACCACCTGATACTGTAGGCAGAATCCCCGGCAAAAGCACGATGCGTTACACTATCCAAAAGGGTCGTCACGACAGTATCTTTTGAATCTTTTATATACATCCAGACGCTTGCGTCTCGGTTCTGGATGCCGTAGCGGATTTCCATAGAATCTAGCCGGAACGCCACGGAATCCCCGTTGTCGATATTCTCGTTCAAGATAAAGAAGTCCGGGAGAGCCTTCGGCAGAACAACCTTGAGTGCAGGCAATTTCACATCCAATTCTTTTGTTTCCACATGTACATGCGGAGATTTCACTGTATTCTCAGTCACTTCGGCAACAAGCTTTATCCGCCCCTCTGCTGGGAAAGTTCCTGTTTCGGCCAACCCGTCCCACACAAAATTCAAACCATATCCCTGCGGATTCGCGGTCCATCCTGTCGTAAGCGGAGACATGTAGCGCTCTTCCAGGCCATTAACCCAATAAAATCCGCCCTGCAAACTGTTCCCAAAATAGACAGGAATGTTCACTTTGGTTGTGTCAACGCCGTAAGCACCGTTTAAGGCGACACGGAAGGCTCCCTGCGCATTAAGGACAACATGGCCCGATGACACAGAAAACTTCATCACGCTATCCGTATGCACGGGCGGAATCCATTCGGGATAATCTTCCAGATAAGACTTAGCAATACCGGCAGTAGCAAAATCAAACGGCATAGGTTCAATTACGCATCCCGATTCCATATTCTTACCTCCGGGCACAGCACAGGCTTGCCCCATTTTCTTGGAATCGTACATCACCTGCAATCCCAACGTATCGCCGATATTTTTCCAACGAAGGTGATATGTCCCGGCAGCATCTTGGTAGAACCACACGCCCGAAGTTGTTGCATTAACAAGCGAATCTGAAGGATTTCCGTAATACGGATTTCGCCAAACCTTCTGAGCAGACCAGTCTTTTAAACCAACACCCTTTTCATCTTCTGCGTACACGCGGAGTAGGTAGTCGCTGTAAAAATCACCTTCAAGTCGGAGCGAAACGGCAACCGAATCCTCTCCAGCAATAAAGGACTGTTTCGAGATATCAAACATCACCTTTGGACGAGACTCGTCAGCATCCTCGTCGGGCTTCTTTACGATGAGCGCGGACTCGTCCGTTTTCCAGTCGTCACAGATCAAGCATGAAGCAACAGCGAGTTCAATGCATACTCTATTTTCATCTTCATTAAACCCTTCGTTTTTCAAGTAACCAAGCACACCTTCGGTACTCTGCAAAACGCGCGAATAATTGTGCAGCGAATCGGCCTGTTGCCGGTTTGCAGCAATCACATCAATCTTATCATCAAGCCAATCCGTATCACCGCATTTTTTGTAACGGAGCCTATATACGGCAGTCAAGGAGTCACTTGACGAAAGAGGCGGAGCAATCCCAACAATCGGAATAAGACTCTCGGCGGATTCTGTCGAATCAGCAACCGGATAAACGATATTTGGAGAACGGAAGCCCAAATGGAACAAATCCGTACGCACCGAGACGTTTCCAGCGACATCGATACAGGCGACTTCAAGATAGCGCTTTCCTTTTCCTGTACCGACGGCAGTGCTGTCCAACGTAAACACAATAGAATCCGCCATAATCAACGCGTTCTGGGAATCATGCAGGACAGGTTTCCACTTGCGGTCGGCGTCTCCGCCCGTCACACGGTAATGGCAAAACATTCCGGTGCGGTTGGAATCAACATCGTAGGTCTGGTCCACCTTGAGAGTTGCTGAAAAATCCCTGTCGTCGTCTGGATAAACCAGGCGGCGGCTCACGAGGCTCACAATATTCGGGGCGGTACGGTCAATGCGAACAAGTTTAGTGGCGGCAGAGTCAGATTTATTTCCGGCACGGTCGCGAACCGTAGCGCGAATCCTGTAGATTCCGTCGGCAAGGTGAAGGCCAGCCGCTTCCTTCCACGACGCCTCAACAGATGTCCCTGACACCCATACAGAATCCCCGGCGCGGTCCACATTCTTGGATTCTCCGACATGTTCAAAATTCCATGCCACCATGACAACGTTAGAATCTTTGCCCGATGCAGGTTCTGTTACTTTATATGACAGTTCAAGCAGGCCGTCTTCTGGGACGTATACATAGCGTGCATCACGGGTAGGGCGCGACAAAGAGTCATACCGGTTAGAGGCAAATACTCCCGTTGCATTGGACATTCCAACAGAGTCAACCACATACACACTTTTCGGCACGATATCGCTTATCACCGGGGCGGTTCTGTCGATACGGAACATCGCGTAGACAGTCGTATCGTTCAAACGGGCCGATGAATCACGGACTAGTTTCCAGTCCGCATCCGTCAGACTATTCGGGCTATCCATAATCCTGCCGACCAAAGCATTTACGGAATCGTACATAAGGCGGTTTGGCACTGCATAGTCCAACGCATACGCCTTGATGCGATAAAGCCCATCGGCTAGATTTTTACGGGTATCTACCGGGATCTTATCCCATGAAACGGCAAAATCCCTAGCGGCAACATCGTACATTGCCGGGAGGCTTATTGAGCCTGTGCAATTCGCGTCGGCGGCCGTAGCCGTGTCATTTGGAAGAGAACATCCTTTTTCCAACATCCAGCGCATGGCGCGGACATCCGGTGTTGTCGAATCTCCACCATTCCACCTATAGCGAACAATGAAGTATACACTATCCGGATTAACAAAACCGTTGTCCGTATATAGGCTGAATTTCGGAGCTACGCGGTCAATGGAGAAAAGTGCGTTATAGAATTTAGATGTATCCAGGTCACCAGTGGCATTGTTTGTCGCATATGCCCTGAACTGCCATGCATATTCGCCATCAGACAGCGCATCCATCTGCTGATGGGATTCAAAATCCATGTCCTGTACGCCGTTAGGAGTACCTTTCATCTTTAAACGAGTGCCGTGTTCAATATCATCCCCTTTGTATACTACATCATAGGCGCTATCTACACTGAAACCTTGGTAGTTAAGAACACTGGCATATGCCTCGAAACCCTCGATTCTATTCAAGACCACATCACGCGTCGGCCAGTTGGACTTCAGCAGGTTCTCAGTCGCCTTGAACAGGTAGTAGAACCGCTGCGTATTCGAAAGGCCTATCTTGTTGACAGTAGAAATCGTAACTGTGTTCTGATTGTCCTTTTGAATAGCGAATAAATTGTCATATCCATAATCACGGGGATTAAAGTCAAATAGTCCATTCTTCTTGACCGGATGACGAACAGTCTTTTTCGGCTCGCCCCAAGGTTCGCCAGCACTACGCTGATATACCTTACAGGCTTTGTCATCATCCTCTGCTTTTGTAATATCGCACTCCCAGGCGACTTCTTCTTGGAAGTTGAAGTTCATGCGTATCTGGCGTAACCTGTGCGGCATCAGGTCATCAACGACAAAAGAGTACTTTTCAATCCAGTCCTCGACCGTAATCGCGGGGACTTCGTAACGCTCCACATGGCGGATGGGGACACCTTTTTTGTTTTCAGAGCCATCAGGGTGCAAGCCATCCACTTTTTCCCAGCGGTCCACCTTCACACCCATCTTGGACCAGTCGGATTCGGACTTGAATTTAAGTTCACTTAACGCGGAGACAGGTTTCTGAATTGCGGATGTCAAGTCGTCGGCCTTGTAGAACAAGCCCACAGCGCAGTTCACAGAGTTGTCCGAACCTAGGTAGTAGCAGTTTCGGTTCAACGATGCAACGGATTTTCTTTCCGCCTCAAGCAGGCTCCCCTGAATCAAAAGCGTATCTACATCCTTTTTTAACGAATCCGGCAACTTGCCAAGGGAATCAAGGATGAATCCGAATCTTGACTCAGCACGCACACCCGCATTCTGAATCGTATCCAACGTATGCAAATCAAGCATCGCGAGGTTCACGAAGGGACGCTCGTACAGGAAGTCTTCCATAAGGTAAGGGGTATACGAAGACTCCCCTGATTCTATTGGAACGAGCAAATTCTTGGAGGTTTTCATTGTATCAAGATTTGATGTATACAGAGGCATCGTGTGGGAATTTGCAAGGTCATCAACAAACCCAGCGATTGCGGCCGGCGTAATTTTAGCAGCAAGACTTACCGCTCCAGTCACGCCTATTGCAATCTTGCCAGCTGTTGTCGCAGCACCACCAATACCAAGGACTTTCGAAAGAATTTCCAACGCAAGCATGGCATCCACAGAAAGCGAGGCAAGAGCCGCTATTCCAACGCCAGGATCCGAAGAATGAGGAGCCGCATTGAAGAATTCTCTTTTCACATCAACTCTTTCGTCATTAAGCATTCCAACATGTTTCGCTTCACTCGAGAAATCCGGAACAATACTACTTCCATTGTCCTGAATTGATATTCCCAAAAGCCCGGCAATTAGGCCATCCACTGAGTTGACATAACACGCTTCACCTTCCGAATTTCCTGTGATTTGCGAAAAAAAGTTTTCAAATGGAAGTGACACGTCGTCTGGAATAAGTGCCCGATAAATAGACAAGCCTGTCTCATCCGAGCCAGCAGTAGGATCAGTAAACGTCATGCCATTTCTACCGCCTAGAATCCTAAACATAGGCATCTTTTCAGAGTCATACTCTCTACCGTTCAAAGAATCGATTGTTCCATACCCATGCTTTTTAGGATCAACATATCTAACAAGCGAATCACTCGAATAGTAAATTTCTGGCGACGAGGCTCTCGTTACATACGGAGAAACAGCATCTAGAATAAAAGTTGTACCAAATGTTATAAGCCCCGCAAGAAGAGCTGTTTTTTCACTAGCAACAGCCATCAATGCTAAAGAAATTGAACCGGCAAAAACTCCTGACTGCGCCAACTTTTCAACGGCATCCTTAGCTAAAAGATTTCTAGCCTCCTTGGCAACCTGCATATTTAGCGCACCGGTACCCTCGTGCGGACTATCGAGTGTAATAATTTTATCTACATCACCGTTGTAAAAATTGCCCTGCACTAACTCGCGGGAGACGACACCGCCCATGCTATGGCCGATAAGGATGTAACGAGAAGCTAGTTGACGATAGAGGTCGGGATTACGACGCATGGAATCAAGTGCTTTCTGACCATATAAGTTATTGCTTGGTTTTTCCGGATCTATAATAGCAGCTTTCACTTCCTGGGCTTCTTCAACCATCGCTCGTCTTTTGCTAAAGAGGGTTCCCGGCAAATGCCAGGTTCTGTCGCCCAATTCAACGGCATTACTATCGGAGCTATTTGCTGGATTTAGAAACGAGCGGTACTGATAAATGCGCGAAGTCTTTTGATCAGTCGGATAACTTTCCTCAAAAATCTTGGGCCCTAACCAATATAACAGGCGATGGGGGTCTGTGTCTTCGGTTTCATTATATCTCCCAATCTGAGCCCCATTATCCAATGGTTTTGTTGCATAATAAGCCTCCTGAATTTTTTTCCACATCAGTTTCATTTATAAACCCCTTGTTTGAGCCATACGCACCGTGAATCAACAGAACGTTATAATTGGTTGCCGATTCCATTGGTTTGGGCACAGACCAGCAACCGACCGCAAAAAATAATACTAAAGCAAACAGTTTTTTCATGTTTTCCCCTAATAGTTTATTGATTCACCACCAATATTCCGAAACATCAGTCCAACCAAATCCACACTCGAAAAGATGTTCACACGTCCATTATTATAGGAACCAATAAATCCTCCAAAATTCAAAAAATCACCCATAAAGTTAACATCATCATATTTACTTAGTTCAAACTCACTATTTGACAAACTATCGCTAATTTCATCATTTAAAAGAACAAAAACAGCAAGGTTTATCTTATCAAAAACTAAACAAGCCACATCATAACCCAATGCACGAACATCATCACATTTTTCAATCCACTTCAAATCGCCGTCTAATCTCTTGTATGTAATCGTATATGCCACCGTATCCAAAACAGCGTACTGACAATCGTTATCACCTGCTTTCAGAGAATTTTCACCCAAGGCAATAATATTTCCGTCTAGCCATGTTCTTAAAGCCTTCACCCCCATATATCCAAAATCAGTACTGCATCCTTCCTTTTTTACTTTCACATTCTTCACAACAGGCTCTTCACCTAATTTCCAGAAAGAAAAAGACTTGTTATCTTTTCCACCCCAAATCAGGGAATCCGAGAGTTGTCCCTTTACATAGTTATACTCCTCGGTCATATTATCCAAGGTATCAGCCCATCGCGGACCATCTTCCTGTACCCTGTAATTAAAAACACGAAGTCGTTGCTTGCCTGTTCCCGTTATTTGAGTTCCATCGGCAAGATCCTGGTTCCAATACTGGAAATCATAGACAATCACAAGAGAGTCATCGATAAACCCAACAACATTCGCATTGCCCTTAATATACTGCCCCGTAAATTCCTTTTCGCCATCTTCACGAAACAAGTCCCCGCACCCCCACATGCTTACGCAAGCAAGCACCAGCATCAAGCCTGCAGTTAGACTAAAAACGATGTTCTTCATAAAAGTCTCCTTTGCCACCTATTCAAGCCATGCACTGCCCGGAATCATGTGACAAAAATTACACATAAATATACTCTATATTTTGTACAAAATCAAATATAGTGGCTTGGACCAGTCGGATTCCGACTTGAAGCGGAGTGGCGTTGTCAAGCCCGAAAGAGACAAATTCTTTTGAGTCGAATTCAAGTCATTCGCAGCCTTGAAAAGACCTACAGCACAACTTGTCGCCTTTTTGACTACAGCGTCTTTCGCCGTATCGCCAGAAGCAATGTAATAGCAGTTATGGTTCAGGGTGGAGACATCCCGTGCGGAATCACTCATCCCCTGAAGTTGATTCAATGTCGCAGTATCGTTCAAAGCCAGGTTCACGAAAGGCTTCTCATAAACCACTTAGCACTTTAGTGTTTAGCGTGCATGGTCACCAAGGTGGGAATCTCCAAAAATATTATAAACTAAATGGGTTGATACATAAAGATGCAGCCCTCATCATACTTAGGTTTGACATGGCACTGCACAAATTTTTCTTGTTGTTCAGGAAGACGTTCAAAACCCATTGTTCGATAATGATTAATCAATCGTTCCTCAGGCAAAGCATAAATATATACCGCATTTACTCCAATATAAACAGACATCCGTTGAACAATTGGAAGTATAAATTTTTTAAAAGTGTAGAATCCCAGCTTTTGCGTTTCAGGATGAGAATCTTTGGTATCGACAACCGAGAATTCGACAATCATTTATTAGACGCCTCCATCAACAAGCGACGGTCCTTAGCATGTTCTTCAGTAATCCATTTTTCGAATTCCTCGACTTCCTTGTCCAGTTTTGAATGATCCGGCCTGTGCGATTTCGAAAAAAGGGCGAACACATCACTATCTTTCAGCATCTGCTTGAATTCTTGTGAAATCACTCGCATAATAGACCTCCAATAACAAATATATACTAATTGGCGATAAAAGGCAAGTCGCCGAACTCAATGGCAAAGTCCAAAAGAAGGCTATAGAAGCATTCATCTGACAAATACCTTCTTACAGAAAAAGATGTTCCTTTTTGAATCCAATCAAAAAACAAAAAAAACTTAAATATACCGCTTACACAAGCAACAGCTTAGAAAGCGTGAAACCGCCGATGAGGATGCTTGTCATGCCGGCGACCACGGTGGCCTTGGTGCTCTTGCCCACGCCCTCGGCACCGCTATGGGTGAAGAACCCGAAGAAGCATGCGTAGCTTGCGATAAAGTAGCCGTAGAGTGTAGCCTTGATAAGGCCCACGACAAGGTCCCAGTTGTGGTAGAACATGCGCACGCCGTAAAAGAACACCGACCACGAGACTTCCTTGTACAGGTGGGCCACCTCGTAGCCGCCGGCGATGCCGATAAAGATGCTTATGACGGTAAGAGTCGGGAGCATGATGACCGTCGCGATAAGGCGAGGCGCCAGCAGGAACTTGTAGGGGCTCAGGCCCAATACTTTATACGCATCGAGCTGTTCGGTCACCGCCATGGTGCCAAGTTCCGAACACATGGAAGCCCCGATACGGCCAGCAAGCACCATCGCGGTAAGGATGGGGCAGAGTTCCACCATCACGGACTTGCCCACGGCCATGCCCACGAACATCATCGGAATCATGTCACCGAACTGGTAGGCAAGCTGCCACGACATGATGGCGCCCGTAGCCATCGACGCAGCAAACACCACGGGCAAGCTCGTGACGCCCACGCGATGCATCTGTTCCACGGTCGTATGGAAGTTCGTGAAAGCGCCGGGGATGTTCTTGAACAGTTCCCACACGAACTTGAAGTAGTTCAGCACGGTCCGCAGGAACCTGCGTACAAACCTACCGAGCGCTTCCGCTATGCCGTTCAGCAATCCCACCTAAGGCCTACTTCTTCTTCTGCTTGGGCTTTACGGCCTGCGGGCGCTTGCCCGGGCCCGAAATGGTCTTCTTGTAGAGGCCCGTATCGGAGAGGTACTTGATGGCTTCCTTCAGCTGCTCGTCGCGCTTGAGCGAGAACGCCGTACTCACGGAGTCGTTCACCATCGCGGTCAAGAGTTCGCGCTTGATGCCGTCCTTGATGTAGTCCTTGTTCTCGTCGAACTGCGCGTCGCGCTTTGCCTCGAGGGCCTTGCGCATGTCGGCAAGCCTGTTCGCAAGCGTAGTATCCGTCACGGTCTTCGAGCTGTCGCCCATGTAGTTCTGTTCGTGAACGATGCTCTTCTCGAGCTGGTCCACACCCACGAGGGCATTGCTCTTTACCTTCACGAAGTTCGTGTCCTTCATGCAGAATTCCTTGAACTGCGTGTACAGGGAATCGGGCACCACCCAGTTCGCGTCAATCTTCACGTTGGCGGCATCGAGCGAGGGGCGCACCTTCACGGCGAACTTGAAGTACATCGCCATGCGTTCCTGCACCTGCACCACCCAGGGCATCGGGGAAAGTTCCACGTCAACGTCGGGCGTAATGCCGCCACCACCGAACATCATGCGGCCGTTGTTCGTGTAGAACGTGTCGCGCACCACGGAATCCTTCTTCACGGTATCGGCGGCAGCGGTCTCCTCTTCTTCGGAGGCGGCCTCCTCTTCTTGCAGCTTGAGGCCCTTGATGCCGTTTTCGGGCTTGTTGATGCAGCGGCCGAAGGGCAGGTAGTAGAATGCGGTAGTGAGCTTGAGGGCGTTGCCC
>FLNZ01002583.1_pt1 | contig 14170 bp, 11 predicted proteins | sample 1140391 | NCBI WGS metagenome assembly FLNZ01 (sample SAMEA3878171, study PRJEB12797) | bioreactor metagenome | biome: Moose rumen | place: Sweden | collected 2011-10
CAATAAATAGAACCCACCATTATATCAAGGTATAAAGAGCAGGATGTATTATTCGGTTGACTCGGAAGAATCTTTCACTATCATGCTGGCCATTTTCATCACATCAGAAATATTAATGACATTGTCGTTGTTGACATCGGCCAATTCCAAGACAAAACCGGCAGGGCTATTGCCTATGATATAATTCATCGTCATCAGGACGTCGGAAATGGTCACTTTCCCATCCACATCGACATCCCCCATCACATAATTCTGATTGGTGACCGTGACGTCAATATGCGCTATTCTCACCTGATGGAGAGCAGTCATAGAAAAACTCTTGCAATAGCCTTTCCAAGTACCGATATTCCCCTCATAATAGTACGCCCCATGTGTAGGAGCGGAGAGACAGCCAGGCCCATATTTCTCATCACCATTTCCTATGCATGTGAAAACGGCCTTGACAATATTCCCATCTTCTGTCGAAAGTGTGAGATCGCTACCTTGATAGACCCGGTAATGCTGTCCATTTCCCAAAGAGCCCATCGGCGACACAGAGATGGTGACACCATTTTTGCACAACTCATCAGGATTGAGGCTGGATGCCTTCTGTGACCCGACATCTTCAGCAGCATCAAACGAAGCCTCCATATTCTCCAACCCTTGACCAGAAAGCGTTTCCTCATCATCCTCATTCTCGACAAGCACGACCAGTTGTAGGATTCTCACCTGAGAATCACAACTGTCAAAGACGACCTCTGTGGCATTTCCAATCCACGTGCCAGTGTTGTATTCATAGGTGTACGTGCCAGAGGATGGATTTTTCAGAAGTCCCGGACCATATTTTTGGTTGCCTTCATTTATACAGACTATCTCTATTTTCACAATCTTCCCCACAGAGGATGCCACAGACAGCGAGCTCCCCTGATAGACGCGATATTGACGAGAATTGCCAAACGACCCCTGAGGAGAAACGGCAATGGTGACACCATCTTTTGTCACCTCGTCATGGGACTCACTTGCACCAGCATTTGTCCCTTTATCCTCAGGTGCAAAGAATGTCACTCTCGACCTGTTTGTATCCTCATTGTTTTCCCTTGGTGGTTGAATGCCGATTACAGCATCTCTCTCATAGCTGTAATCGACAGATTTTTTTGGTACAAGTGCCTCTAAGGCAAAATAGCCGTCGTATGAGCCACTCCAGCCCCAATTAAAATGATATTTATCTGAAGATGCCTTATATCCATCACATATAAAGGCATGCCCCGAATCCACATTCTCATTGGCTCCACTCATACAGACAGGCCTGCCCTCAGCCAGTTCTTGGTAAATCATCCCCTCCCATTCAACAGCCGTCATACTGTCACGGTAGATGATATGTGCCCCACTGTCATATCCGAAATAATTACAGAAAGCCATTGGAATGTCCTCGGAATAAGCTCCAGAACCATATCTGGAATAATCCATCCTCACAGACTGTCCGCAATATCTCATCAACTGTGCCACAGCATTTTTAGACTCAGTAGTATTTGGCACACCTGTTGTCATGGCATCCCAATCAAAAGAATCCAACGCAATCAATGCAGGTACATTGATTAACTCACTTTCCGTCACATACCCCTCGATGGCATTCGAACCATGACGAAACGTCTCGCCATTTATCCCGACAACAGCCCAATAATACATAATCTGAGCCATCACGGTAGCCGCACATCCCGCATAGCAATACTTGTTGTTGAACCGGCATTGAAGATAATACGGTGAACCCTGGTTCCACTGTGTAGGCACCATGAAGGGTATATCCTCTTTCCCCGATACGGTTTTTTTATAATCTACCGTGCTGTAGCCATGGTCTCTTGCCCATGCTATCTCATCAGCATATCCACTAATCCACGCCCTTAGATTTGGAGGCATTTTCTCCAAATCGGCCTCACCATCTGCAAAATAGCCCAAGACGGGGATTGCGACATCATCAGCTGAAGCCAAGACGCCACCTCTTCCCCCCTCCATTTCAAAAACATAGATGACCGGTTTTTCCCGCCCTTCTTTTTTCTCTTTTCTGTTAATCGTATAAGCGAGAGAGAAAGCATGTTTGCCCCCAGTTTTCCTGATGCCATTGTCAGAAAGGAAACTGGACACATTACTCATGGCATCACCCACCGTGATAGGATTGGCTGATGCCATTGATGCCATCAAGCCAACAACCCAAACCATTACGAATCGGATGTGAAAGATTCTCAAGCCTAAAGGAATAAAAGATGGAACATATACATTTTCAGCGCAAAATTAAGAAAAAAACTTAATAACAGCAATAAATAGCCTAAAAAACGCTGTTTCCTGTAAGGCATGGGTATCGCATAGTCATTGACATGAAAGAAAGACGCTTATTTTCTGCCTCTCAATTTATTCAACACATAATAGACATAATCCCACCGATGACGAATCATGAAATTATAAAAGCGCTCCACCATTCCCATATTCCCTAATTTCACATGGAGAAAATACTCTCTCACGATGTTGGTGTCCAATGCATACGACATCTCTTGATGAAACGCCCGGTAAGATGGAGCCATCAAGGCCTGCTGATTGAGATATTTGCGTGTATTGAAGGCCACTCTATAGGACAACTGCCGGCGTAACAGTCCCTCAGTGTCAATATCGATAAACGTCTGCCACAACTTGACATTTGCGTCCCACCGTTTTCTTCCGGTCTTCCTGATGGCCTGTCCTGGATTGGTGACATAATGATAGAGAGGCTCATCCAGGACATATAAGGAGTTAAGGCGATAAGCCATCAACAAGATTCCAGCGGCATCCTCACCATACCACATGCCTTTTCCTTGCTCGATGACGGTTTTTGCCATTTGCCGAGACATCATCTTTCCCCACAGGAACAATGGCACGCCCGAGACTTTCGTCTGTTGGTCAAAGATAAAATCTGTGGCAAGTACTTTGTGTATACGTTGGCGATCCATCATCCCCCGTTCTTTCCTTCGTTGGGGAAAATCTTTTCCGTTGACGGTTTTATAGTACTGGCAGCACGTCATCTCCACACCTTGTTCCACTATGGGTCTCAGCAAAGAATCTATGTAGTCAGTATCTACATAATCGTCGGCATCGACGAACGTCACATATTCCCCCTTTGAGATTTCGAGGGCCTGTAACCGCGCCGCCACCACCCCGCTGTTCTCCTGATGGTGGACCCGAATGCGAGGATCCCCATTTGACAACCTGTCACATATCTCGCCGCTTTTATCCCTACTTCCATCATCTACCACGACAATCTCAATCTCACGATAAGATTGCGACGAGAGAGAGTTGATACAACGCTCAATATATTTCTCGGCATTATAGACAGGTATGATAACAGAGACAAGAGATGGCATAAGCACAATAGTTATAATGAAGTTTCTGAGGATTATTTTTTTGAAGGTCTGAACCTTTTTGGCAAGGCGCTCTTGACAATATCCAGCACTTCAATCATATACTTATTCTTTCGCAACATCAGCCAATAGCACACGATTGAGACAGCGATTCCAAGAAGCATGGTCAACAAATGATTCATATTGAGTAATGTCAGTAAAAAAGCAGGCACACACGCTATCACCGAGCAAAAGAAAAAGCCGGAAAAATCCTTCAGTTGCTCCACATACCCCAGTTTGAACAATTTACCAGTATAGTATGTATTGATAAAAATGGATATCTGGGTATATATGATCTTTGAGACACATATACCAATCACGCCAAAGGGGATGGCTGCGAAAAGGATAGCGGTGGAAATGATTTTTTTGATAACCTCCAGCCTGAGGAACAAGTCGGACCGGCCAATCACCTGCAATAAATTAAGGTTGATGGAGCCCACATGGGCAAACATGGCAGAGAAAGAATATATCTGCAAATAAATGATGGCTTGTTCCCATTTCTCTGTCAGCAGGAATAATATAAACGGTTTTGACAAAGCAGCCAAGAGCATACAAGCAAAGAAGATGCACAAACTTGTCATACAGATATATTTCCTGTATGCATTGATCAGACGTTTCGTGTCGTCCTGCACTTTTGCCAGAATGGGAAAAGTAACCCTTTTGAGCACGCCATTGATATTCTCAACGGGAAATTTTGAGAATCTTGTACCTCTGGCATAGAATCCAAGATCCTTGGCAGAGAAGAAACGTCCGATAATCAAGGGCGTAAGGTTGTTGTATACCGTATTCAACAAATTGGAAAGCAACAACTTGCTACCATAGGAAAACATCTCGTGAAAGGATTTCCATGAAAATCTGAGTTTTGGTCTCCATTTGCTATAGAACCACACCAGCAGCATGTTCAACGTCGACGACACCATACTCTCTGCGACCAAAGCCCACACACCCCAGCCACAATATGCCAAGACAACACCCGTGACACCAGAGCAAATAGAGGCGGTAACAGCCCTTTTGGCCAGTCCCTTAAAATCGATGGCGATGGTGAGTCGCGCCACCTGCACCGCCCCAAAAGCATTGATGACCAGACAGACCGACTGAACTCTCAAAATGGAGCACAAAACAGGCGTATTGAAAAATTCCGCCACCCATGGCGCGATGATAAAGAGGATAATATAACAAACGACCGCTATTACCGTATTGAAAATAAAGACGGTGCAATAGTCATCCTCAGACCGCTCTTTCTTGCGTATCAGCGCATTTTGGAAACCGCTGTTGTAGAACGTTCTGGATACGGCGTAAAAAATATTGACCATCGCCACCGTACCAAAATCTGAAGGGGACAGCAATCGAGCCAACAGGATACCAATAATGAAATTGATACCATGCACGGAGAATCTTTCGATTGAGCTCCATTTCACGCCAGACAATGTATCTTTTTTCAGTGACATGAGTGCAGAATTACTTTCACTTTCGTTTTACGATTTTCCATCCGACAATTTATGCATACTCCTCTTGTCCAAGAATGCAATTGATGATATTTTGGCAGGCAGTCTTTCCATGAGGCGGAATAAGTTGCTTATCAACAAACTCCACTCTTTTGTCATACATTGGATCAACGCCATCAATGATATTATTCAGGAATTTCTCTATCTGATCATACGCATGATAATCCGCATGATAAATACAGCTGTCAGCAGCTCTTGAAAAGCCATTCTGAGACATCATGAACGAGTCGTCCTTTACCAAAAAGAGCTCAGGCTTATGTGTATATAGATACTCTATGCGAAAGGTGATGCTTTCGTGAATCATCGCATCGGAATGGGCAAAGATATCATAATACTCACCTTCCTTTATCTGTGAATGCGGCATTGTATCCCACTCTTTATAATAAGCCTCCGTCTTTTCCTTCCCCCATACCTGAGCAAGTTTTGACTTAAGAAGAGGGTGGGGCTTAAAAATCCACTGCGTACTGTTTTCATACTTTTTCGCCAACTCCAACATAAATTCCCCATTTTCCAGGATTGTACCGGTGTTTGCCCCTTTGAGTACCATATCAGCAATACTGTGATGAGGCGCATAAATAATGCGTTTTCGTCCGGCAAGTGGTTTCCATGGATCCTTATATACCTCCTTAGGCTGAAGCAGCAAATCCATCATAGGGATTCCTGTAACCACAATATTATTTGATTTCAGATTGATGAGTTTTCTACCATCAATGGCATTTGACTCATTCTCGCAATAGATTTGCCAAGACAGTAAATGGAGCGGTTTATTAAGTGTCCATTTCTCCAATGATATAAAAAACCCATAATTTGCATAACAAAATAAAGAATTGAGGTGTTTCCTGGGAATCAGATTCGCTGGATATACACTGTCGTATGGTTTCTGATAGAAAATGATATCTGGAGCGATTCTTTGGATACTAACTTTATGAAGATTCTTGAAATCATATCCTTTCTTCTGTAGATATTCCTTCAAAGGGAAAAACTGATCAGTATCTTCAGTAGATTTCGCAATGCCCAAAATCGGATTAAACCGCGGATGTTTCTTCATTTCCAGATACAAGCTCTCCGTCTTCCAGGCACCGAGTTCGGTAATCACAAAAAGCACGTCAATGCACTTTTTTTTACGCATTCTCCGCACTCTGCCACGTATTCCCATCCTATAAAATCTGAAGAGCAGCCATCGATAGCTGTTCTCTATAATCCGTTGTCTCCCCTCAAAAGTCTTTAATCTCTTAAGATTCATAATGTCTCGCTAATAATTCATCTCGATTACCTGTCCATCGTATGCCAATTGCACGTCATCAGGCAACATCTGATTTACCTCTTCATGCAATCCCACATCATGACAAGTGTGTATGATAAAAGTCTGTCTCGCATTCAACGAACGTGAGAAATGAATGGCATCATCCACCAACTGATGGGAATAATGCTCCTTTGTAAACCTCAATGCGTTTACCACTAAAGTGTCAACACCTTCAAGATACTGCAATTCCGTGTCATTGATGGTTTTCATATCCGTGATATAAGCCAATGGACCTATCCGATAGCCAAGTATGGGCATGGCGCCATGCATTACCTCAACAGGGACAATATCCATGTCGCCGATTGTCATCTGCTGATGGGGAGCCACGGCATGCAGCGATAACAGTGGCACACCAGGATAGAGATGTTCACCGAAACAATATGGCATGGTGACTTTCAGCGCGTCGACAGTCGCTTGATTGGCATAGATATTAACAGGTCCGAAGACACAGAAAGGTCTGATATCATCGATTCCCGCCACATGATCATAGTGTATATGTGTGAGCAGCACGCCATCGATGGGTTTAAACTCCATGGGCATAATCTGCTGTCTGAAATCAGGGCCACAATCAATGAGTATGCGTGTGGTTTCCGTCTCAATCAACGCAGAGCACCTCAGCCGTTTGTCATGAGGATCTGTGCTACTGCAAACTTTACAATGACAACCCACACTCGGAACCCCGCCAGATGTGCCAGTACCCAAAAATGTCAGCTTCATATTAGACAACATTAACTTCTGGTGTAATTGTTATTCCGAATTGACGATACACGTCCTCTTGGATTTTCTCACACAATGTCAGTATTTCATCACCGGTAGCACCACCCTTGTTGACCAGCACGAGAGCCTGACGATGATGTACGGCAGCATTTCCCCAAGCCTTCCCTTTCCATCCACATTGATCAATCATCCATCCTGCGGGAATTTTCACATGTTGCTCATCGATGGCATAATGTGGCATATTGGGATATAAGGCCGCCAATTGCAGATATTTCTCCTTCTCGACGACAGGATTAACAAAGAAGCTTCCGGCATTTCCGAGTTCTTCAGGATCAGGCAATTTCTCACGTCTCACCTGGATAATCGTCTGTCTCAACTGTGCGGCAGTAGGCTGGCTGATACCCATATCCGCCAACCGTTGTCTGAGATTTCCATAATCAAGATTGGGATAGAAAGATGTAGACAGTTGATAGGTGACGCTTGTGATAAAGAAACGAAGTTTCCATTCCCGCTTAAACTTGCTGTCTCGATAACCATATTGACAGTCTTTCGCTGGAATAGTACAGAAAGACCCATCTGAAGTATCTATTGCCTCTATGGAGACAATCAGGTCCTTGGCCTCTGCCCCATAGGCACCGATGTTCTGCACAGCAGTCGCTCCCACGTCACCAGGTATCAGTGAAAGATTCTCTGTGCCAAACCAATTGTTCTCGACACACATCTCCACCACATCATCCCAACGCTCTCCCGAGCCACATCGCAAAAATATCGTATCTTTCTCTTGGGTCGCCTTCGTTCCCTTGATGGCAGAACGAATCACCGTCCCATGATAGTCATCAGAAAACAAGACGTTGCTGCCTCCACCAATAATCAGCATGTGATTACGTTGGTCCTGGGGAAAAGTAGCAAAGAAGCGCTGAGCCTCTTCTGTATTAAATATCTCGACGAACCTGTCGCATTTTACAGAAAGGCCAAAAGTATTATGTTTGGAAAGGTCATAATTGCATACATCCCTCATCAGTTCACTAATTTAATGAGTTTCCATTTTCCATCAACAATCTTAAAAGTCATTTCCGACTCCAAGCCGTTGGCAATACCACGAAGCACAAGCAGTTTCTCATTACTCCGGGCATATTTCTGTCCATAAATAATATTGTATAGATAATCTTTGGGCATGTCAACCGGTCTGAACTCAGGCCATTGCTCAGGCAAGAACTCACCCTCTATCATCCCATTATACTCATCATCGGGATCTGGCAAGATGGCCGTCACCGCCTCATTCATACTCTCTATTTGATATACTGAATCAGCGGCAAATCGAGTATAGAACTCAAGAAATGATTTATTGGGATTCAGATAAGTGGAATTTCGGCAAATCTGCGTGAGTTTCCACAGTCCGTTATCCCTGTCAAAAACATGTTGTTCGACCCGTTTGTTTTTCAGATCTATTTTCTCAATAACCACATGTCCAATCGTAGTGTCCTTGAGTAATTCCATCTGATCTTCCGTATCAAAAATCAGAGTGTAGAACTCCTGCTCCATAAAGAATTTCTCTATTTTCCAGTCCTTCATCTCTATGGCCGACTCTTCGTCACCATCCTTGACAACCAAGGGGAAATTGATTCTCTCATATTGCAATTTCTTGTTGGCTGTAAAATTGAAAAGGAAATCATCAAACAATTCATCAGCGGACTTGGGCATTGGGGTAGCGGCTATTAAGCTGTCCCTATCAGAATCAGGTATCGTATCTACAGGTATCTGCTCTTCGACAGGAACAGTGTCCACCGGCACGATTTCCTCCGATACGATTGTGGGCTCAGGGTTTTTATCCTTACACCCAATCACCAAGCACATCATCATGAAAGATATGCCTATAAAAATCAATGCTGTCTTTCTCATAAATCCATGTTAGACGCTCTCAATGTCTGATATTCAATGCAAAAATACAATTTTATTTCAACATACATCGTAAAATTCGGGAAAATGATGTAATTTTGCAGCATCAATGTGTGAAATTAATCAAAAAGAGATGTTAGTTGATAAAATTGAACAACTTTTGAAAGAAGTGAAGGAGCTTCACGCAAGTAATAGTGAAGAGCTTGAGGCCCTTCGTGTGAAATATTTGAGCAAGAAAGGCGAGGTGGCCGCTCTGATGAACGATTTCAGGAATGTTGCCGCTGACCAGAAGAAGGTCATTGGTATTAAGATAAATGAGTTGAAACAGACAGCCCTGGAGCGCATCAACAGTCTCCGTGAAGAGATGCAGCAATCCGCAGACAGTGCCGACGAGTTAGACTTGAGCCGCACCTCCTATCCTGTCGGTCTTGGCACTCGCCATCCCATATCCATTGTCACCAACGAAATTATCGACATATTCTCCCGCATGGGATTTACCCTTGCCGATGGTCCGGAGGTGGAAGACGACCTTCATGTGTTCACCAAGATGAATTTTGCCGCCGACCATCCAGCACGTGACATGCAGGACACATTCTTCGTGGAAACCAATTCCGATGATGTGGCCAAGAATATCATTCTGCGAAGCCATACCAGCTCGGTGCAGGCACGTGTGATGGAGACGACCCAGCCCCCTATCCGTGTGATTTGCCCTGGTCGTGTCTATCGCAACGAGGCTATTACTGCCCGCGCACACTGTTTCTTCCACCAGATAGAAGGACTTTACATAGACAAGGACGTGTCATTCACCGACTTGAAGCAAGTATTACTGACCTTTGCCCAGGAGTTGTTTGGCGCTGACACCAAGATTCGTCTTCGTCCAAGTTTCTTCCCATTCACAGAACCCAGTGCGGAGATGGACATCTCCTGCCATATTTGTGGTGGCACAGGATGTGGTTTCTGCAAACATACTGGCTGGGTAGAGATTTTAGGTTGTGGTATGGTAGATCCCAATGTGCTTGAGCTTTGTGGTATTGACAGCAAGGTTTACAGTGGATATGCCTTTGGTGTAGGTGTAGAGCGTATCACCAATTTGAAATACCGTGTGAGCGACCTTCGTATGTTCTCAGAGAACGACATTCGTTTCCTTCATGAGTTTGAGGCAGCCAATTAATCCAATTACTCCATTTATTATCCTACAAGTTCACAAAGAGGGAGATGAGCAAAAGCACATCCCCCTCTTTGTGAACTTATAGATAAAAGCATACCTTCCCCATTGTGAGGAAAATGTTCCTACTTAATCACCACTTTCCTTCCGTTCACGATATACAACCCAGGTGATGGATTTACGACCTTTCGTCCCTGCAAGTCATAGACGGTATCGTGCGTATATGTCTTGCCGATGATGGTGTTGACACCATCTATCTGACTGACAAATTTCAAATATCCAGAAGAGGTTTGCTGTTTTCTGCTCTCATTGAGATAGTAATAAGGCGTATTGGCATCGAAATAAGTCTGTGTGGTTTCCACCATACATGCTTTGCCACCCACATTCCCCAGCACATAGAAATGAGTGTCTGGCGCATCAAGACTGAATCCCAGCAACAATCCGAGAGAGTCGGTAGCACAACTCATGGCGTCATCGTCGATGCTGCTCACCATTTCACGCAAAGGAGTTAATTTGTTGAAGGAAGCCTCTGGAGCATTCAATTGGAGTATCACAGGTGTCATGGCAGGTATCACGTCGCCGTCGACCAATTTCCGCACCACCTCCGAATGATTGGCATCCACCGCATCGGTCAGATAGAAAGCTTTCATCCCCTCGGCCAGTTTGACAGGATATCCCAAAGCGATGGAGGTGTACCAATAACCATCATTGTCAAGCACTTGTCCTTCCACAGCAAGATAATCCTCGTCATTTACTGGCATGAAATTCCACAATGCCGAGGCGTCTGCATTCTGAAGATTATTGGTACAGGCAAAACCAAACTGAGCGCCATACGTTTTATCGTTCTGTTCGATGAGATATAGTTTGTCGTTAAAATAGATATTATTGGCCAAGCTATAGGCAAAAGGCTTCATGTATTCCCTGCCTATCAGATATTTATCCATGAGTGACTCCAAACGGTATCTGAGTCTGTCAAGATAGTCGTTTGCCACGCCAGTGAGATATGAGGTAAGGATACCGGCATTGAGTGGGAATTTAGGTGTATTCACATAAATAAAGTATTTGCCACTTCCCGTATCCTCGTAATAGATGTTATCGTCCGCACTGGCAATATAATTCTGATAGTCTTCGTATGTGTAATTGTTGATCAGTGGAATCACCATATCCGCCACCGACGCAGACATATAGGACGCGACATAGAGCGTCAAAGTGTCTTTCAGCGAAGCGTACTCCTCCTCGTCAAACATATTGGCGACCATGTACTTTGCCATAGGAATCACCATATTTACGACGTCCACATTCTGAATAGTGAGACTTGAGAATGTATCATCCTCAAACTCCACATTGGCCACCGTCCCCGGCAACGTGTATGCTTCCTGCATAGTGACATTGGGAGCGAAATGTGTATGCCCTGAAATATCAGCGACATGCTCTGTGGCAACATTCTTCAATCTGTAGAAACCCGCTCTTTGAGCATCTGCACTCAAAGCAATCATCGCCATGAGGGCAGTCATCAGACAAAAGTATAATTTTCTCATCATTTTTAAACTTACTTGTGGGAATTAACAGAACCCACCTTAAATATTATTTACAGCGTGCAAAGTTAAGCAAAACATTGGTTACAGACAAAAAAACAGGTCAATTCTTGTCTGGTACAGACATATTTTCCATTTTCATGTCCTCCACATCGTCAGAGAGAATAGCTGGTCGCACATCAGGCCGGTCAAGTTTGAAAGTGATATTGTCCAAATGAAGTCCCTTCACATGACGCGCAAAGAGTCCATAGGCGGGACATATTCCCAAGAATTTTCCCGGCTCAGGATATTTTGTGTCCAGCTCAGGATAATCTTTTGATATTTGCTGTGTCACCCCGCCCCGAAAGCGAATCTGGATATTACTCAGACGGATATTTTCTATAGGAGTTCCCCTCATACCTGTGATTTGAATACCCGATAATGAGTCGCAATCATCAGCGATGAGATTACAGATTTGGATATCTCTTGCCGATGAGACGTCTGTTCGCTCTTTGGGTCCCCGATTTCGGCATCCCGTAGTGATATAAATAGGATAATGATGCACATGACTCATCGAAATATTACTCACCACGATGTTTTCCATACGTCCTTGGTCTACCATCTCAAATGCGAGACCACTGCTGTAGAAACAATTGCATCCGGTGATGGTGATGTTTCGGAATCCGCCATTGCTCTCCGTTCCCAGTTTGATGCGTCCACACACCCAGTTCACCTTTTCCGGTATATATGTTCCATCAAGAGTAGTCCCCAGCTTATAGCCCGTCACCAGGCAGTTTGTGATCAGGATATTCTCACAAAAGACAGGTTTCTTGAGAGCATAAGAACTTTTGAGCACCAGGGCGTCGTCGTTGGGAGTGTTGACCTTGCAATTACTCACTGTCACAAAACGGCAGCAGTCGATATCAATACCGTCGCGATTGGTATCTATCATCACATTATCGACAGTGGCATAATCACATCCTGTGATTATGACAGCGAAGTGGCCACCTCTATATATCGTAATGTCACGTATGAGGACATTCCGACAAAGTTTCAAGGCAATACTCTTGTCTGCTTCTCCGATACTTCCACCCTGTACGTTTCCCGCATTCTCCGTGTCATGTCGAGTGAGCCCACTGCCATCTATCATCCCCCGGCCAGTAATCGAGACATTGGTCTGACCCTCCGCCCATATCAGTGAATTATGGAAATAAGTATGTCCGCCATCCTGATATTCCGGTCCGTCAAAGGATTCCGATTGGTCGTAGGCACTCTGCTCATTCGTTGCGACAATGACGGCTCCAGGGGCAAGATGCAGTTCAATATTGCTTTTCAGATGGATACTGCCACATATATATCGTCCGGCAGGCAGCACAACAGTTCCTCCACCCTGGGCAGCACAGGCTTCAATGGCTTGGTTGATGGCTGGGCTGTCAAGAGCCTTACCGTCACCTTTGGCTCCATATTCGCACACATCATAGACTACAGATGCATTTGCACCTATATATAATAAGGTTAAAAGCAAAGAGAAAATGTATCGTTTCATGACCATAAGTTTTAGATAGACTATTTTAAGGTGTGTTCTATTAATTCTGATTTTTATACAGGTGGTCAATCTATGATTACATTTCGGTCGCTTTTTGCTTTTATTCGGTGCAAAGTGTCAAGTTTCATCGGTCGTGTAGCCCGCTACGCTCCCTCTCCAACTTACATTTTGCCCTCGACTAAAAGCTAAAAATCGCCTCGACATAATAAATAGAACCCACCTTAAGTTTTGCGTATCACAACGAATCTTTCGGTGACAAAGATAACTAAAAAAATTGAACGCACAAAAAATGAATGTGAGTGAATGTTGTCTGTTCTGTCATTCAAGCATCTATAGGATGTAACTATTCAGGTCCATATCGCATCTCACCACTATCATTGATAGTGATGTGATGCGTTTTGTTCTATGTACTTTGATTATCCTTCGTTATATGCAGCAAGCCTCTGAAAGGCGAAGAACGGATTCTGGCTATTCTTCTTGGCGGTAAGGGCAATGCTCATTAGCGTAGCATAGTTCTTCGAGCCGTCATCAGACCGGAACTGCCCGCTGACCTTCAGCTTTGTCTTCACGGGGCGCACTGCCCTCTCACTTGCATTGTTCTCATAGGGTACGTATGATGTGAGAGAAACAGGAAGATGTGCTCCCTGTGCTTTTTCAAGCCCTTTCGGAAGGTGTCGAACAGCTTTCTGCTCTCCCCGCCCTCAATCTCCACCTCCTCCAACAGCTTCAATAGCATATTGGCTACCTCTCCAACCCATCTGTTAAGAACCTTCTGAGATGAAGATGGGTTATGCCATTGTCATCACACTTGGTCACTAATGGTGTTATAGAGATGACATATTTAGGATAGTTGTCCTTAATGGCGCGAAGGTTACCAAACTCACGCTCGTATGTCTTATCGTCGGCTATGACATAAGAAGCCTGAACATAGGTTCTTTCGCCTTTGTGCTTTGTGCATACAAAGTCAATCTCACCAGCTTGAAGTTGTCCGACCATCACTTCATAGCCCAGGCGTACAAGATGATTGTAGATGATATTCTCTATCACCTTCTCAATGTCCCTCTCACGTGAACCACCTACAAGAGCATTACGAATACCATTGTCTTCAAAATAGAATTTATCG
>FLNZ01002943.1_pt1 | contig 14149 bp, 6 predicted proteins | sample 1140391 | NCBI WGS metagenome assembly FLNZ01 (sample SAMEA3878171, study PRJEB12797) | bioreactor metagenome | biome: Moose rumen | place: Sweden | collected 2011-10
GAACGCGAGCGAGAGAATTACCGGGTCAAGAGTATATGTAAACAACTGATAATCATGAAAAAAACAATCATCTTCGCTGCGCTGTTGACGGCGTTTTCTTCGCTTTTTGCACAGAATCCCATATCGCCTGTGGGCGTTTACATCGCAGATCCGTCGGCAAGGGTGGGGAAGGACGGAAAAATGTATGTCTACGGCTCCCTTGATGAGGCCCCGGACCACTTTTGTTCAAACCGTCATCACGTTCTCTCGTCGGCCAATCTGGAAACGTGGACGCTGCATGAGAACTCGTTCGTTTACGGCGAGACACTCTTTGCACCGGACCTTATTGAAAAGGACGGGGTATATTATCTTTATTACGACACCCCTAACGGCAACGAATATGTTGCCACCAGCTCATCTCCCACCGGCCCTTTCACGGGAGGAGTGAGGATTGAAGGCCCGCAGCAGATAGACCCTAATATCTTCATTGATGACGACTCTCAGGCCTACTATTTCTGGGGCCAGTTCTCTGCGAAGGGCGCCAAGATGAATCCGGACATGAAAACCCTTGATTGGAGCACCTACAAGGACGGTCTCGTGACGGAGGCGGAGCATTCTTTCCACGAGGGAAGCTTCGTTTTCAAGCGTGGAAAATACTATTATTACACATATGCCGACATATCACGCAACGGCCGCCCCACTTCCATAGGCTACGCAATGTCCGAAAACCCTCTTGGCCCTTATACATACAAGGGAGTAATAGTTGACAATGCAGGATGTGACCCCGAGGTGTGGAACAATCACGGCTCCGTAGTGGAATTCGGCGGGCAGTGGTATGTGCTTTACCACCGTGCCACCCACGGTAGCAATTCCATGAGGAAGGCCTGTATCGAGCCCATATATTTCAATGAGGACGGTACCATAGATGAGGTGGAAATGACCTCCCAGGGCGCCGGAGGGCCTCTTCCTGCCGGGCAGTGGACCACCGGTGGCAGTTCCTGCAAACTGAGCGGCAATGTGAGGATAGTGCTTGAAGGGAACAGGGAAATCCTTGCCCGGGCCCAAAGCGGGGACAGGGCCGAATGGAAGTATCTTGACTTTGGAGAAGGCTATAACCGCATTACCGTCAAGGCCCGTTCCGAAAAGGGAGCAAAGATACGTATCCGCACCAGCCAGACCCGCCGGCACGGCACTGTCACGGGCATGGTGGAAGTGCCTGCGGGAGGGGAGTGGACGCTCTGCAGCGCCTCCGTCGTTCCGGTAGTCGGCGCGCAGAAAGTCCTGCTTGAATTCTACGGAGACGTAGATCTTGACTCGTTCAGGTTTGAATGATATGAGAAAGTACTTCTATCCGCTCGCGCTTTGCCTTTCCTGGGCCTGCTCCAATACCCTTTTTGAAAACGGAACGTCGTCGTACAGCATCGTAATTGATGCCGATTCCCCTGAGACTGAGCAGTATGCTGCCGCCGAGCTGCAGTACTGGATTAAGGAAGTATCGGGCGCGGAGCTTCCCATCGCGGCCGAAGGTATCCCCGGGAAGCGCCTCATTGTCGGGGGCGGTGACTTTGAGCCGGGAGACGACTCGTTCACCTATCGCAGCGAGGGCGGAGACATCCTCTTCCAAGGGGGCAGCAGGCGCGGTACTCTCTATGCCGTGTATTCGTTTCTCGAGAAAGAGTTCGGCTGCCGATGGTATTCCTCGGCGGTGAGCGTGGCTCCGAAGATGGACAGATACTCTTTCAGGTCCCTTTACAATCATGAAGAACCGGGAATCCTCATCCGCGACAACTGTGTGTTGGATGTGCGTACGAATCCCGTTTTTTCGGCCCGCCAGAGGAATAATTTCATTAAAGTGCCATCCCGCACTCCCGCCATGACGGTCCCTGGCAGCGCCGAGGGCTATTGGGGCGTGCATGCGCTTGGATATCATGTTCCGTCGGCAAAATATTACAAATCCCATCCCGAGTATTTTGCCCTTCGCGACGGAAAGCGGCAGGAAGGATATGCGCAGCTTTGCCTTTCCAATCCCGATGTGCTTGAAATTGTCATAAAAAGCCTTCGGAACGTGATGAGCAATGAGCCTGACTATCTTATCTATTCCGTGGAGCAGAACGACAATCAGCTTTACTGCGAATGCGAAAACTGTAATGCGCTTGCGGCAAAGTACGGCGCTCAGTCCGGCGTCATGATATGGTTCGTGAACCAGGTTGCCGATGCGGTGAAGGACGAATTTCCCGGCAAGTTCGTGGGCACTTTCGCATATCAGTACACCCGCCATGCGCCCAGGGATATAGTGCCGCGCGAAAACGTGGTTGTGCGCCTCTGCAGCATAGAATGCTGCCTGCTGCATAATTACGACGAGTGCGAGATGAACCTCTCATTCGCAAAAGATCTTGGTGACTGGGGGAGCATAGCGCCGCACCTTTACATCTGGGACTATGTGACAGACTTTTCACAGTACTGCCTTCCCGTAGCCAACTGGAAGACAATGCAGTCTCATATACGGGACTTCCGAAAGAACCATGCGATAGGCATTCTTGAAGAAGGCGATTACCAGACTCCGGCCTGCGAACTCAAGGAAATGCGCACATGGATACTTTCAAAGCTCATGTGGAACCCCGATTCTGATGTCGATGCCCTGATAAAGGACTTCACCGACGGATATTACGGCGCTGCAGGGCCCTTTGTGCGTGAATACCTGGACCTTGAGGAGCGCATCTTGCGAAGGGAAGGGATGCATACGAATTGCTACGCCCTTGCCTCCCACGAAATGTTCACCATGGAGTTCATAGACGAGGGACGTGCCATATTTGAAAGGGCAAGAAATGCCGTAGGGGCCGACTCCACGCTCCTTCGTCGGCTCGAAAGCGCCGAATGGCCGCTCTGCTTCCTCCAGATGGAACATAACCCCATGAAGGGAATCGAGACGGGCGCCGAAGCCCTTGTGCGCCGCGTCATAGCCCGCGACGGGATTACACGCCTTTCGGAGGCCGACTGGACCGGAGGGCACATGCAGGCCGGGAAACTTCTGGAAGGATATGACAAGCTCCGCCGCATGCTTGGTGAAGTGCCTCTTATGAAGGCAAAGGATGCCGAAAAGGGCAAAAGCGGCGTTTCTTACCGTCTTTTTGAAGGAGACTTCATGTCAACTTTCGAAATGCTGAGGAATGGAAAAGTGACGGAGGAGGGCGTAATGGATACCGTCGGAATTGACGGGACTCAGGAGAGGGACCATTTCGGCTATGAATTCACCTTCCTCCTGGATGCCGTGAGGGACGGCGTCCATCAGTTCTCCATTACGTCTGACGACGGTGCCGTCCTCTTCGTTGACGGGCAGAAGGTCATAGACATCGACGGTTCGCATTCTCCCTTGCTTTCTCGCGGTTTCGTGAACCTGGAAAAGGGCCTTCACGATGTAATGCTCCTTTACTTCGAAGACTGCGAGGGTCAGCGGCTGGAGGTGAGCATTTATACCCCTGACGGTTACCACGGAAGTCTTCCCAAAGACAGGTTATATTGCAGATAACATATTATGAAACAATTATTTAAATTATTTCCTATACTTGTGCTCGCATCCTGCTCCGTAAAGCAGGCTGCGGAGCCCCCGGCAGGAGAGTTCAAGACGGAATACCTCACTCCCGTTCGCATCGTGAAGGTTTCCGGCAATGTTGGAAATGCAGCGCATCTCCTTGAGCCTTACGTGGGGCAGGTGAGTACGGATGAACCGGATTACACTTCCTTCGGCAAGGGTGGCTCCGTCCTGCTCGATTTCGGTAAGGAAATACAGGGAGGCATAGAAGTAGTCCGCACCCTGTCCGGCGACGGCGCCCTCCGCTTCCGCCTGTGCCTTGGGGAATCCGTGAGCGAGGCGCTATCGAATGTGGACGACCCCGGATGCACGGCGACGAACGACCATTCTGCAAGAGATTTTGTCATAACTGTCCCATGGCTTGGAAGCGCGCAGTACGGCAACAGCGGTTTCCGTTTCGCAAGGCTAGATTTCATAGATGAAGGGGATGTGGACATCCTCGCCGTGAGGGCCGTGTCAAAATATCGCGACATTCCGTACCTGGGCAGTTTCGAAAGCAGTGACTCCCGGCTCAACGAAATATGGCGGACGGCCGCCTATACGGTGCACCTCAATATGCAGGAATACCTCTGGGACGGCATAAAGAGGGACCGTCTTGTGTGGATGGGAGACCTTCATCCGGAAGTGATGACCGTAGGAACCGTGTTCGGGGACCAGGAAGTAGTGAGGAAGAGCCTTGATTACGTGAGGGACAAGACCGCACCCACGGACTGGATGAACGGGATGATTTCATATTCCCTCTGGTGGATAATAATCCATCACCAGTGGTACATGTGGTACGGGGACATGGATTATCTGAGGGAGCAGAAGGACTACATGGCGGCGCTTTTGCGCTCCGTAATGTCCTACATGGACGGGAACAGGGAAAACTATCCCGACAGCGGCCGCTTCCTGGACTGGCCGTCAAACGACAATCCCGCCGCCATCCACGCCGGCCTTCAGGCTATAACTGCCCGGGCCCTCGACTGCGGCTCCTACCTTATGGGCGAGCTTGGCGAAAACGCCCTTTCTCGGCAGTGCAAGGAAGTTTCGGATGCTCTCAAGACCTACTGTCCGGACCCTGCCGGAAGCGGTCAGGCGGCGGCGCACGAGGCGATTGCTCTCATGCTTTCTCCAGCCGATGCATCGGCCATCATCCTTGCCGGAGGCCCGGAAAAATGCACGTCATTCATGGGCTACTACATGCTCGAAGCCCTTGCGATGGACGGAAGATACGAGGAGGCGATGAAACTCATGAGCGACTATTGGGGAGGAATGCTGGACCTTGGCGCGACTACTTTCTGGGAAGATTTCAATTTCAATGATGCAAGGAACGCGGCGCGCATAGACGATATCGTTCCGGAAGGGAAGTTCGACATCCATGCCGACGGCGGCGCATGGTGTTATGTGGGCCTCCGTCACAGCTTCTGCCATGGGTGGGCGGGCGGCCCCGCGCCCTGGCTCAGCCGCCATGTGCTTGGAATCGAGGTGCTTGAGCCCGGGTTCAAGAAGGTTCGCATTGAGCCGCATTTGGGCGCCCTTGAATGGGCTAAAGGCACCTTCCCTACTCCTTACGGTGTCATTGAAGTGTCACACCGCAGGGACGCCGGCGGAAAAGTATTGTCAGACATAAAGGTCCCGAGAGGCATAAAAGTAGTTAAATAATGAAAAAAACAGGTTTTATTTTGCTTGCCGCACTTTCCGTAATGTCATGTGGCAGGAAGGAAAACGAAAAGCTTATTACTCCGGTAGATTTCTCCAATGTCAAGATTGAGGAGGGCTTTTTCCTTAATTGGATGAAGGTTCACAAGGATGTCACCGTAAAAGTGTGCATAGACCAGATAGAGAACCAGACAGGCCGCATCAGGAATTTCGAGAATGCGGCAAAGGGGGAAGGGGAGCACTCCGGCATTTTCTTCGACGATTCGGATGTTTACAAGGCCCTTGAGGGAATGGCATATTCCCTTCAGCTTTTCCCGGACAGCGAACTTGAGGCAAAGTGTGACGAGTGGATAGACAAGATGGCTGCGGCCCAGCAGCCCGACGGCTACATCAACACGTATTACATCCTAACCGGCCTCGAAAACCGCTGGACAAACATGGACAAGCATGAGATGTACTGCGCAGGCCACATGATAGAAGCCGCCGTTGCCTATTACCGCGCCACCGGCAAGCGCAAGCTCCTGGACGTGGGCATAAGGATGGCAGACCACATGATGACGGTCTTCGGCCCCGGCAAGCGTGACTGGGTCCCCGGCCATGAGGAGATAGAACTGGCCCTTGTGAAGCTCTATGGCGTAACCGGAAAGAAGAAGTATCTTGAATTTGCCGACTGGCTTCTTTCCGAGCGCGGCCACGGCCACGGCTCCTACGGAGACGAGCGCAAATGGCCCGCCCATTACTATCAGGATGTGGTTCCCGTGCGGGAAATGACAGACATAACCGGCCATGCAGTGCGTTCCATGTACCTTTTCTGCGGCATGGCCGACGTTACCGCCTACACTGGCGACGAAGGCTACAGGGCCGCGCTTGACCGAGTGTGGGACGACGTGGTGCTGCGTAACATGTACATAACGGGAGGGATAGGCCAGTCTTCTTCAAACGAAGGTTTTACAAACGACTACAGCCTTCCCAACCTCAGCGCCTACTGCGAAACCTGCGCATCCGTCGGAATGGTGTACTGGAACTGGAGGATGAACCAGTTCACCGGCGACTCCAAGTATGCCGACGTGATGGAGCGCTCCCTCTACAACGGAGCCCTCGCGGGAATATCCCTTGCGGGAGACCGCTTCTTCTACGTAAACCCGCTGGAGTCCCTCGGGAACCACCACAGGCAGGCCTGGTACGGCTGTGCCTGCTGCCCCAGCCAGATTTGCCGCTTCCTTCCCTCGATAGGCAATTACATATACGGGACCTCCAAAGATGCGGTTTGGGTGAATCTGTACACCGGCTGCACCGCTGAGGTAAACCAGGACGGCAAGAAGCTCTTAATCAAGCAGACGACCGCATATCCATGGGAAGGTAAGGTGAACATCGCCCTTTCGATGAGAACGCCGCTTTCGACGCAGATTCGTCTCCGCATACCCGAATGGTGCAAGTCCTTCGGCCTCCTTGTGAACGGCAAGAAGGTGGAACAGGTTATTGAAAAGGGATATGCGGTGATTGACCGCAAATGGAGCGACTCAGACAAGATTGACCTTGTCTTTGCAATGGAGCCCGAAATGGTGGAGGCCGATCCCCGCGTTAAAGAAGATGAAGGCCTGAGGGCAATCCAGCGCGGCCCCGTGGTATATTGCCTCGAGGAGGCCGACAACAAGGAAGGCTTCGACGGCATCACCCTTTCTGAAAATGACAACATGAGTGCATATTACCGCTCCGACAAGCTGTCGGGCATAGTGGAGATATCGGCAAAGCACGGCGATCGCATCTTCACGTTCGTCCCTTACTATGCATGGGACAACCGCGAGGCCGGCAAGATGAAAGTATGGGTGCCCGTGGAGAGAAATGATTGAATTACGTAAGACGCTAATGTTTAGGAATTTACTTTCGCGGCTTCTGCCGCTTCTTCTCCTTGCGGGAGCCTGTACACAGGAAAAACAGGTGAGAATACCGCTTGCAGATGGTACACTTGTGCTGGAGCCTGTCACCGAATCGGCCATAAGGGTGCGCATGGGGAAAGAGAATGCGCCTGAACTTGAAGAACTCATTTTTACGGAGAAGGTGAAAGGGCCCAAGTTCACAATAACAAAGGATGACGGCAGGGTGGTTGTCAGAACTAAAAGAATGTCGGCCGAATACAGGGAGGACGGAACCCTCCTTTTCAGAGCTGCCGACGGCCATGTCCTTCTGGAGGAAAAAGCCGGTGGAAGAAAGGTGGGGGAAGTTATTGAGCAGACCTTCCTCTCCCCGTCTGACGAGCATCTCTACGGCAACGGTCAGTTCCAGGACGGGCATCTTGAGATCAAGGGCCTCAGCCGCCGCCTCACCCAGGTGAACTCCCAGATATCGGTCCCCATGATACTCTCGAGCCGTGGCTACGGCCTCCTCTGGCACAATTACGGCCTCACGGAGTTCAACCCGGGAGATCATGAGGCGGCACTGGAAAACGTAGGAGGAACTACGTTCGTCTCAGAGATAGAGCTCGAAGAAAACGCCACTTATTCCTTCCTGCTTGACGTTGGAAACGACATGGCCCACAAGCATTTCCTTTCGATAGACGGAGAGGTGGCAGTGGACCAGACCAACTACTGGCTTCCTCCCACCGTGGGCTTTAAAAAGGACATGAAGGCAGGCCGACATGTAATTGAAGCACGTCTTAGCGAAGGCGACAAGCCCACTCTTTTCTGGAAGAGGGATGCCGACGAGACAACCTTCCGTTCAAAAGTGGGGGAAGGACTTGACTACACCGTCTTTGCGGGTAATGCCGACGAGGTGATGCGCTCGTTGAGGACACTTAGCGGCCATGTCCCTCCCATGCCGGACTGGGTGTTCCGCTATATACACTGCCGTGAACGCTATGCTTCACAGGAAGAGCTGCTTGCGGCCGCCCGTCGATTCCATGATGAAGGCATTCCCGTGGGAACCATTGTGCAGGACTGGCAGTACTGGGGAAAATACGGCTGGAACGCCATGCAGTTTGACGAGGATTATTATCCGGACCCCAAGGCCATGACCGACGAACTGCATTCGATGGACATGCATCTCATGCTTTCCGTATGGTCAAAGGTGGACAAAGGCTCGGCATTCGGCAAACTGCTTGGAGAGAACGGATACTACATTGACGATACGGACTGGGTGGATTTCTTCGACCCCGAGGCCGCCGCATGCTATTGGAAAACCTTCCGCGAGAATCTTCTTCCCACCGGCACCGATGCCTGGTGGCAGGACGCTACGGAGCCTGAAAACGATGAGCTCAAGGGCCGGAACGAACTGTACAGAAACGTCTATCCCCTTAAAGTTATAGAGACCGTCTGCGAAGGTCTCAGAAAAGAACAGAAAGAGCCTGTCATCCTCACCAGGAGCGGCTTTGCAGGCATGCAGCGCTACGGCGCAATTACGTGGAGCGGTGACGTGGGAAGCGACTGGGATGCCCTCAGGAGGCAGATTACGGGCGGTCTTGGCCAGATGGCTGCTGGCCTCCCGTGGTGGACATGCGACGCGGGGGGCTTCTTCCGGCCGGGGGACCAGTACACTGATGCCGGTTACCAGGAATGCATGGTAAGGTGGATCCAGACAGCCGTCTATTTCCCCTTCATGCGCGTACACGGCTACATGAGCCGTACGGAGCCGTGGGAGTATTCTCCCGAAACGGAGCGTCTCTTCAGGGAGGCAATCGCCCGCCGTGAAGCCCTGCTGCCTTACATACTGGAGCAGGCGAAAAAGGTCTCCGAAGAAGACTACACCCTCATGCGCCCTCTGATTTTTGACTTCCCCGAAGACTACGAGGCTCTTTCCCAGGAGACTGAATTCATGTTCGGGACGGACTATCTCGTATGCCCCGTCCTCAAGCCCGGGATAGAAAAACTCACTGTTTATCTTCCTGTAAACCTTGGCGGCTGGGAGGAGATTCACAGCGGAGAAAAATATGACGGCGGCTCTTACGCGGAAGTTCCCGTCACCATCAACGACATCCCCGTCTTCCGCCGCCTCCAATTGAAGGAAAAGCCTCTGTATCTTGACGAATCGGCCTCGATTGAAGACAGGGTGGATGACCTTGTGGGAAGGCTTACGGACGAAGAGAAGATTGAACTCCTCAGGGCTACTTCTCCCGGCGTTCCCCGCCTTGGAATTCCAAAATACTATCACGGAAACGAAGCCCTTCACGGCATCGTGCGCCCCGGCAATTTCACCGTTTTCCCTCAGGCGATAGCCCTTGCATCTACCTGGGACCCCCGTTTCCACGAAAAAGTTGCGGGAGTAATCTCCGACGAGGCCCGTGCAAGGTGGAATGAACTGGGAAGGGGCCGATACCAGCATGCCCAGTTCAGCGACCTTCTCACTTTCTGGTCTCCCACCATTAACATGGCTCGCGACCCCAGATGGGGTAGAACGCCGGAAACCTACGGCGAAGATCCCTTCCTTGCGGGCGAAATGGGAGCAGCCTTCGTCCGCGGCCTGCAGGGATATGATCCGAGATATCTTAAAGTTGTTTCCACCCCCAAGCATTTCTCCGGAAACAACGAGGAGCACAACCGCTTCGAGTGCAATGCTTTAATAAGCGAAAAGCACATGAGGGAATACTATCTTCCCGCCTATGAATCGGCAGTAAAGCGCGGCCATGCACAGTCCATAATGAGTGCCTACAATGCCATAAACGGCATCCCGTGCACCGCAAACAAGTGGCTCCTCACGGATGTGCTTCGGGATGACTGGGGCTTTGACGGCTACGTCGTTTCAGACTGCGGGGCGGTGGGAAACCTGCGTGAAGACCACCATTATGTTGCAACGGACGAGGAGGCTGCCGCTGCTGCCTTGAGCGCGGGGCTGGACCTTGAATGCGGCGACAATATCTATGTAGAACCCCTCAGGAACGCCGTCAGGGAAGGGCTTGTATCACGTGAAGACCTCGACCGCGCAGCCCGCAATGTTCTCACTTCCAAGATGAAACTGGGCATTTTTGACGATCCTTCGCTCAACCCCTACAACAAGCTTTCACCGGATATTATCGGCAGCAAAGATCATAAAGAACTAGCCTTGGAAGCCGCCAGAAAGTCCATTGTCCTTCTGAAGAACAAAGATTCTTTCCTTCCGCTGGACCAGGCGAAACTCTCATCCATCGCCGTCGTGGGCCTTAATGCCGATGTGTGCGAATTTGGCGACTACAGCGGTATTCCGGCGGGTACTCCCGTATCCATACTTGACGGGATGAAGGCCATCGCCGGTGACAAGATTCGTCACGCCGCGTGGAAATCGGGAAATGAACTGTCCCTTGCGGCCGGTTGCGACGTCGTAGTTGCCGTGATGGGCATCAACAAGAGTATAGAAAGGGAGGGCAAGGACCGTACTTTCCTGGGCCTGCCTGAGGACCAGGAGGAATTCCTGCATAATCTTTACGCCGCCAATCCCAACGTTGTGCTTGTCATTGTTGCCGGAAGTTCGCTTGCAATAGGCTGGGAGGATGAAAACATCCCCGCAATAGTTGATGCGTGGTATCCGGGACAGCAGGGCGGTACGGCAGTCGCCGAGGTCCTCTTCGGCAGGTACAATCCCGCCGGGAGGCTGCCGCTCACCTGGTACAGGAGCATAGAGGACCTTCCTCCGTTTGACGACTACGACATAACAAAACGCACGTACAAGTACTTCGAGGGCCCCGTCCTGTATCCTTTCGGCCACGGGCTCAGCTATACTCAGTTCGAGTACTCGGACATGGAGGTAAAGGACGCGGGGGAAAACGTCGAAGTGTCGCTCACCCTCAGGAATGTCGGCCCGATGGACGGCGATGAGGTTGTTCAGATTTACACGAAACTCAAGGAGTATGAAGGCAGGGCACCCGTCAAGGAGCTGCGTGGCTTCAGCCGCGTGCACCTTGCGAAGGGCGAAAAGAAACGCGTTGCCGTCCCCATCCGCCGCGAAGACCTTCGCTATTGGAGCGAGTCGCAGGGCCGGTTTGTAATTCCCGAAGGCCTTCCGGAGGTATATGCCGGCCCTTCATCGGCCGATATAAGACTGAAAAAGTAAATAATCCTAAAACCAATATACTATGCAAAGAAGAGATTTTCTACGCTATTCCGCAATCGGTGCAGCTGCAACGATGATTCCCGTGGGCACGCAGGCCTTTTCTCCTGCAGCCGGAAAGACTGCAAAGAACGCCAAAGTCCAGATGGGCTTTATCGGCCTCGGCCAGCAGGCCATGTACCTCCTTAACGGCTTCATGTCCATGGACGACGTGAGAGTTGTTGCCGGCTGCGACGTGTACGACGTGAAACGCGACCGCTTCGAGCGCCGCGTGAAAAACTACTACGGCTCCAAGGGGGAGAAAAAGGTGAAAGTGGACGTGTACGAGGATTACCAGGACCTTCTCGCACGTCCCGACATTGATGCGGTTGTGATTGCTACGCCCGACCACCAGCACGCAGTGATTGCCATCGCGGCCTGCAAGGCGGGAAAGGATATCTACCTTGAGAAGCCGGTAACGCTCACGATTTACGAGGGTCAGCAGCTGGTGAAGGCCGTGCGCAAGTATAACCGTATACTCCAGGTTGGATCCCAGCAGCGTTCCAGCGAAGAATTCATCCACGCCTGCAACCTTGCCCGTGAAGGCGAGCTTGGTAAGATTCGCAAACTCAAGGTGTATGTGGGCCGGAATGACGTGAACCCCGTTACCGCAGCCCCCATGCCGCTGAACCTTCCGAGGATGGCGGTTCCCGCAGGCCTCAACTGGGACAAGTGGCTCGGCCCCATGAGCGAGAGCGTCTATTATCATTCAAACCTGGACCCCATCGTGAACGAAGAGCACGACGAGCAGCTCTGGGGCGCGTGGCGCTGGTACAAGCCCTGCGGCGGAGGCCTCATGACAGACTGGGGCGCACATATGTTCGACGTAGCACAGTGGGCACTCGGCAAGGACGGAAGCGGCCCCGTCGAGGTGATTCCTCCGGGATACAGCTTCTATGACGCGCTCACCTACAAGTATGACAACGGCGTCATCGTGAGCGAAGAGCCATTTGACGGCGGAACTCCCGGAGTGCAGATATACGGCGACGAAGGCTGGGTGAAGGTGAGCCGCGGCAAGTTCGAGGCGTCAAGGGCCGATTGGAACATGAAGGTCGAGGACAGCGACGTTCCTTATGAGACTAAGGTGGGACATCACCGCACTTTCATTGAGGCCGTGCTTTCGAGAATTGATCCCAACGTTCCAATCGAAGTGGGGCATTCTTCCTGCACCGTGTGCAACCTCGGCAATATTGCGATGGAACTTGGCAGGCCTGTCGTGTGGAACCCCATCGTGCAGAAATTCATGCATGACGAGGAAGCGACAAAACTGCTGCACTACTCATATCGTACCGGATACGAGCACGCCCTTGACGTCTAGTTTACCGGAAAATTGAAATAAGTGCCGGGGAAAGGCTCTTCCCTCAGCGTGAAGTGCCACCACTCGCTGGAAAGAGGCTTGAAACCGTGGCGCAGCATCACATCGCGGAGCAGCATTCTGTTACGGAACTGTTGCTCCGTGATGCCGCGTCTTGACTCAGCCGCCTCCTGCGCGTTGTAAATGCCGGTTTGAGGGTCTCCGCAGAAGTCCGGATGGCTCTCCCTCCCGAACCAGTCGAAGGTCCCGCCCATGTCAAGCTCCTTTTCCGTTGCCATGTCAAAGAGGGTGAGATCCACCGTAGAGCCGCGCGTATGGCCGCTTTTCTCCATTATGTATTCTCTCTCGAAAAGGACGTCCTTCGGAAGGTCCGGGTAGAAGAAGGTCTTCATCCGCACGTCTGGTATATCGGCCGCCCACCTTACGAAGTGGTCTACGGCGCACTGCGGGCGGTATGCGTCGTAAATCTTGAGCCTGTAGCCCTTTTCCTTAAGTTCGTCGCTCACTTCCCGGAGGGCCGATGCGGCCTCCCTGGTGAGAAGGGCAGTGGGGGAGAGATAGCCATCTATGCGGTCTCCGACGAAGTTGTATGTGGAGTAGTAGCGTATTTCAAGGATTGCGTCCGGCACCGCATCGGCGATAAGGACGAAGTGTTCACGCCCGTCCTGGGCTGCAGCTCCCAAATGAAGCAGCACGGTGAGAAGAAGCGCTGAAATGATTCTTTTCATGGCATTTTCTTTTTTTTCGTTACAAAAATACTCGAAAAATCATTACCTTTAGGCAAACTTTGATTTATATATGCACATAAGAGTTTTTTTCAGACTTGCCGTTGCCGCTGCAGCCCTTGCACTGGCTTCCTGCGCGGCAAAGGAAGTGGTGGACATTCCCCTTCCCGAACATCCCAGACCAGACTTTGAACGTGCCGAATGGATTAACCTCAACGGCTACTGGGATTTTGGATTCAGTGAAGACAGTCTTGTAAGGAAGATCCTTGTCCCTTTTCCCTGGGGCAGTGAGCTTTCCGAAGTGGAGGACGGCGGCGACATAGGATGGTACAGCCGTGAAATATCCGTTCCAAGGTCTTGGAAGGGCAGGAGAGTTTTCCTTGTGATTGGCGCAAGCGACTGGGAAACAACTGCTTGGCTGGACGGAAAAGAGCTTGGGAAGCACCAGGGAGGATATACGCCCTTCGAGTTTGAGCTTGAAGGCGCCGCCCCGGGCTCTTCGCATACCCTGAAACTCCGTGTGGACGACACCTACAGCCCGTCGCACCTTTACGGCAAGCAGGGATACGGCAATGCCCGCGGCATATGGCAGACCGTCTATCTCGAGGCCCGCGGAGGCAACTTCATAAAGTCCCTTCATTTCACTCCGGACGTGGATGCATCGGCCGTGAAGGTGGATGTGAAGCTCTCCGCCGATGCTGCCGAAGGAGAAACATTCCGCCTGGAATTCAAGGACGGGGAGCAGAAGACGTTTACCGCTCCCATTGCGGGCCGGGAGGCAAGTTATACCGTTACGCTGGAGAATCAGCATCTTTGGGACCTTGAAGACCCTTACCTGTATGAAGTTAC
>FLNZ01000095.1_pt1 | contig 14123 bp, 13 predicted proteins | sample 1140391 | NCBI WGS metagenome assembly FLNZ01 (sample SAMEA3878171, study PRJEB12797) | bioreactor metagenome | biome: Moose rumen | place: Sweden | collected 2011-10
GGCCGCTATCTCTCCACGCTGCGCAACAAGGCCATCGCAAACCATTTCCACCAGCTCGGCGAAATAGAAAAATACGGTTCCGGAGTGACTCGCGTGATAAGGCTTTTCAGGGCGGCCGGACTACGTGACCCGAAATTCGAGATGATGGGCGCCGGAGTCAGGGTGACCGTGTTCGCCCGCGATGCGGACAAGCAGGAGAGTGGCCGGAATACTCCGGAAATTACGGAGAAAACTACGGAGAAAGCTACGGAGAAAGCTACGGAGAAAACTACGGAGAAAATTTTAGAGGCTCTCCGCAGGAACCCCGATGCCACAACTCAGATGCTTGCGGAACAGTTCGGAATAACCGCAGACGGTGTTTATTGGCATGTGAAAAAACTCAAGACGCAAGGGAAAATCCGTCGTATTGGTGGTGACCGCGGCGGCCACTGGGAGGTTCTTTCCTAATGTACCCCCGCTTCCTTAAACGCCCGATGTGTCATCCTCGCGAAGGCGAGGATCTAAATGAAAAAACTTTATTATATTGAACTAAAATGTACTCCCGCTTCCTTAAACGCCCGATTGACTTTTGCTGTGCCCTGGCGGCAATCTGCTGCCTGAGCCCGCTGATGCTTGTGCTCACGGTCGTTGGCGCGTTCAAGATGAAGGGCAACCCGTTCTTCACGCAGCCCCGCCCCGGGAAGGACGAAAAAATCTTCAAGCTTGTCAAGTTCCGTACTATGACTAACGAGAAGGACGCAAACGGCAAGTTGCTCCCCGACGACGTGCGCCTTACATCGTATGGCAAGTTCCTGCGTTCCACCAGCCTCGACGAACTCCCCGAACTATTCAACATTTTAAAAGGCAACATGGCGGTAATCGGCCCGAGGCCGCAGCTCGTGCGCGACATGGTCTTTATGTCCCCCGAACAGCGCAAGCGCCACACCGTACGGCAGGGCCTAAGCGGGCTTGCCCAAATCAACGGCAGGAATGCCGTGACCTGGGAAAAGAAAATCGAGTATGACTTGCAGTACATTGAGCGCATTACCTTTCTCGGTGACGTGAAGATTATCCTCGCGACACTCGTGAAGGCGTTCATCAAGCGTGACGGCATTACCGAAGAGAATTGCGACACCGCTACCGACCTGGGCGACTACCTGCTGGCAAGTGGCCGCATCACCCGCGAGGAATACGACCGCGGCCAGGAAGAAGCGAAAAGGCTGATTGCAATGTCTGAATGTCATTCTGGAGCCGAAGGCGATAGAATCCACGATCTAGGGGAGGCCGGATAGTGCTTTATAAACTGGCGCACATACTCCGTGACAAATTCGGATTCCTCTGGAATCTGATTGAATGGGGTAATGCCTTTGTTTTTGCATTGACCCATAAGTCCGCATTGAAAAAGATTCCCGCCGTTTTGCAGGAATGCTCCGAAACGTATACGTTGCGACTAACTGAACCTGCGGATGCCCCTGCGCTGGCGAAGTTCTTTGCGGAACAGCCGGAAGAATCGTTTGAATTCTTTAAGCCACACGCTTTTGATGAAAAATCGTTGTTGAAAATAATCCGTAATAAGGCCTTTCTGACCTTCCTGGTGCTTGATAAAGATGCGATAGTAGGCTACTTCTTCTTGCGTTGTTTTGTGAATGGAAAGAGTTTTAGAGGGAAAATAGTGGATTATCGCTATCGTGGCAAGGGTATCGCCAAACTAGAGGGCGAGGCAATGACAAGAGTTTCGACAACGCTTGGAATACGCATGTTCGGCACGATATCGCCGGATAATTATGCCTCGCTCGCGTCTTCAAAGGCTGTTAATGAAGTGGTAATTGTAAAGACCCTGGATAACGGTTACTACTATATTGAATATTTGCCGAAATCGCCAAACTGAGATTTTTTTGATGAAAGATGTTGTTATTATAGCGAATTTTGTTGCGGGTCTTCAAGGGCGCGATAATAACAGGTTTTCGTATTTAGCGACGCTTCTTTCCAAGGACTGTAACGTTGAACTCGTTGCGTCAAATTTTAATCATGGTGAAAAGAAAAAAAGAGAATCGATTGCTGATTACCCTTTTAAAGTATCTCTTCTTGACGAACCGGGCTATTCAAAGAATATTTGTCTTAAACGCTTCTGGAGCCACTATATTTGGGGCAGGAATGTTATTTCTTACTTAAAGAAGAGAAAAAAGCCTGATGTCATTTATTGTGCTGTGCCGTCTCTAACAGCTCCTGCACTAGTGTCTGATTATTGTAAAAAAGAAAATATTCGTTTCATTATTGATGTCCAAGATTTGTGGCCGGAAGCCTTTATGATGGTTCTCAATGTGCCGGTTGTGAGCAAAATTCTTTTTTTCCCTTTTACCTATTTGGCTAATAAGATATATAAGAATGCAGACGAAATAGTGGCAGTGTCTAAAACTTATGTTTCCAGAGCCCTTGAAGTAAACAAGACTATTAAGGAAGCACATACAGTTTTTCTTGGTACGAATTTGGATGATTTTGACGATTTTTCAGCGAAGAATAAAAAGGAATTTGATTCTTCTGAAATAAAACTGGTTTATTGTGGAACTTTGGGAAGTAGTTATGATTTGACCAGCGTGTTTGATTCGATGAGAATTCTTGAGAACATGGGTATATCTAATATTCGGTTTGTTGTTATGGGAGATGGCCCGAGAAAAAAGGAGTTTATGAATTCTGCTCAGGGGCTAAAAGTTGAATTTTTAGGTAGACTCCCTTATGATCAGATGTGCGGAATTTTATGCTCATGTGATATCTCTGTTAACCCAATTAGATCAAAGGCTGCGCAAAGCATAATTAACAAGCATGCAGACTATGCGGCAGCTGGTATTCCTGTAATTAATACTCAGGAATGTGTTGAATATCGAGAAATGATAAGAACATATAATATGGGCTTTAATTGCGAGAATGAAAACGCGGGTGATATGGCCGAAAAGATTAAAGCCCTGGTTGAAAATAACGAATTAAGAAGAAATATGGGCGAAAATTCTCGTTTGTGTGCTGAAAAATTGTTTGATAGAAAAAATACTTATTGTGAATTAGTTAATCTTATTCTTGCTGAGTGATGTTGTATGAGTCTTTCGTTTGAAATTTTGTGCGTTACTATGCATCAGAAGGATCTATCGTTATTGAAGACGATGAATGTCCATTCTAATTTTATTTTGGCAAATCAAACGGATGAAAACGCATATTTAGAAGAATCTATGGATGGTTTCTCCGTAAAGATGATTTCTACAACAACGAGAGGCGTTGGTTTAAATAGGAATATTGCTTTGTCTCGGGCGACAAAAGATATTTTATTGTTTGCTGATGATGATACTGTTTTTGAAGATGACTTGGAAGAAAATGTTATAGCAGCATTTGAGAATAATCCAAAGGCTGATGTGATTCTTTTTGGAATGAGGTATAATAAAGAGGGGAAGGAAGTCAAAAGGGTTGTCAACAAGAACGAGAGGATTCCTTTTTACAAGTCCTTTAAATATGGGGCTGTAAATTTGGCGATTAGAAGGAATGTTTTACTTAGAGAGAATCTTTCTTTTTCGCAGTTGTTTGGTGGTGGGTGTATTTACTCTCATGGCGAAGATTCGAATTTTATAATTAATTGTTTTAATAGAAAACTTCGCGTGTACACTAATTCATATGTTGTTGGGTGTACGGATTCAAGTCAATCATCGTGGTTTCGCGGCTTTTCTGAAAAGTATTTTTATGATGCTGGAGCTCTAGCGAGAAGTATGTTTGGCTTGTTTTCTTATCCATATATGTTTTATATGGCTTTGCGTACAAAAAAGAGAAGTGATTTGTCTTTTGCAAAAAAAATAAAGATGCTTTATGCTGGATATTCGCGTTTTGGTCAGTTGATGTCGTTTGAAGAATTTGCTGAAAAAAAGTAAAGATGTATTAGATTTATAGTGGGCGTTGCGAATGATTTATTTTGTGAAAAGAAAAGGGGCTTTCATATATTTCTTGTTATGTATGTTCGTTTCTCTTTTTTTTACATATATAGGAAGTGACCAAAATGAATTTATTGATTTTCCTCATTTTACGATAAAAATACTTCCGCTATATATAGATATTGTATTTACGGCTTTTTTTGCATTTTTATTGTTCTTTGATCCTAAAGCAAAAATTGATGTGGTTTCATTTTTATTAATCTTACGTCTATTTGTACATTGTATACCGATTTTTTATGTTGGCATGACAACGCATTTTGCATTGAATTTTATAGTAAGTTTGTTGTGCTTTTTTGTCTATTTGATACATTTGAATGACAATGATTGCGGAAAGTATCTAATTGCTGGATTCAAAATTTTTTTCTATATGCTGTGCTTCCAGATAGTGACTGAGGCGTTTATAGGTTCTCATTCTTTCTTTGAGAATGTTTATTTTTATAAAATAGATATGGCTTTGCCAATAGGATCTAGCAACGCTTTAGCGGCGAAAATTGTTCCTATCTTTGCGATACTATTTATAATCGAACGAAATAAAAACGTGAAATTCCTTTTAACTGTACTTGTGGTGATTGCTGTTGCGTTGACGAAATCGAGAAGTGGTGTTTTTGGTTTGCTTTTCGTGCTTATAATTGCCTTGAGCTGGCGAGGAAATTTTTTAATAAAAGATTTTTTTAAAATTTTTCTTGTTGCTTTCTTGATTGTTACTGTTTCTTCGTATTTCCTTTTGCAATCAGAATTGGGAATGCTTGTTTTCTCAGATTCCGATAGCTCTATTATAGAAAGAAATAACTTAATTCAAGACGGAATAGCGCTGTTTTGGAAACATCCTTTTTTTGGAAACGGATTTTATTATTTTGATTTAGCAGATAATCCTCATAATTGGTTTGTTGATGTTTTGATGCGGAGTGGCTTTGCCGGATTGTGTCTTGTATGTGCCTTTTTTATTAAAATATGGCTCGATATAAAAATTTTTCTTTGTGATAGCCTTGTTAGGGGCTGCTTCGTTGCGATTTTGTGTATGTTGTGGCAAGGATTAGCTGAAATAGTGCTGTTTGGGTATATACAAGATATTATTCTGTGGAGTATTATTGGCTTAATGATGGCTAGGGTGGCTTATTTGAAAAATAGGGTTGAAATATGATTGATGTCCTTACGTTAAATTATAATGATGCGGAAACAACAATAGATTTTGTTAAGTCTGTGAAAAAAATTGAGTGTATAAGACATATTTTGATTGTTGATAATCAGTCAACTGACAATTCTGTTGAAAGATTAAAAAAAATACAGTCGCCTAAAGTTTCGTTGATCTGTACAGAAAAAAATGGTGGCTATGGATATGGTAATAATTGTGGCATTCGGTATCTAAGTAAGAATTTTCACTCAGAATACATTCTTCTTGCGAATCCAGATGTTATTATTGAAGAAAATGCTTTAAAATCTTTAGAGAAATTCCTTTCATCACATGAAGAATATGCGATTGTTGCACCTCTTATGAAAAATAATAAGCGTGAGGTGCAGTATAATACAGCTTTTCGGATTCCAAATGTTATTGAATATTTGGTGTCGTTTGATATTATTCTATCTAAAATTTTTAAACCACTTTTTTATAAAAAACTAGACGCCTTTTCTAGTTATATGAATGTCGGCGCTGTTTCGGGTTCTTTGTTTATGATGGATTGTGAAAAAATGATTCGCAGTGGAATGTATGATGAAGGTTTGTTTTTGTATTGCGAAGAGCATGTTTTAGGAATTAAAATGAAGAAAAGTGGATATAAAACTGCTTTGTTATTAAATGAAAGCTTCATTCATAATCATTCTGTTTCAATAAAAAAAAGTTTTAAATCAATGAATGAACGAAATAACTTGATGTCACAAAGCAGGTTGTTTGTATTGAGAAAGTATTATACAAAGAATATCTTAATTAATTTTATTGCGAAAATATTATTGCTGACGAGAAAAATTGAAATCTATTTCCTAAGTATGGCTAGAAATTAAGATAAAGTGGATTCCTTAGACATGTCGATAAAAAGAAATGTATTTTTGACGCTTTCGGTACAGGTTGTTTCTTTTCTAGTAAGTTTAGTGCTAAACCTTTTATTACCGAAATTTATTGACCAATATGAATATTCATTTTGGCAAACGTTTCTTTTGTATGTGAGCTTTGTTCCTTTCTTTCATTTTGGTTTTTTAGATGGAATAATGTTAAGGTATTCGCATTTTGATTATGATGCATTAAATAAACCATTGATGCGGTCTCAAGTGCGAATCTTTTTATTTGCGGAAATTCTATTGGCCTTGATAGTCGTCTTTTTTGCTTTTTGTTATACGGACTATTTGCGACTAATATTGATTTTTGTTGGTGTTGCTGTTGTTACTACTAATTTTTTTACATATCAATCTTATTTATTTCAACTTACAAATCGTATTTCGAAATATGCAACATTAGTGCTAATCCTTAGACTTTCTTTGGGGCTAGGCGTTGTAATTGGCCTTTTGATGGGAATTTCACATTTTTATGAATTATGTTTTGTGTATTTTGCGGCTCACTTAATAGCTATTATATGGGGACTAATCAAAAATGATAAATTGATTTTTGGCGAATCAGAATCTATGAAGGTGGGGTGGAATGAAGTAAAGGAAAATGTTTTTTCTGGAGCGCAATTGCTTGTTGCTAACCTATCAGCAATGCTTCTGATTGGTGGAGCGAAAATGTTCGTTCAATTAAATTTTGACCCGTTAGTTTTTGGACAGGTCGCATTTTCGTTTAATGTTTCAAATCTTTTTTTGACTTTTGTAACGGCTGCTAGTATTGCGATTTTTCCTTCGTTGAAAAGGATGGATGATAACCATATTCCTGAGTTGTATTTAAAGATTCGCCGATCTATAACGCCGTTATTATTTGTTGCCTTGTTGTCTTATTTTCCTGGGTATTATATTTTAGGACTGTGGCTGCCTAATTATCATTCAAGCTTGACTTATTTGGGTGTTTTAATGCCCTTAATCATATATACGTCTCGTGTGACGCTTTTAACAAATAATTATTTAAAGGCGTACAGGAAAGAACGAACAATGTTGAAAATAAATGTTGTTTGCCTTTTCGTTGCTTTTATAATGTTTGCTATTGCAACTTATTTATTTAATTCCATCATGTTGTTGCTTTTCTCATTAATTATTGTTGTTATCATTCATTCTACTCTTTCGGAATTTGTCGTAATGAAGCTAATTCGATGCCAATTGAAAAAAAATATATTTATAGAATTCGCTTTAGTTGTAGTTTATATTGTTCTTGTGCTATTATTTAATGGAAATGTTTCTTCTATTTAATATGGGTATTTTCTCTATAACAAAACTAAGAACGAAAGATAAAATAATTCCTGTAATGCTATAAAGTATCCAGAAAAATGTGTTGTACTCGGTAATAACCGGAAATGCGCCTAGCATCTCAGGATCTAGATTGTAAAGATGTATCTTTAGCAATGATATTGGCTTGAACATTAAAAAATGTAGGGCGAAAATATAGAATGATTGATTTCCGATTATAGAGAAAAATGTTCCGATTTTTTTTTGCTCAATTAAAATACTTATCTTATTTATTAATAAATAGCCGCAAAATCCAGTAATTGGTAGTATGACAATGTTTGTAATATTTGAATCCATTGATAGATTGAAATATAGTCCGCTTAGTATAAGGATGGAAAAGGGGAAAATATTTTTTACCGAATGTGTGCGAATAGGATGTTTTTTTAATAGCGCTCCTATTGATATAAAGAGAGTGGCAAAGAGCGCCTGATGTAAGATTGTTCCCGCGTCGGGGATGACGTTGTATTTTATCATCAAAATTCTTGTGATAAGAAGTATGATGATGATTGGTATACCTAAAATTTGTTTTTTTGTAGAATTAAATAAAAATAAGAAAAGAATTTGTCCTATGAGAAGTGATCGGATAAACCAAAATGCACCAAGAAAATTTTCGTTTTGGATGAGAAAAAAAGATTTGACGATCTGAAAGCCTGTTTCGGTATATGAATATATGTGATTTACTTTCCCATTGTATCCGTATATGTCGTTTATTAGACCAAGTCGGAAAAATGTATTGTGAAGTAATATGAAACTGATTGACCAGACTACGTAAGGAAGATAGAGTGTGTGAACCCTTTTTTTTAGAAACGTTTTTCTTTGACTAAAATATTTTTCTTTAAATAAATAGCCACTAAGAATAAAAAAGAGCGGCATATGGAATGCGTAAATAATATCGTGAAGGAAATTTGGACAACAACTATGCCCTACAACGACCGCGGTGATGCCAATTCCTTTTACGATATTTGGTGTTTTTTCCATAAAAATGTCTTTTTTTAGGGGGCTACTTTGCGTAAATATAGTTTTTGTTATAAAATTATAATTAAATTGTTGTTTTAGAATTGCCTTTAAATAAAAAAGAGTGAAAATGCAAAAACAATTATCAGTTGTTTCTCAAGAAACAAATCATGATTCGATGACTGTTCGTGATGCAGTAAATCTGTTATGGCAAAAGAAAATATTGATTGTTTTGTTTGTTGTCATGGCGACTATGTTTGGGGCGATTTATGCAATGTGGGTTCGTCCTCAATTTACAAGTGACGTTTTACTGCAAGTGAATACAAAAGGGGCTAGTAGTAAATCGACAAAAGCGTTTGGGGAAATGGGGGCTCTTCTTGATTTAGCAAGCCCGGCTGATGCTGAAATTGAACTTATTAAGAGTCGTATGGTTTTAAGTTATGTGGCCGCTGCAGAACATCTTCATATCGGTGTTGTCCCTGTTGGATTTTGGGATAGACTGACACATCAGGAAGGACGTTTGGATATAGATTCGTTGTTTATTCCTGAAAAAGTTCGTTCTAGAAAGTGGTCTGCAGTTGTCAAAGGTGCGGATGAGTATGCTCTGTTAGATTACGAAGGAAGAGTCGTTTTAGAGGGGAGAATTGGACAAGTTTATACAGCAGAATATGCCGGAGATACGTTGTCGGTTCGTGTAAGTTATATGCATGCAAGAGCGGGACAAACTTTTTTACTGAATCAAGGATCTTTACTAAAAGCAGAACGCTATTTAAAGAGTGCATTAAATGTCGTAGAAAAGGGAAAACAAACGGGAATAATTTCAGTTCGTTTTAGTCATCGATATCCGGATCGTGCTGCGTCTATCCTAAATACGATTGCGAAGACCTACTTGCGCCAAAACGTGGAAATGCGTAGTGCCGAAGCAGAAAAGACGTTGGAATTCCTTGAAGGGCAGTTGCCTGGGGTCAAGGCTAAATTGGATAGCGCAGAAAAGGTACTTGCTGACTACCGCTACAAGATAGGCTCTGTTGATATGACAGGAGAAACTAAAGCGCACTTGGATAAGGAAGGCCAGCTGCAGCGTCAGATTATGCAGTTGGAGCAGGAGCGCCAAGCGGCGATGCGATTGTTTAAGGCTGAGCATCCAAATGTTCAGACGATTGTAAAGCAACAGGGAAAGCTGAGAGCGGAACTGGCTGCGCTTAAGAAGAATGCTGAAAAGATGCCTCTTACGCAACAAGAGGTTAAACGCTTGCAAGAGGAAGTTGCGGTAAACAATGAAGTCTATACAACCATGCTCAACAACATCCAACAGTTGCGCGTGGTTCGTGCTGGTGAGGTGGGGAACGTTCGTATTGTTGATTTTGCGCAAATAGAACCAAGTCAAAGCAAACCGAATAAGACTCGGATTATGATGGTAGCAGTCATGGCTGGTTTTATATTTGGTGTGCTTTTTGTTTTCTTGGTGCATATGTTTAAGAGTGGCGCCAAGAGTGCTTCCGAAATCGAACGTGAAACGGGTTTGAGCGTGTTTGCGAAGATTCCTCAATCGTCCAATAAGTTGCTGCGCGGTCACAAACACTTGCACCACGGGTTGCCGTTCGTGCTTCAGGCGGGTGAAGATAAAGTGAGTGAATCGTTCCGGTCACTGCAGACGGCCTTGATGTTCCTGATGCCGAATCCTGAGCATAGCGTTGTTCTGGTGATGGGCTTGATTCCTGGTGTGGGCAAGAGTTTTGTTTCGCTGAACCTGGCTGCGACGATTGCGGTGAGTGGCAAGAAGGTGTTGCTAATAGATGCGGATATGCGCCGTGGTGTAATTCACGGACGCTCAAAGTTTGGACTTGCTGATGTCTTGGCGGGAATAGCGACTCTTGACACAGCCGTTTCACAAAAACATGACGATAATTTGTATGTGATGAATGCAGGCAAGACGAAACTTGCTGCTTGCGAGTTGTTACGTGGTGAGGCGATGGACAAACTCCTCAAGGAAGCTCGCGAAAGGTTTGACATGGTGATTGTCGATACCCCACCGCTGAACCTGGTAACCGACGCCGAACTTATTTGCCCGTTGGTAGACTACTCCCTATTTGTACTCCACTATGGTCGCCATAGTATGGAAGAAATCAGGGAAACTGTTGAACGTGTCAAGCGCTATTCTGACAAGCCTGCCGCCATCGTAATGAACCATTGTGAGCGTGAACCGGGCCATTATGGCTACGGCTACTACGGTAAGGGCTATTACGGCAAAAATGCGTGATTTCTCGCACTTTACAATAACCTTACATTTTTCTATATTTGGCCTAAATCTATAGGTTTATTATGAAAATTTTCAAAAAATTGGCCGTTTTGGCACTTTCGCTTGCTTTTTCGGGGGCTTTCGCCGCTGAAGAGGTTGTTGGCACGTATGGAGCCATTACCATCAAAAAGGTTGATGTGAATGTATATGGCCAAAACGAGGTTGACTTGGTTGCTGTCATTGATGACAGTTCCGATGAAACTCCGGTCATACCAGAAGATGTTACAGTTGATTCGGTGGTATATACCCGCGTGTTTAAGGGTGGGGTACCCTCCACGCTAATGCTTCCTTTTGATGTGAATACCTGGCAGTTGGGGATCAGCGCTTTTGAATTTGTTGAAGTCAAAAAAGACTGTGACCCGTATTGCAAGTATCGCGTGAATGTTCGTACAATTTACCCTGAAAAGATAAAGGCGAATACTCCGTATGTTGCCATAGCTGAGGGTGAAAATGACGCTTCTATAGCATTCAATAAGCGTTATCAGACTCCTGGTTATGTGCTCAATACTACTGTGAACGACAAAAAATATTCTTACACTATAGACGATATCAATTGGACTTTCCAAGGAACATACGAACGTATAGAATTTACTAACCCTAAAGGTATATATGGATTTGCCGCAAAGAACAAGAATGACGTGAAAATGGGGGACTTTAAGAGAGCTGCTTGTAACGATACAAGTTGTGCTTATGTTAGGCCTTTTAGAGCGTATTTGAAATGTTCGATGGTGGAAAAAGCCTTGGCTAAATCCTCTACTGAAAATGAAATTACAAGTTTAGATAGTCTTCCGGAAACAGTCGAAGTTTTTGTGATTGACGATAGTACTGGAGGTACTACTAGTTTGGGGCATCTCAATACGGTTACAGGGGAGTTCGTTACCGATGACCGTTGGTATGACTTGAATGGCCGTAAACTCCAGGGAAAGCCCACGACAAAGGGGACCTATTACAACAATCGTAAGAAGGTGATTATCAAGTAAAGGCGTAGATATGAATTTGAAAGTGAATAAGAAAGAATACGTTGCTCCTACGCTTACACTTCTTGATATGAGAGGTGATTTCTACTTGCTCAGTTGCTCTGGTGGTGATTGTGATGTGGAACAGGGCGATTACGACGATGAATTCGGTTTCAACTTGAACGAAGGTGCAAGCCGTCACGTATAAAGTTGTTGCGAGGCGGGTCGACCTCCTTTTTGCACTCCTGCGATATGCCTTAGGGGCTTCGCGGGAGTTTCCTGTTTTTGGGGCAGGCGGAGTTTCTGCAAGCGATATCCTTGCGGGCGATGTTTCTGCTGAGGACTGGGAGTGGCTCTACAGGCAATGCGGCAGGCAGTCCGTTCTTGGGGTCGCATTCAGTGCTATCAAATCGCTTTCGTCGGGGAAGCCCGAAACGCTTGGGATGCCGCGCCAGCTTTACCTCAAGTGGTTCTACCAGGCGGAGGGTATCCGGTCGTTAAACGAGCGGCATTATGCGAGCTCGGGTGAATTGACGCAGATGTTTGCGGCGGAGGGTTGCCAGACGCTTATTCTCAAGGGGCAGGCGAATTCCCTGCTTTATCCGGACAAGTTTATACGCCAGACGGGGGATATCGACATCTGGGTGGGGGGAGGTCGCGACCACGTTTTAAGCGTTCTTCAGAAGCTGAATTTGTTGGAAAGGGCACGAATCTCTAATCACGACGTTCTGTTTTCCAAGAATTTTTTTGGGGAAGAGGTAGAGGTTCATTTCGGGTTCGGGGTTGACCGCTGCAGTCCTTTTACAAACAGCCGCTTGCAGCGTTTCTTGAACGCAGAACTACCTGCCTCGCATCTCGTTCCTGCGGGCGACACTAAAGATGCGCCGAGTTTCTACGTTCCTTCGAACAAATTCGCGCTGGTCATGCAGCTCTCGCACATATACAAGCACCTGTTGGGGCTCGGGGTGGGCCTGCGCCAGGTGATGGATTACTGCGTGCTACTCCGGGCAAGTTCCGATGGTGAACGCGCGGATGTCGCTGCCCGCCTAGAGTCGCTTGGCCTGAACCGCATTGCGGGTGCCCTCATGTGGGTGCTTTCGGAATACCTCGGTCTGGAATCGCAATACCTGCTTTGCGCACCCGATGCCCGCCGCGGGCGCATTCTCCTTCGCGAAATCATGCGCGACGGCAACTTCGGGAAATTTGCAGACCGTCGCCGCGGCTCTGTTTGGCGCTGGTGGCTCAAGAATCGCCTCCGTCTGGTCACATTCCTCCCGTTCGATTTCCCGGAAGTTTCGTGGTTCCTGCTGCGCTACTGGGCTTCGTTCGTGTTCCTGACGCCTCAGCGCATCCTGGCCTTCCGCCTGTATAAAAAGCGTCATAAATAATATGGACTAAAAAATATGCCAATTTCTTGTAAAATTGGCTTGATTTTTATGCCAATTTTATATATATGGAAGTTTCAAGTGTACCTGCGCTTCGGTATACTTTAGATTATGTTGTCCATAATTACGCGCGAAAAATTTCGACTCGTGCTATCTCTGGTACATTGAAGGCGATGGGGATTTCGGACAATCGAGAATATATTTCCAATTATCTCCGTTATTTGGCCGACGCGTACTTGATTTATCCAGTATCTTTAAGGACTGATTCCGTTTCGGTGCGTAGAACAAATCCTGATAAATACTATATGGTTGATACCGGGGTTGTTCGTGCAATGACTCCAAAGAATGATGCTGAAAAAGGGTGGCTTCTGGAGAACCTGGTTTTTCTGCACTTCCGGCGGGGGAATAATAAAATTGAATATTATATCAATCGCAATGGAGGCGAAGTCGATTTCCTTGTTACGAATCTCGATACGAAGTCTAGACGACTCGTTCAAGTTGCTTGGGATATGGAGCAATTGGACACGTTCAAAAGAGAGATAAACGCGATTCGTTTGGCGAAAGAAGAAATTAAAGTGAAAAATTGCTGCGTTGTTACATGGAATTCGGAAACTGTTTTAGAAGATGGCATTAATGTGATTCCAATTTGGAAATTCTGTCTCGAATAATTATGCAATAAAAATGGCGGCCCAACTGTCGCCAGATGGGGCCGCGCTTTTTTAGAAAGATGCTCGCCTTCGCGAGCATGACAAAAGCCTTACTTGACTTTTGGCATCTGCACGGAGATGTGGATGTCCTGCAGCTGCTGGAGGTCGACTTCGCTCGGGCACTGGTCCATCGGGCTCGAAGCGCTGGTGTTCTTCGGGAACGCGATGAAGTCACGGATGGATTCTTCGCCTTCCATGGTAGCAACGACGCGGTCGAGACCGAAGGCCAAGCCGCCGTGGGGAGGAGCGCCGTACTTGAAGGCGTCGACGAAGAAGCCGAACTTTTCCTTCACCTGTTCTTCGGAGAGACCGAGCAGGCGGAACACTTTTTCCTGGACTTCCGGGTTGTGAATACGGATAGAACCGCCACCGATTTCCACGCCGTTCAGAACAAGGTCATAAGCTTCGGCGTTGCAATCCTTGAGGTTGCCACCGAGCATCATGTCCAGGTGTTCCGGGAGCGGGTTGGTGAACGGGTGGTGCATGGCCATGTAGCGGCCTTCGGTGTCGCTGTATTC
>FLNZ01002584.1_pt1 | contig 14112 bp, 11 predicted proteins | sample 1140391 | NCBI WGS metagenome assembly FLNZ01 (sample SAMEA3878171, study PRJEB12797) | bioreactor metagenome | biome: Moose rumen | place: Sweden | collected 2011-10
AGGCGCACTTTTTTTGCATTATTTAGACCATCATGGTCGCCAACAAATAATCATTTTGATCATGGGATTATTCGGAATATTTGGTAAGAAAAAGAAAGAGACGCTCGATAAAGGACTGGAAAAGTCGAAGCAGAATATCTTCGGGAAGTTGACTAAAGCCATCGCTGGAAAGTCGAAAGTCGACGATGAGGTGCTCGACGACCTTGAGGAGGTGCTCATTACGTCTGATGTCGGTGTGGATACCACTATCAAGATCATCCAGAGAATCGAGGAGAGGGTGGCAAGGGACAAATATGTCTCTACTTCCGAGCTTAACGGCATTCTCAGGGAGGAAATCGCTGCTCTGCTCGCAGAGAACAACTCCGAGGATAATGAGAACTGGGACCTGCCAGCAGACCATCGGCCATACGTTATTCTCGTGGTTGGGGTCAATGGGGTGGGCAAAACCACTACCATCGGAAAACTTGCCTATCAGTTTAAAAACGCCGGCAAGAAAGTCGTCCTCGGAGCTGCTGATACTTTCCGCGCCGCCGCCGTTGAGCAACTCTGTATATGGGGCGAGCGCGTGGGCGTGCCTGTCGTAAAACAGCAGATGGGCGCCGACCCGGCATCCGTGGCGTTCGATACGCTCAGTTCGGCTAAGGCCAATGGGGCTGATGTCGTCATCATCGACACCGCAGGTCGTCTGCACAACAAGGTGGGACTGATGAACGAGTTGAAGAAAATCAAGGATGTCATGAAGAAAGTGCTGCCACAGGCTCCCGACGAGGTGATGCTCGTGCTCGACGGAAGTACAGGACAGAACGCTTTCGAACAGGCTAAGCAATTTGCCGCTGTCACGCAAATCACCAGTATGGCCATCACAAAACTTGATGGCACTGCCAAGGGTGGCGTCGTCATTGGCATCAGCGACCAGCTGAAGGTGCCTGTAAAATATATCGGACTGGGTGAGGGAATGGAGGACCTCCAACTCTTCAATAAACGTCAGTTCGTCGACTCTCTCTTCAGTGATTAACACCACACGCGGTCCGCATGATAGAGAATCAGGTTGACATTATCACCATGGGCTGCTCAAAGAATCTCGTCGACAGCGAGGTGCTGATGAGGCTGTTTGAGGAAAATGGATACAAATGCGTTCACGACAGCAGTAATCCCCAAGGGGAGATTGTTGTCGTCAACACTTGTGGATTTATCCAGGATGCCAAGGAAGAAAGCATCAACACCATACTCGAGTTGGCACAGGCCAAGGAGGAGGGGAGAATCAGAAAACTTTTCGTCATGGGATGCCTGTCACAGAGATATCGTGAGGAACTGCAGAAAGAAATCCCCGCGGTCGATAAATATTATGGCAAGTTTGACTATAAACAGCTCATCACTGACCTCGGAAAGCGCATCATCGACACCTGTAATGGCTCTCGCCATGTCACCACGCCCCGTCATTATGCTTACCTGAAAATTAGTGAGGGGTGTGACCGGCATTGTGCCTATTGTGCCATCCCGATCATTACCGGCAAGCATGTCAGCCGGCCTATGGAGGAAATCCTCGAGGAGGCACGGCAACTGGTGGAGCATGGCGTGCGGGAACTTCTGGTCATCGCACAGGAACTGACCTTCTATGGACTTGACCTCTATGGGGAACGCAAGATTGCCGAACTGGTCACAAAACTGGCGGAGATAAAAAAACTCAGGTGGATTCGCCTGCACTATGCTTACCCCACCGACTTCCCGATGGAATTGCTCGATGTGATGCGGCAGGAAAAGAAAGTATGCAAATATCTTGACATCGCCTTGCAACACATCTCTGACAATATGCTCTCGCGCATGCACCGACATATCACAAGTCAGGATACCTATCAGCTGATACGGACGATACGGGAGAAGGTGCCTGGCATTGCACTGAGGACGACCATGATGGTGGGATTCCCCGGCGAGACAGAGGAGGATTTCCAACAACTCCTCGACTTCGTCGCATGGGCGAGGTTTGAGAGACTGGGGGCTTTCGCCTACTCCGAGGAGGATGGCACCTTTGGAGCCATTCACTACAAGGATGATATTCCCGACGACGTCAAGCAAGACCGACTCTCTCGTCTCATGGCCTTGCAACAGCAGATCAGCGCGGAGATAGAGGCTTCGACCATCGGAAAGACCATGGAGGTGGTAGTCGACCGTAAACAGGGTGACTATTATGTCGGCCGGACGCAGTATAGCTCTCCTGAGGTGGATACGGAGGTGCTCTTTCCCGTCCGTGAGCGCAGATTGTATACAGGATGTTTCTATCAGGCCAGAATCACGGGTGCCGAGGAGTTTGACCTTTACGCCACTACAGTATAACACGATTTTAGAATACCTACTTATCTTTATGAATCACAAGGAATTTGTCGCCACAATGTCGAAAGACCTTGGTAAAAACAATGCCGACACTGAGGCCATGGTGAATACGCTCGTCATGGCCATGTCGCAGAACTTGGAGGAGGGTGACACTGTGCGAATACCGGAGTTTGGGAAATTCGAGGCAAAGAAACATTACGAACGTGTGATTGTCAACCCTGAGACGGGCGTGAGAAAACTTGTGCCGCCAAGGGTGTCCGTGGCTTTCACACCGGCATTCACTGTTCGTGACCAATCATCTAAAGAGGAGGTATAGCATGAATATCGTCAATATAGAGGAACTTGCGGGTGTCATCGCCGCAAAGCATCAAATGTCACAACAGGAGGCGGTGGATTTCGTCAGCGCTTTCTTCAAACATATTCGACATGCCCTTGCCACAGAGAAATTGGTGAAGGTAAGGGGATTGGGCACTTTCTCGGTGACGGTGATGAAATCCACAGAATATGCGGGACGGAAATGCAGGGTCATGACCTTCTCGCCTGAGACAAAACTCTCAAAACAGGTCAACAAGCCTTTTGCGCAGTTTGAGGTGGTCACACTGGCTGATGGCGTCTCTTTCGATGACGTACAAGAGGAGACGGGCGATGACAGCTTGATCAAAGTGATGCCTAAAGATGAGATTTCTGTCGACGACCTGCCTATGGTTGACTCATGGCTGATGGTGGAGCCCGTTGTCGAACAGGATGCTTCTGAGGAATTGGCGCTGAAGGCTGCCGTCATTGATATTTCACCGGCGGAAAACACAGAGGCGGATGCTCTTCTGACATCAACATCTGGTCAACAGTCCGAGGAAGTGGAGAATACCCAGGCTGATGGTTTATCGCAGGATAAAGACACGGCAGACGAACTGTCGCACAACGCCCGACGGGGTGGATGGTGGAAATGGCTGCTGGGAGCTGCGGTGGCAGCATGTCTCGTCATTGGCTTCCTCTTGTTGAGACCGGCAAAGAATACGGATGATATCGCTTCCTCAGAGACACAGGAGAAGGCGCAGACTACAGCACTGGAAAAAGAAAAATCAACTGAGGCGGAGGAAAACAACCCGGCACCTGAATTGCAATTTGCCAAGGAGAATGAAATGGTGAAATATGGTGCCTATAAAATTGTGGGCATCGACACGATCATCACCGTGACACCTGATATGACCTTACAGCGTATTGCCACTATCTTCCTCGGTTCTGAGATGCAGATGTACCTCTCTGCCATGAATGACGGCAACGACAACCCACAGGTGGGACAGCAATACAAAATTCCTAAATTGGAATTGAAATAGGGCTGTCTACAACAGTTGTCAATCCCTCTCTCTATTCTTACTACTCAACTCATAACTTTCGCAAAATACGACGGCGAAAGTTTTACTCGTTTGTCTTCAGAATGATGCTGGTGGCACCAATGGTGAACAGACTGCCATCCTCTATCACACGGCGCTCACGGTCGCCCAAGATGACATTGTCTACAAAGGTGCCTGTGTTGCTGGGACCGTCGCGGAGGGTATATTTCAGACGGCCTTTCTTGTCGCGTGACACATTGATCACGCAGTGCAGCATATCCACGCTGGGATCGACTGTCTCGATCGGCGTGTTGATCTTACTTCCTTTCATATAGCGGCCGATGGTGTTGTCTCCCATACGTAGAGGAAGTACCTGCTTGAAATGAAAGACATTCTCTATCACCACGATAGAGCCGCAGCCATGCTCGTCTGCATCCTCTTCGGGATGCTCCTCACGCTGCACATTGCGAAGCTTAGATACCCCCATACGAATGCCGAACTGCTTTCCGCAGTTCGGACATTGAAAAACAAGGGATTGGCCTTCCTCGTATCTCGTCTCATCAAAAGTGATGAATTGGTCACATTTCGGACAACGTACTCTCTTCATCCTATTTCATTTGTAATATCCAACCACTGGCGGCTTTCTTGTCGGCGAGAAGTTCCTGAAGAGCGGTGTTCGCTGATTCCTGACTGCTATAGCTGCCATAGACAATCACATTCTGAGATTTATACTCAATCAAGACGGCTTTCTTGGCTCCTTGGGCATGCAGCTGCTCAAGGAACGACTGCACATTCTCGGTGGGGATGCTATAGCCTAATACCACGGTGTATTCACCGGCCTTGGGCACTACTGCCACTTCTTCCGGTTGGTTGAGGCGATCCGATACGGCTTCCATCATACCTATGATATTGTGCGCCGGGGCTTCGGAAGCAACTACCGGCTCTTCCTCTATGGTTGCGGGCAGTATACTGGCCTCCGTGGCACCCGACTCGATGGCGCTCATCTCATCAGGACCTACAGGACGGGCAAAAAGGAACAGGGCGGCAGCGGCAACGGCAGTGACAGCGAGGTTACGCAGTACACTGACCTTGATGCTGACGGTCTTCTCTTCTTTCTCGGGGATGTTGTCTATTTGTGACATAATTGTTGCAAGACTTGGTTTGTGAGTACGGGAAGACGACGGGTCTTCGGGGGTGACAACCATCATCCGACCGGGAATCGGCAGGAGGGCTGGCTGTTGCTGCACATGGCGCTTGAAAAACTCAAATGAGTCAAGACCATAAAGCCAGGGCGTGAGCACGCCGGCCTCGCAAGGCTCAAACTCATAGTTGCCCTCAGCATTGAGAGAGAGGCGGCCGATGCCGTTCAGACTATAACTGCCATTACGCTCTATCTGGTGCTTCAGCCGACGGACATCTTGAGAGACGCGTTCCACGGCCTCGGGGATACTGATGTCATAGGTGTCTGCATACGACTGGGCGAGCAGTGAGTCGCTCATCATCAACTGGGGATTGAAGCCTAATGTGCGAAGGGGTGGGAGAAAGATTTTCTCTTTCTCATCGTAACGCGCGCACACATGATGCGTCAGAAATCCGCCCAATTCGGGCACTATCACGCAGTCGTTGCTTAATAATAATACTTCAATGTGTCTTTCTAATTCCATCATGCTGCAAAATTACTGATTTTTTACAAACCATGCAAACAAATATGTTTTTTTCATTCGACAAATCTCTTTAAAATACAGCCCTCGTTTCTGATATGGCCATCATTTCATCTTGAGGTTTTGCATGATGAAACTATAGATGTCGGCTTGTTCCTCTAACACCTTTGCCATCGGTTTCCCACCGCCGTGACCTGCTTTGGTGTCGATACGGATAAGTACGGGATTGTCGCCGGCATGACACGCTTGAAGGGTGGCTGCAAACTTAAACGAGTGGGCGGGCACCACACGGTCGTCGTGGTCGGCGGTGGTGACAAGGGTGGAGGGATAGCGGACACCTGGCTTGAGATTGTGCAGCGGTGAATATCCGAGCAGATACTCGAACATCTCGCGGCTGTCTTCACTCGTGCCATAGTCGGAGGCCCAGTTCCAGCCGATTGTGAACAGATGGTAACGGAGCATATCCATCACTCCCACTTGTGGAATGGCGACGGCAAAGAGGTCGGGACGCTGCGTCATGCAGGCACCCACCAACAGTCCGCCATTGGAACCTCCCACGATGGCAATCTTCCCAGGATTGGTATAGCGAGAGGCTATCAGCCATTCTGCGGCACTGATGAAATCGTCGAAGACATTCTGCTTTTGCATCTTTGTGCCGGCAAGATGCCATTCCTCACCATATTCACTACCACCACGAAGGTTCACCTGGGCGTAGATGCCTCCTTTCTCCAAGAAGGGGATGCGCGATGCCGAGAAACCAGGGGCAAGCGAGATGTTGAAACCACCATAACCATAGAGGTAGACAGGATTCTTGCCATTGCGGCGAAGCCCTTTCTTGTAGGTGAGGAACATCGGGATGCGCGTGCCGTCCTTGCTTTCAAAGAATACTTGCTCGCTGGTATAGTCGCTGAGACGGAATTTCACTTTTGGCGCCACATAGAGAGTGCTTGTGTTGCTGTCAATGTCATAGCGGTAGATGGTGCCGGGGACGGTGAAAGAGGTGAAGGAGTAGAAACATTCTTTCTCTTTCTTATCGCCGCTGAAACCTACACTACCCACAGAGGGAAACTGCACCTCGTGCATACGACTGCCGTCAAGACGGTGTACGTAGGCGTGATGTGAGGCGTCCTTATTATATGTCAGGATCAGACGGTGGTCGATGATTGATGCATCCTCCAGCACTTCAGACTGCTCTGCTACCAGTTCGTGCCAGTCGCTAAGTCCTGGATGGTGGATGTCTGCCGTCATCAGGCGGTTCTTCGGGGCCTCGTAGTTCGTGAAGAGGTAGAGTGTGTCACCATAGACGCCAAGGGGAGAGTATTGATAGTCCATGTCGGAGGTCATCTGGATGAATTGGGAGTTGGCGACACGCAGGTCGCGCACGAAAAGGTTGTTGCCTGCACCGGCGCCACTCTCATAGAGGAACATCACCGTCTCTTCCTCGTTGACACTCACACCATAGAAACGTTTGGGGTAGGAGGGGTTTTGATAGAAAAGCACATCCTCGCTCTGAGGTGTTCCTATCTTATGATAGTAGATCTTGTGACCCTCGTTCACGTTGGAGTATTCCTTGCCGCCGACTGGTGCGTCGTAGGCACTGTAATAGAAACCGTCGCCATGCCATGAGGCACCACCGAATTTTGCCCACTCGATATGGTCGTTGGTCAATTTTCCTGTGCCCAGGTCGATGACATAGAATTCCTGCCAGTCACTGCCACTGCGGGAGATGCAGTAGGCGGCATATTTCCCGTCATTGGAGAACGAGAGACCTTTTAGTGCCACCGTTCCGTCGGTGCTCAACTGATTGGGGTCGAGAAACACGCGGGGGGTGCCACCCAACTCATCCATCACGTAGATGACACTCTGGTTCTGCAGCCCGTCATTCTTTGAGAAATACCATTTCCCGTGTTTCTTGAAAGGGATGCCAATCTTCTCATAGTTCACAACGTCTTTCAACCGGCGTAGCAATTTTTCTCTGAATGGGAGTTTTTGTAAATAAGTGTTAGTCACCTCATTTTCTGCAGCCACCCACGCCGCTGTCTGACGGCTGGTGTCGTTTTCAAGCCAGCGATAAGGGTCGGCCACCTTCGTGCCGAAATATTCGTCGACGGTACCATCTTTCATCGTCTCTGGATAGACGATGGTCTGTGCTTTTGCCATAGTCGATAATAACAGGGTAAAGGTCAATGATAATAGGGGTAAGTGCAATAAGTATTTTTTCATGATGTAGATGTTATAACAGGATGCGATATGTTACGGTGGATAATGATAGAACACGCTTTTATGCGTCTAAGTACGAGTCTTTGAATCCTAAGAAATAAAGCACGCCGTCAAGTCCCACGGTGCTGATGGACTGCTTCGCCGTGGCTTTCACACGTGGCTTGGCATGGAAGGCGATACCAAGACCTGCCTGGGAAATCATGGGAAGGTCGTTGGCACCATCACCCACAGCGATGGTCTGCGCGAGGTTCACTTTTTCTACCTGAGCGATGAGCTTCAGCAATTCTGCCTTGCGGTGACCGTCGACGATGTCTCCTACATAGCGGCCTGTAAGTCGCCCGTTTTCATCTATCTCCAGCTCATTGGCATACATGTAGTCGATGCCATAGAGACGTTGCAGATGCTCTCCGAAGTAGGTGAATCCTCCACTGAGGATGGCGATCTTGTAACCGCAGCGTTTCAATACCGACATCAGACGGTCCACACCCTCAGTGATAGGCAGATGTTCGGCTATCTCCTGCATGACGCTGACGTCAAGGCCTTTGAGCAGCGCCACTCGTTGGGTAAAACTCTCCTTGAAGTCTATCTCACCACGCATGGCACGCTCGGTGATGGCTTTCACCTCGTCGCCCACACCAGCCCGCACGGCAAGTTCGTCGATGCATTCTGTCTGAATGAGGGTAGAGTCCATGTCGAAGCAGATGAGACGACGGGAGCGACGGAACATGTCGTCGCGCTGGAAGGAGAAATCGATATCCATCTCAGTGGAAATCTTCATCAATTGTGCTTGCATCTCGGTACGGTCAGGGGTGCCGCGAAGGGAGAACTGGATGCAGGCTCGCACATTCCGCTCTGGGTGCTTGATGCTCTGCCGACCTGTGAGACGAAGGATGGAGTCGATGTTCAGTCCCTGACTGGCTATCACCTCGGTGGCGGCTTCTATCTGACCTGCTGACAGTGACCGACCGACAAGAGTAAGGATATAGCGGTTCTTGCCCTGACGTGACACCCATTCCTCGTACTCATCGTCGGAGATGGGTGAGAAACCGATGTTCACGCCCATTTCCGTGGCCTTGAAGAGTAATTCTTTCATCACCTGACCGGAGTGCATCTCATCGATGCGGATCAGGATGCCCAAAGACAGGGTACTGTGGATATCGGCCTGGCCGATGTCAAGAATCTGGGCATGATGACATGCTAAAATGCCCATAATTGAAGCTGTCAGACCAGGACGATCCTGTCCCGTGATGCTTATCAATATCTGTTCTTCCATTTTATTCAATTTTCAATCTTCAATCTTCAATTTCTTAAATGTTCACCCTGGCTTCTCTGTGGGCTGCGGTTTTGCAGCAGTTGCTATCATCACGCCTTTGTTTTAGGAGCCGCCGAAAGGGACACTGCAAAAATAGGAATAAAAACTGAAATAACATCAAAACAATGGATAAACTTTAAATGCGAGCCACGAGCGTCGTAGATGAGAAATATCAAACGGATTGGAGCTGCCCGACTATTTCGCCCTTTGTCGATGAAGACATTATGGTGCAGCTAAGTGTGATGTCGTACGGAAGACGGGGATATAAAATGCCAAACAGTGTCGTATATTCCTTTTTTTTTGTAAATTTGCTCCCAACAAAACAGAAGCTAACAATATCACATATAATCAGATGAGTTCAATATTCAAGAAAATATGGAAAGATCCCTATTATATTCCATATTTATTGATGAAATCTTTTGCCCGTCATATCAGTGACGAACATTTTGTCAGATGGAAATATCGGTTGAAAATACACAAGCCTCTCCGACTTGATAACCCAGAGACGTTCAACGAAAAACTTCAATGGTTGAAATTGAACAGGCAACACCCTGAGTATTCTCAACTTGTTGATAAGTATGAGGTGAAAAAAATCGTCAGAGATTTGATTGGCGAACAATATATCATACCCACTTTAGCACTGTACAATTCTGTTGATGAGATTGATTTTGCAAAACTGCCTCAGCGCTTTGTCTTGAAATGTACACACAATTCTGGTGGCAATGTGATATGCAAAGACAAGGAAAAACTTGATATGGCAAAGGCCAGGAAAAAACTGAAACGTGGACTGCGGAATAATCCTTTCTGGGTCAACAGGGAGTATCCTTATAAAAATGTGAGACCACGTATTATCGCTGAGAAATATATGGAGCAGGAGGGGGAAGAGTCTCTCATTGACTATAAAGTCTTAACCTTTAATGGAAAGGCAAAACTCATCGTAGTGCATCTCGACCGCTATACCGATCACCATACACAGGCCTTTTATGATGTGGAATGGAATAAAACCACCATCTCTCAAAACAAATGTACGAAAATGTCAGATGACGTTATGCCACGTCCTGAAGCTCTTGATGAGATGATTCGGCTCAGCGAATTGATTACAAAGGATATGATCGAGTGCCGGGTTGATTGGTATCTGATAGATGGGCATTTGTTTTTTGGCGAATTGACATTCTTTGACGGCAGCGGCCTGATCGTTTTCGATGACCCTAATGATGACATGATGCTCGGAGATTGGATTCATATCCCTCATTGATGTCTCTCTCATCGACTTCTTCGTAATCTGAATTTCTGGTGACAATGTCCTCCCATATAGTTTCAAATCAACCATCTCCAACATAAAAAACGTGCAACTCAACTGAGCTGCACGTTTTTATGGTGGGAATGAATAGAACCCACATTCAAGGTGTCATTCTGCCAATGGATCGAAGGTGCCGTTGGAACCTGAGTTGTTGTAGTCTTGCCATCCGATGGTCTGGGGCAGCGACTTGTTGCCTGATGATCCGCTGGAGGAGAATCCCAGGAAATAGTATTTCGGGAAGAACTTCATATACTCATCCATGTGCATGGCATCACGGGCATCTCCCTTACGCTCCTTGCGCACGAGGTTCTCCTTGTAGAATGCTGCCAGACGGGCGGTCTGTGGAGCAAGCTCATTGCGCAAATCCACGGCCACGGCGTCACGCTGGTCTTGGGGAATGACTTTCAGCAACGGGTCACTGTCGAATGTCGTGCCGCCTACACCATATTTGTCGGCTACACGGAACTCCATGTTCTCACGGCGCTGACCGTTCATCGGCTTAAATCCCATCCAGGCGCAGGTGTTGCCACCCCAGCCGGTCAGCTTCCATGATGCGGGAGCTCCATCGGGAAGGACGGTGCCGCCATCGAAGAGCATCCAACGGCGAAGGTCGTCGAAACGCTTGCCCTCGTAGGCCAATTCTATCTGACGCTCATAAAGGATAGCGCTCATACATGCGGCTTGGTCACTGGAGAGATTGGCTTGAAGGCCGTAGTTGTTTTCTGCCGTGTAACCGGCACGGGCACGGATGCGCTGCAAGTAACCGACAGCTTCGCCCATCTGACCGGCTCCGCAGGCGGCCTCGGCAAGGTTGAGAAGCACCTCCGCATATCGCAGTTCGATCAGTGGGGCTCCCGAGAAGGCAAAACCGCCGTTCTTCCATGTGCCGTCCCATGAATAAAGCACGCTGCTGTTGACATCGAAATCATCCGATTTCTTCCGCACATAGACTCCTTGCTTGCTCGTCAGAAGATTGTCGGCTCCATACGAGTTGCCGCTTTCCACATTGCCCTGGTCATTGATGTCGGTATACCATACATAATTCCAGAGGATGTAGTCATGTCCTCCATTGTAACTCGGGTTGTGGGAGTCGGCTTGGGTGGCGTCACCAGAGTATGCCCAACGGAAACCTGGGAAGGCGAAGGTGCGGTAGAAGCGCGGGTCACGGCCAACAAAGGGCACTTCGGCATCGTATGTGGAGTCGGAGGCTTCAAGCAGGGTGTAGGTGTCGCAGGTGGCAGGGCGCTTGCCGTCGGCCATCGGGAACATGTCGATGATCATCGCCGAGGCGTTCTTGCCACTGCCTGTGGCGTTCTTCGGACGGATGCCGCGCTCCCAGTCGTTGTTCTTCTGGGTGTCGAGACCATCACCGGTGATGTTGTTGTAAAGTGTCACAAACACTGCCTCGGGATTGCGGCCTGTCTGACAGAACTGAAGGGCAAAGTCGCTGCCGTTCACATTATTGCCGGTGCTGAACAGACCATAGCCACAGGCGTTGATGGAGTCAAGCTCGGCACGCATCTGACCGTAGGCTGACTGCCAACGGCTCTGGTCGTTGCCGCGGTTGAAAATGGGGGAGCACCATAGCAACAGCACACGGCCTTTAAGAGCCAATGCGGTACCGGTGCTCACGCGTCCCCAGTCGGCACCCGACCAACCGCCGTTCATCGTCTCTGATGCCAGCATGTGGGCGGCGTTGTCAAGGTCGCTGAGGATGAAGTCTATACATGCATGTGTGGATGAACGGGGAGTGACTGACGATTCCACGGGGTCTTGCACCTCGGTCACGATGGGCACACCTCCATACCATTTCACTAAGTTGTAATAACACCATGCACGGAAGAAATAGCACTGCCCCAAGAGTATGTCTTTCTCTTCTTGGGAGAGGGTGCCGCCGAGGATGCCTTTGATGCAGTCGTTGATATTGCGGATGCGGCCGTAGACGGACTCCTGAATGTTGTTGGTGCTGTTCATGAAATAATCGGGAACAGAGTTGGTGCTGCCCATCGACGACAATTCCTTGTCGGGGTCTACAAAGGCACCAAAACCACTGTATTCCTCTGTACTCTTACTCTGAAGATCGGCACTGCCGGCACTGGGACATTTCCACAACTGACCTTCTATCACGTTGGCATTGGGGAGACACCAACTGTAGATGTCGTTCAGACGGCCGTTGGCACCACTGTAATAGTTGTAGATGTCAACATTCACGTTGTCGTAGTTCTTCTTCTCATCCATGAAGTCCTCGCTACATGAGACGAGTGCCAGAACACTCAGCACAACCAGACTGATATATTTGATGGAACTTTTCATATTTGTTCGGTTTTAAGAATTTACGTTAGAAACTCAGATTCACACCCACCGTGAACTTACGAAGATTGGGATAGCTGCCATAGTTGCCGGCCATAGGACTCGTAAACTTGTCGGGATAGGGGTTGTAGAAGTTGATGAGATTCTGACCAGTGATGTTGACACGGGCACTCTTGACACCAATCTTCTGAACCCATGCCTTGGGAATCGTATAGGCGATGGTAAGGCGGTTCAGTGTGATACGGGTGTCGCTCACACGCCAGAAACTGGAGGTGATGGCATTCACTGATGAGTAGGACAGGTTGGGGTACTTGGCATCGCGGTTGGCACTCTCAATCAGATTGCCTGAGCCATCGTAGATGTCTTGGTACACAAACATGTTGTCAACATTCCAGAAGGAGGGCATGTTGGTGAACTCTATGTCATAGTTGGGCTTGAGAGCCTGGGAGGGGATAGTGGTATAACCGCCCCAAGAGGCACCAAACTGTGCGCTGACGGAAAGACCTTTCCAGTCGGCACCGATGTTCAGCGACATACCGTAGGGATTGCTGCGGTTGGAGAGCTGCACCTGGTCGTTGTCGCGGTCGACGATACCGTCGGGACCGGCATAGGTGCCGTCGGCCTGCATGGCGCCACGCACATCCTTATAGATAAGCATACCGGGACGTACCTTGTCTTTCGTCATGCCCATATAACTGGTGATACCATATTTTTCGAAGTATTCCTCAATATCCTGGAAACTGCGGAACATGCCGATGCACTGCATTCCCCAGAGACCGATGTCCGAACGATGGTTCTTTGTGATCTGGCGATAGATGTACTCGTCTTCAAAGTCCATCACAAGCACCTTGTTGTCACGAAGTCCGGTGTTGAGGTTGATATGATACTTGAGATCTTTGCCAATCTTGTCGCGCCAGGTGAGTGAGAGCTCCCATCCCCAGTTGTTCATCTCGCCGAGGTTGGTGGAGGCACTCTGTGTTCCCACTGTGGCGGGAATCACCTGCATGATGTTCATCAGCATCTCACGGTTCCACTCGCGATAGTGCTCGAATGTCACATTCAGACGACGGCTGAAGAACATGGCGTCGATACCGATGTTGAATTTGTAGGACTTGTCCCAGTGTACCAGCTCGTTGACGGCGGAGTTGTTCTTGTTGATGGTGATACGGTTGCCGGAGTCATTGCTCAGACCCTCACCAAACACGGTGCCGCGGTTGGCATCCTGAGCATACACCTGCATCCACTGCCAGGCGGCACAGTTGTCACGACCGGTGAGACCGAACGAGGCGCGGAGCTTCAAGAAATCCATCCAGGTCACCTTGTCCTTAAACCAGGGCTCTTCCGACATCACCCATCCTGCACTGGCTGCGGGGAAGTTGCCCCAGCGGTATTTGCTGTGGAATTTCACGGGTGAGGAGTCTCTACGATACAGAAACTCAAAGAGATATCTGTTGTCGTAGGAGTAGTTGAAACGGGCGATATACGACAGCGTGGCGGACTCACTGCGGGTGAACGTGCCGCTGATCTCACCAGTGGCGGAGTTGTACTGGCCGGTGGTGAAGGGGTAGGGGGCCTCCCGCTGGGTGGTCTGTGGCTCACTCTCTGCCTCGGACTTCTCTACAGAGAAGAGGGCACTCACACTGTGAAGGC
>FLNZ01005321.1_pt1 | contig 14048 bp, 14 predicted proteins | sample 1140391 | NCBI WGS metagenome assembly FLNZ01 (sample SAMEA3878171, study PRJEB12797) | bioreactor metagenome | biome: Moose rumen | place: Sweden | collected 2011-10
CACAGCCCGGAACAATTGCTCCGGGATGCAGAGAAAGACTATGGAAAGCAGCACGACGGCCAGCACCGAGCGGAACAATGTCCCCCTCAGCGCCTCCAGATGGTCCCAGAAGGACATTTCTGCGTCCTTCCCTTCCACCTTACTTTTCTTCTTTCTTGTAATGGTTATCCTTGTCCGAATCTATGTCCTGGATTTCCTTTTCCACCTCGTTCATCCCCTCCTTGAAGCTCTTGACGCCTTTGCCGAGGCCTTTCATCAGTTCGGGAATCTTCTTGCCGCCGAAAAGCAGCAGGACCACGGCTACGATGGCCACGATCTCCCAGGTCCCAATCATAATCAATGGATAAGTGAGCATATTATTCAGCTTTATTGATATATTCTTCAAACAAATTGCAGATGGGTTCCGGGCAGCGGACCGGCCGGAAACTGGCTTTGTCCAGGAAACCCAGCGTAACGGTACCTTCGGCACAGAGCAGACCTTCCTGGTTCACCACCGTCTGCTTGATTACCATCTTGGCCATGGGAACCTTGTTCACCTCGGCCGTCGCGGTCAGGATGTCCCCCATCCGGGCGGGATGGCGGAAGTGACACTCCACCGACACTATGGGAACGAGCACCCCCAATTCCGATTCGCACTTTTCAATCGGGAATCCCAACTTTACCATCATCTCGTCCCGGGCAATCTCAAAGTAGCGGATATAGTTGGAGTGGTGCACCACCGCCATTTGGTCGGTTTCGTAGTACCTTACCGGGAAAGTCGCCTTAAAAATGGCCATAACAAAAATGTTATTGATATAAACAAATATGTTTCCTTAATTGTTTTTCAGTTGCTTGAGTTTGGATTCCAAACTTTCTATTCTGGAGAGGGCATCGGCCTCTTTCTTGCGCTCGTTCCCAATCACGGCGGCCGGTGCGTTGTTCACAAAGCGCTCGTTGGAGAGTTTTGCCCGGACTCCCGCAAGGAATTTCTGCTGATGCTCCAGTTCTTTTTGTGCTTTTTCAATCTCTTCCGCCACATTTACCAAGCCGTCCAGTGCAACCATCATTTCGTAGGTTCTCACCAGGAATCCGGCACCCTGAGTCTGGCCCAGGTCGGCGACTCTTTCCACTTTCACACCGGCCATCTTCTCCACGATGGGAAGCACTTCGGCCGGGAAAGCTTCGCCCTTGATCTTGAGGGTAAGTTCTTCCTTGGGGGCGATGTTCCGCTGGTTCCGGACGCCGCGCACGGCGTTCACCGCCTCCATGGCCATCGCAAAATGGTCCAGCACTTCTGCACTCACGGGCTGTGCCTTGGGCGTGGGGGCGAACAGGATGGTCTCCCCCTCCTTGCGTTCGGCGAGGTCTTGCCAGAGTTCCTCCGTGATGAAAGGCATCACCGGGTGGATGAGCTTGAGCAGGTCTTCGAAAAAGGCGAGCGTGGTGTCGTAGGTGAGCCTGTCTACAGGCTGGCCGAAGGCCGGTTTGATGGCCTCCAGATAGGCGGAGCAATAATCGTCCCAGAAGAGCTTGTAAATGGCCATCAGGGCGTCTGAAATGCGGAATTTGCTGTAATGGTCTTCTACTTGGGCGATGGTGTCCGAGAGCTTGGCGCGGAACCACTCCATGGCCACCGAAGCGGCGGCGGAGGGCTTTGCAGATTCGTCTACGGAGAAGCCTTTCACAAGCCGGTAGCTGTTCCAGATCTTGTTGCAGAATGCGGCGCCCTGCTTGATCTGCGCCTCGTCGTAGAAGATGTCGTTTCCGGCGCTGGAGCACAGCAGCATGCCGATACGCACTGCATCGGCCCCGTAAGTCTGGATCAGGTCCAGCGGGTTGGGGCTGTTGCCCAGGGTCTTGCTCATCTTCCGGCCAATCTTGTCGCGCACGATGCCGGTAAAATACACGTTGGAGAAGGGTTCCTTGCCCATGAACTCCTCGCCGGCCATGATCATGCGGGCCACCCAGAAGAAGATGATGTCCGGGCCGGTTACCAGATCGTTGGTGGGATAATAGTAGGCCAGGTCTTTGTTGGGCTTGTGGTCCGGATGGCCGGGCATCTGGGGGTCGAAGACCGAGATGGGCCAGAGCCAGGAGCTGAACCAGGTGTCCAGCACATCTTCGTCTTGTCGGAGGTCTTCCATCTTGATTCCCGGACAGATAGCCTGTGCTGCCTTAAGTGCTTCTTCAGCCGTTGCCTCTACAACGTACCGGCCGTCCGGGAGGTAATAGGCCGGGATGCGCTGGCCCCACCACAGCTGCCGGGAGATGCACCAGTCGCGGGCGTTCTCCATCCAGTGGCGGTAGGTGTTCACGTATTTTTCCGGAATGAAGCGGGTACGTCCGCTCTCCACGGTTTCCAGGGCCGTCCTGGCCAGGGTGTCCATCTTCAGGAACCACTGTGCGCTCAGGCGCGGCTCAATCACCGCGTCGGTCCGTTCCGAGTAGCCCACCGGAGAGATGTATTCTTCGGTCTTCACAAGGTTGCCGGCCTCTTCCAGCATCTTCACAATCTTCTTCCGGGCCACGAAACGGTCTTCCCCTACCAGGATCTGCGCTTTTTCATTCAGTTTTCCGTGCTCGTCAATGATGTCCAGAACGGGAAGGTTGTGCCTCAGGCCAATCTCATAGTCGTGGACGTCGTGTGCCGGCGTAACCTTGAGGCAGCCTGTCCCGAAGTCCATTTCTACGTAGGAATCTTCAATCACCGGAATTTCCCTGTCAATCAGCGGGATGAGCACTTTCTTGCCTCTCAGCCAGTGGTGGCGTTCGTCGGCCGGGTTCACGCAGATGGCCGCATCGGCCATGATGGTTTCCGGACGCGTTGTGGCAATGGTAAGAAAGCGGTCGGTGGGCTTGCCGTTCCCGTCCGAGATATAATACCTGAGGTGGTAGAAATGGCTCTTGGTGTCTTTGTGGATCACTTCGTCGTCGCTCACGGCCGTGAGGGCTTCCGGGTCCCAGTTCACCATGCGCACGCCCTTGTAAATCCAGCCTTTCTTGTAAAAGTACACGAACGTGTTGATTACGGCTTCCGACAGGGCCGGCTCCATGGTGAAGCGGGTGCGGTCCCAGTCGCAGGAACAGCCCAGTTTGCGGAGCTGCTGCAGGATGATGCCGCCGTGTTCCTCTTTCCAGGCCCAGGCATGCTTCAGGAATGCTTCCCGGCCTATGTCTTCCTTGCTGATTCCCTCGGCCTTGAGTTTGGCCACCACCTTGCTTTCCGTAGCGATGGAGGCATGGTCCGTTCCGGGGACCCAACAGGCGTTCTTGCCGTCCATGCGGGCCTTGCGGATGAGCACGTCGTTGAGCGTATTGTTGAGCACGTGACCCATGTGCAGGATGCCCGTCACGTTGGGCGGAGGAATCACGATGGTATAAGGTTCCTTTTCATTGGGTTCGCTGTGGAAGCACTTGTGGTCCAGCCAATAGGCATACCACTTGTCTTCCACGGCCTGTGCACTGTACTTCGCAGCTAATTCCTTCATAGATAATCTGGCTTCTGTTAATCCTACAAAATTAAGGATTTTTTGCGGCACTTGCAAAAATCGGCATCCCGGAGCATCTCCTGTGCGGAAGATAAAGAAAATAGTGTTAAATTTGCGTATCAATTCTTATGATTATGGACAACAACAATAACCAGCCCAAACCCCAGAACCAGCTGAGCCTGGAACTGAATCCCCAGACCACCAAGGTTTCCTATTCCAACCTGGCCATCATCTCCCATTCCAGGAGCGAATTCATCCTGGACTTCGCCGCTACCCTGCCCGGCCTTCCCAAAGCCCAGATCGGGGACCGGATCATCATGACGCCGGAGCATGCCAAACGCCTGATGAACGCCCTGTTCGACAACATCTCCAAGTACGAGGCCCAGTTCGGCATTATTGACCTCAGCGGCAACAAGAACGGTTCCCAGGGCGGCGGAACCTTCAATCTTGGAGACTTCGGCCCGCTGGGCGGCGGCAATAAATCCTAAAGCGATATGCTGGGTGACAAACTGAAAAAGATCCGGGCCTTCGCCTTCGATATCGACGGCGTGGCCACCGACGGCAAGCTCCTGTGCGCCCCGGACGGGGATTTCCTCCGGCTATACGATGCCAAGGACGGCTTTGCCATCCGGATGGCCGCCATGAACGGCTACCCGGTGGCCGTCATCACGGGCGGGAGCTCGGAAACCATCCGGAAACGCATGACAGCCAGCGGAGTAAAGCCGGAAGACGTGTTCCTGCACAGCCGAAACAAGATGGAGGAATTCCGGACTTTCTGCGAGCGCTACGGGCTGGACCCCAAGGAGGTGATGTATTTCGGCGACGATATCCCGGACGTGGAAGTCCTGAAGGCCTGCGGCTGCGGAGTCTGTCCTGCCGACGCCGTCCCGGAGGCCTGCGCGGCGGCCGACTGGATGACCGAGGCTCCCGGCGGAAAGGGCTGCCTGAGGGAAGCCATTGAAACCACCCTCAAGAAGCAGGGGAAATGGAACTTCGACCAGGGCGTTTACAAAAAACTGTTCTAAGGCCGATGGAACTTCATGGCAAACACGTCATCCTGGGCAGCAATTCCCCAAGAAGAAGGGAGTTGCTGAAAGGTTTGGATATTGACTTCGAGGTAGATACTGGTAATAACTTCGAGGAAAGCTTTACGCCGGATACTCCTTACGGGGAAGTCCCCCTCAAGATGTCCAGGGGCAAGTCCCACGGTTTCCACAGGCCTCTCCATGACAATGAGATCCTAATAACGGCCGACACCATGGTCATCCTTCCGGCGGAGGGCGGCCGCCCCGGAGAAATCCTCGGAAAGCCCAAAGACCGGGCCGATGCAGTACGCATGCTGCGGGACCTCTCCGGGCGCAAACACCATGTGACGACGGCGGTAACCCTCCGGGACCGTAGCCGGGAAAAGAGTTTCTCCGTTACCACGGAGGTTTGGTTCAAGTCCCTGACGGAGGAGGAAATCGATTATTACATAGATACTTACAAGCCTTTCGACAAAGCCGGAGCCTACGCCATCCAGGAATGGATCGGCCATGTGGGCATTACCCGCATCGAGGGCTCCTATTTCAATGTAGTAGGCTTTCCCGTCCAACGCGTGTACGAAGCGCTGCAGGAGTTCATTTAGCCACAAAGACCACCCCGAAATCCCGGCAGAGATACTGGGCGGCGCTGCGGCCGGAAGTGGCCGCGGGCGGAAGGCCACCGGAATAGGCTGTACGTTGCCCGGCAAAGTACAGTCCTTTTTTGTAGTGGATTGGGGCGTTGCAGGTGGAAGTTCCGGGCACCCAGTGGGTCATGTAACTGCCTTCGTAAGTGTCGCAGTAGTGCTCGTAAGTAAGCGGCGTAGCCAGGTCGGTCACTTCCACATTCCCCTCAATTTCAGGAATATAGCTTACTATCCGTTCCAGAAAGGCGTGAACGGCGGCTTCTTTTTTCTCGTTGTAGGTACCGTCGGCCTTGGCTTCTTTCCAGTAGGAATAGGACGGGCCGCCCAGAATGGCGGTAAGTACCGTGCAACCTTCCGGTGCATAAGCCGTGTCCCGCGAATAGTTGTTCACTACCAGGTGCGGATAGCGCTGCCCGGCCACTTCCAGGGGCGGATCGAAGACCAGCTGCATGCTGCGCGGGTACCGGTCCAGCCGGGTTTTGACGCCGACTCCCAGGAACATGCAGTGCTCCGTGCAAAGCTTTTTGCGCATCTTGCGAGCCCAACTGTCCTGCAAAGGTTCCGGGAAGAGCTTGTCGATGGCCCTCCGCGCGTCCATGCTGATTATGACGGCGTCGGCCTCCAGCGTTTCCGTTGCGGTTTTTACCAGGAATCCCCCGCCCGGCCGTTCCAGCACGGTTTCCGCCGGGGTCCTGTAGCGGATGCTGCCGCCAAGGGAGGTAAAGGTATCGGCCATGTTCCGGGCCATCCTGAGCGAACCGCCCTCCGGATAGCCGCTGTCCCCCGGGGCTGCGAAAGTGCTCAGGGTGTAAATGAGGGAAAGGGCGTTGATGTCCGGATCCACTACGGCGTAGAGCAGATTCCGCAAATCGTTGTCTTTGATGCGTTTGAGATAATCCCGGGCCGAGAGGCTCATCAGGTAGGGCGTCAGCAGTACGGCCGGCAGCATCTTAATGAACTCCATGGGGTTGAACTTCCTGGGAAATTTGCATCGGAGGCCGGGAAGGTCCTGGATGGGCGTATGGAAGTGCCGGAAGCAGTTTACATGGAAACGGAGGCTCCTTAGCCCGTCGGCTTTGCCCATCCGGGACAGGTCGCGGAACAGGGCTTTCCGGGAGCCGTCGGCATTGACCAGCGTATAAATGGGGTCTTTCACATACACGGGATTGTTCTCCAGAAGGGCGCCGGTTTCCTTCCAAACGTCGTGAAGGGGATTTTCAGGGGCCGATCCGATCAGCCAGTGGATACCGCCTTCCATCAGGTATCCCTTCCTCTTCCAACTGGTGGAGACTCCGCCCGGAGCAGCGGCCTTTTCCAGAATCACCGTATCCCAGCCGGAGCGGCGTGCGTAGATGGCGGCGGTAAGGCCCGAGATGCCGGCTCCTATTACTATCAACTTTTTCATTTATTTGAAGTTTTCCATTTAAAAAAGTCTGTAATAGCCTCTTCTATTGATGTTTCCGGATAATTTAAGTCTCTTTTCGCCCTTTCGCCGGAATACCATTCCTCCACCAGCAACTGGTTCACGTTGTGGGAATAGAAGATCACTTTGATTCCCATCCCTTTCAGCAGGTCTCCTAACCAGCCGCTCATTTTTGCCAGCGGTTTGGGAATCGTAATGAAGAACTGCCTGTACCCGAGCAGCCGGGCCTGCAACGCATAGAAGTCCCTGAGCGACAGATAGGTTCCGGTAAGAAGATAACGGCCCTCCCCTTTTTCCAGCGCGTTTACAATGGCCGTGGCTGCATCCCGGACATGCAGGAAGCTCTTTCCGCCCCGCGTACCCGCCATCAGGGGTTTTCTCCATCCGGCCAAAAGGAGTTGACCGGAGGAAGGCTTGCTGTCATATGCCCCCACCATGAAGCCCGGATTCAGGATGACTACCCGGGTTTTATCCTGTTCGGAGGCAAAGGCAAGCAGCAGCCTTTCCCCTTCCAGTTTGCTAAGGGCGTAAGGGGAACGGTCATAGGGCGGGCCGATGGGATCCTGCTCTGTGGCGGGATGCTCCCGAGTCCCGGAAGCGATTGTGTTTGCGGTGCTTACATGGATGAGAACCGGAATATTGCAGCGCCTGGCCACCTGACAGAGCAGGGCGGGAAGGTCCCGGTTCATGGGCCGGAAATCTTCTATTTTGGGCAGGCTCATGTCGGTGGCTCCCGCGCAGTTGACAATGGCGCGGCAGCCCTCGGCGGCCCGCAGCAGCTCGCTTTCCTCCAATAGATTGCCCATCACCTGCTCCACGCCGTCCGCATTCAGGGGATGACGTACCAAAGCCCGGACGGGGATATCCCGCTCCAGCAGCACGTTCAGGACGTTCCGGCCCAAAAGGCCGGTGGCCCCCAGCAGCAGCACTTTGCCTTCCGTTTTATCTTCCATAAAACAAAAATACGGAAAAAATCCATAAATTTGCGTTTGTGGACGCATTTACCCGTATAATCTTGCAATGGTATGCCCAGTTCGGCCGGGACCTTCCCTGGCGCCGGACCCGGGATCCGTATGCCGTATGGCTGAGCGAGGTTATCCTCCAGCAAACCCGGATTGCCCAGGGAAGCGCCTACTGGGAACGCTTCCTGGAGCGCTTCCCCACTGTGGAAGCCTTGGCTGAAGCCTCTGAGGATGAGGTGCTTCGGCTTTGGGAGGGGCTTGGTTATTATTCCCGGGCCAGGAATCTGCATGCTGCGGCCAGGCAGATTGCAGCCCAGGGCGCCTTCCCTTCCACCCTGGAAGGCATCCGGAGCCTCAAAGGCGTTGGGGATTACACGGCCGCCGCCATCGGCTCCATCTGCTTCGGGATCCCGGCTGCGGTGGTGGACGGAAACGTTTACAGGGTGTTGTCCCGGCATTTCGGCATAGAAACTCCTGTAGGTACAGCTTCGGCCAAGAAAGAGTTCACCGCCTTGGCCCAACGGCTTCTTCCGGAAGACGAAGCCGCCGCCTTCAACCAGGGCATGATGGATTTCGGGGCGCTCCAGTGTACGCCCCAGAATCCGGACTGCCTTACCTGTCCCCTGCAGGGCTCCTGTAATGCTTTCCGGACCGGCCGGGTGGGCATCCTGCCAGTAAAAAAGCCTTCTGCAACGGTACAGGAACGGCGTTTCAGTTATGTCTATGTGCGGTTTAACGGGTGTACGGCCATCCGTCGCCGCGGCCCGGGAGACATCTGGCAGGGGCTGTGGGAGCCTTTGGCGGGCGGGGCTGAACTCGGGAATCCGGAGCTTCGCCGCTTGCGGCAGGGCGTCCGGCACCAGCTTACCCACAGGACGCTAATCGTGGACTTTTATCTCTGGGAACCGCCGGAGCGGCCGGAACTGCCGGAAGGCTATATCTGGATACAAGAAACGGAGCTGGACCGCTATGCCAAGCCCCGCCTGTTCGAACTCCTGCTGGAGTGCCTCTAGACCAGTTTGCCCTGCTCTCCCAGGTGGCTGTCCTTGAAGCCCAGGAAATACAGTACCCCGTCCAGGCCGATGGAGCTCAGGCTCTGCCCGGCCGTCTTCTTTACGCGCGGCTTGGCGTGGAAGGCTATGCCCAGGCCGGCCTCCAGAAGCATGGGAAGGTCGTTGGCCCCGTCGCCCACGGCGATGGTCTGGGCTATATTCACTTTCTCGGTCTGGGCAATCAGGCGCAGCAGGTCCGCCTTCCGGCGTCCGTCCACCACTTCGCCCACATACCGGCCCGTGAGTTTGCCATCCTCCCCTATTTCCAGCTCATTGGCGTACACGTAGTCTATGCCGTAGCGGCGCTGCAGGTACTCCCCGAAGAAGGTGAATCCGCCGCTCAGGATGGCAATCTTGTAGCCGCAGGTCTTGAGTACGCTCATAAGGCGGTCTGTTCCTTCCGTGATGGGAAGATTCTCGGCAATATCCTGCATTACAGAAACATCCAGTCCTTTAAGTAAAGCTACCCTTTCGGTGAAGCTCTCCTTGAAGTCCATCTCTCCGCGCATGGCCCGCTCCGTGATGGCGGCCACTTTATCGTACACTCCGTGGCGCCGGGCCAGTTCGTCGATGCATTCAGCCTGGATGAGGGTGGAATCCATGTCGAAGCAGATGAGCCGGCGCATCCTCCGGTACATGTCGTCCTTCTGGAAAGAGAAGTCCATGCCGGAGCGGGAGCTCATGGCCATGAGGTCTTTTTGCAGCTGAACTTTCCCGTCGGCCCCGAGCATGCCGCGGACCGAGAACTCCACGCAGGCGCGTACGTTCCGTTCCGGATGCATGATGCTCATCCGTCCGGTGAGGCGCTTGATGGCATCGATGTTCAGTCCGTGCCGGCAGATGACTTCGGCCGCGGCATGGATCTGCTTGGCGCTCAGGCTCCTGCCTATAACCGTGAGGATGTAGCGGTTCTTGCCCTGCCGGCCTGCCCAGGCCTCGTAATCGTCGTCCGAAATGGGCTCGAAGCCGATGGTGACACCCAGTTCGGTGGCCTTGAAAAGCAGTTCCTTCATCACCTGGCCCGAGGCGGACTCGTCTATGCGGATGAGGATGCCCAGGGAGAGGGTGCTGTGGATATCGGCCTGCCCGATATCCAGGATCTGAGCGTCGAACCTGGCCAGGATGGCCATGATTTCCGCCGTAAGGCCGATCCGGTCCTTACCCGAAATGCGGATGAGTATCTGTTCTTTCTCCATAATCTGTATTTTCAACGCAAATGTAGGAATTCTTGGCCGTACTTCAAAAAAGCCACATAAAAAGAGTATTCTTGTTTGATTCGAAAATAAGAAGTAATAGTGTAGAAAAAAGTCAAATTGAAAATGCAGCGAAGGCGACGGAATACGGTTTCATCGTCTCTACCGCCGAAGGGCCGTCACTGGCCAAGGGAACCCAGTATGTCGGCGGTTCCCTTGACGAGGATGGATCGCGATGTGCGTTATATCGGCGCCGCAGTCCGTGCGGTCACGGCACAGTAATTTCCTGATTTAAAAATGGTTCGCTTCGTCCACGGTAAACAGGACGAAGCGAATCTTTGTTATCCGGAAGCTTACTTCTGCTGATTGGCTTTGATAATGTCGCTCAGGGAAACGTGCTCGTTGCGGTAACGGGCCTCCGGATTGCGTTCTGCCGACCAGGGCTGGCCTTCGGGCTGACGGAGCCGGATGGCTTTCTGCGGGCAGTTGTGGATACAGGCATAGCAGGTCTCGCAGGTGCCGCCGGGTACGGCCTTCTCTTCCAGATGCCAGGACTTGTGCGGGCACACGGTGGTGCAGATACCGCAGGCGACGCAGGCGTCCGTGACGGTAAACTGGTTCTCGGCCAGCAGGAGGAAGGGTTTGGTCCGGTCCATACCCGTCATCTGCATAAAGCCTTCGTGCATCTGGCGGTCCTGGTCCGTGACCGGCTCGTGATAGTCGGCCCGGTTGTTGATTTCTGAGAGAATCCGTCCCAGGTTTTCAGGGACATGCTTGTCTTCCCTTTTTTCCGTACATCGTCCTATTTTTTCCGATTCGTCCCAAAGACCGAAAAAAACACAATAATTTCGGAAAAAATGGGTAGCTTTTTTCCCAGGTCCACAATTACCTTTGCATCGGAAACAAGATAATCGTATGAAAAAAGTTTCTTTCCTCCTCATCACACTGGCACTTGTCTGCTGCTCCGCAGGCAACAGGCAGACGGCTTCCCGGGAAGACCTTTCCTTCTCTTTCGGGAACAGGCTTCCCTCCCCTCCCTTTACCGGAGAAGCCTATCTGAACAGCCTCATCCGAACCGACACCGTGTTCAACTTTCCGGCCACCAATAGCATCACTTTCGCACCGGGGGCACACAGCACCTGGCACCGGCATGGCGGCATGGTGGTCATGGTGACAGGGGGCGTCGGCTATTATCAGGAAGATGGCAAGCCCGCTCAAATCCTTCGGAAAGGAGACATCCTGGAGATTCCTGCCGGCGTCCGCCACTGGCACGGCGCCACCCCGGACAACTGGTTCTCCCAGATAGTCATCTATGATTCTGCCTGGCAGCCGGACGCACGCGAAGAGGAAGACAATACCTTATCCGATGCCGACTACAAGAATGTCACGGCCGTGGAATACGCCCATACGCCCGGGCTGGACGAAATGATGTTCCCCGCCCCGGAACAGGCCATTACGCTGCCTACTTTCAACGGCCCCGTCCATCTCGGAAACACCCTGGAAGCCTCCAATGTGGCCGGCTGCCCCAGTATCCACAACGTGATATTTGAGCCCGGCGTTTACAATGCCTGGCACAGCCACGCAGGCGGGCAGGTTCTTATCGTCACTGACGGAATCGGCTATCACCAGATCGAGGGTCAGCCGGTGGAAGTGCTGCATCCCGGAGATGTCGCCCTCTGCCCTCCCGGCGTCAAACATTGGCACGGAGCTGCACCCGGGAGCCGTTTCGCCCACCTGGCGGCCAATGCCAACCCTGACAAGCCCGGTGTGGAGTGGTTCGACCTCCTCCCCGAAGAAGAATACAACAAATTACCCAAAGAATAATGAAAAAAGCACTCGTACTCCTTGCAGCCGCAATTGCCTTTGCCGCCTGCTGCAACAATACCCCCAAAGGCATTGTCATTGAAAAACAAGGCGTTTTCTCTTCCGGCGGAACCGTTACGGCTCCCATCCCCGGAGACTATAATCCGGTACAGAACTGGATGGATGCCACACGCGCCGGTACTACCACCCACGTGGATCACGCCAACACTTTCTATCAGATTCCCGCCGGCGGAAACGGCTTTCCCGTCGTTTTCCTGCACGGTTACGGTCAGACCCGCACCGGCTGGCAGGCTACCCCGGACGGCCGTGAAGGCTGGAGCGACCTGTTCTTGAAAAAAGGCTACAGCGTATTCCTGGTAGACCAGCCTCGCCGCGGAGCAGCCGGTGCTACCGAGTATATCGTCACGGACCCCGGCGACGTGGACGGAGACAAGTTCAAAGTCGGCGAACAGGCCTGGTACACGCACTTCCGCATCGGCCGGGTTGCACCTGAACGTTACGAAGGTTCCCAGTTCCCGGAGGGCGCAGAGGCCCAGAACCAGTTCTTCTGCCAGATGACGCCCAACACCGGAAACTACGATGAACCCCTGCTCGGCAAAGCCCTCAGCGCCGTTCTGGCCGATGTCAAAGCCCTCACCGGCAAGAAGAGCATTTACATCACCCATTCCCAGGGTGGCCGCGTAGGCTGGGCCACTGATGTGGAGAATATCGCCGCCGTCATCGCCGTCGAGCCCGGCTTCGGCCCGATGGTAGGCTCCCCCGACTATCAGAAGTTCCTCAGTGCCAAAGTGCCGATCCTGTTCCTCTTCGGCGACTATGTCGAGAATGGCCCCGCGGACATCCAGTCCACCGGATTCTGGCAGATGGTTCTGAATCAGTGCCGGGACTTCGCCCAGCACTACAACGCCGACGGCGGCAACGCCAAAGTGGTCTATCTCCCTGACGAAGGCATCACCGGCAACAGCCACTTTATGTTTCAGGAAAAGAACAATGACACGATTGCCGACTATATCGCTAACTGGCTGAAAACCATCAAACTGTAATACTATGGACAGAAGAAATGCACTGAAAATGATGGGCGCCGCACTGGCCTCCGTTGCAATGGCCGGAATCGCTCCCAAGACCCATGCCGCCATCCTGAAAGACCGCGCCAAAAGCAAGAAACGGCTGATATTCTATTTCACCGCAACCGGTAATTCCCTGTTTGTGGCACGTCAGTTTTCTGACAGTCCCATCAGCATTCCACAGGAGCTCAAAAAAAGCGAACTGAACTATGAAGCCGATGAAATAGGCTTCGTTTTCCCGGACTATGCAGCCGCCGTTCCGCTCATTGTTCGTGATTTTGTGAAGAAGGCCACCTTCAAGGCTCCGTACGTCTTCTCCATCATTACCTTCGGCAACGCCTCTGTCAACGTGGCAGAATGGTGGGACAAGAACTCCCGCAGCATGGGACTTGTCAATAACTACATCAACACCATCCTGATGGTGGACAACTATCTGCCTGTCTTCGATATGAACCAGCAGATGGCCATCGACAAACACATCGACGAAAGCCTGGCGGGACTCCTGAAAGACATCGGCGACCATAAGTCCTATGTACAGCCGTCCGATATGGGCTGGTTCAACGAGGAAGGCCTGACTCGGATGCAGGAAGGCCATTTCAACATGACGGCCGATCGGCTCCTGGAACTGAAAAAAGACCGCTGTGTGGAGTGCATGACCTGCGAAAAGGTTTGCCCGCACAAGAACTTCCGTCTGAGTAATGAAGGGCTGGAATTCAGCGGCAAATGCGAGTACTGCCTTTCCTGCGTACACAACTGCCCCCAGAAAGCCCTTACCCTGAGATCGGCCCGGGAAGGCTGGCCTGGCGAGCGCAACCCCGAAGCCCGCTACCGCAATCCCAACATTTCCTTGAACGATATCATTCGATCCAACAGACAGTAACGATGAAAAAGTATTTGATCCTTGCAGCGGCGGCTTTACTGAGCATTACCGCCTGCGCCCAAAACAACAAGAAAATGAACGAGAACAAGACCCTTATCGCCTGGTTCAGCTGGAGCGGCAACACCGAGGCCGTTGTGAACCACATTGCCGAAATAACCGGTGCCGACACCTTCCGCATTGAGCGGGAAAAGCCCTATCCCGTAGAATATGACCCTTGCACCGTGGATGCCAAGCAGGAGGTCGATAACAACGTGTTCCCGGCCATCAAAGGGCTCCCTGAGAACTTTGACCAGTACAGGACCGTCATCTTGGCCGTCCCCGTATGGTGGTACACCGCTCCGATGCCCGTCCGCACCTTCCTGGAAAAGTCCGGTCTTAACTGGAAAGGCAAGACCGTAATCCCGCTCTGCACGGCCTATACCGCCGAATACAACACCCTCAAGGACATTGTGAAAGCTACGCCCGACGCCGAGCATTTGGACGGTCTTGCCGTCATCACCACCAAGATGAACGG
>FLNZ01002944.1_pt1 | contig 14034 bp, 6 predicted proteins | sample 1140391 | NCBI WGS metagenome assembly FLNZ01 (sample SAMEA3878171, study PRJEB12797) | bioreactor metagenome | biome: Moose rumen | place: Sweden | collected 2011-10
AAATGGTGTATCTTTGCGACATCAATGTAAACCGATATCAGGACTTCTATGTCCTAACTACTTATTGTTTAACATCGGTAAACTTATATCAGGACTAGACAGTTTCGGCCGAAATAGGGACAATGCAGGTCGTCTGCGCCGCGAAGGGGCCTCACTTCTTTCGGCCAAGACCGCTCTTCGACCGCGCGTTGTGCAAAAAATGACTACTCTTGCAACAGGAGCTTAAGGATCTTCTGCGCAACCTGCTCGTTGCCCTGCACACCGGTAAAGTCCTGAGCATGGGGACCGTATGAGAAGATGGGCACGGGGATGGCCGTGTGCCAGCCGGAGACATGAACGCCCTCCACGTTGCCCTTTGCGGGATCGCCGTCCCAGACAACAAGGCCGGAGGTTTCATGATCGGCAGAGATTACTACGAGGGTATTGCCGTCTTCATCGGCAAACTTTATGGCTTCTGCGATGGCTTTGTCGAAGTCCAGGAGTTCTTTCACGGCGCTGGGAAAGTCGTTGCCGTGGCAGGCCTTGTCTATGCGGGCGCCTTCAACCATGAGGAAAAAGCCTTTGCCGTCCTGCCTGCGGGAATTGAGGAATTCGATGGCCTCACGAGTGGCCTTGGGGAGGAAGTCTGTCCTGCCGTCAACGATGTATCCGGTTTCCACCTTGGGAGGAAGGACGCCAAGCTTATCGGCAGTCTTGCAAGCGGGGTCACCAACTTTATTGACAATGGTAAACGCCTCTTTTACAGCCTTTTGCGTTTCTATAGGGCGATCTTCAAACACATCCTTGCTGCCCGCGGCGAAGTAAGTGATGGGAGCCGATGGCAGGTCTGCCCAAATTTCATCCGTCATGCCCCTGTTCTCCTGATGCGCGAAAAAGCTGGCGGGAGTGGCGCCGTTCATGTCATCGGTGGTGACGATGCCGCAGATGATGCCGATGGGAGCAACCCTTTCGGGTATGTTGGGGATGGGGCGCTTATCCATGTCTACGCCGACGGCATAGTTATAGGTCTTCTGACCGGATGCATATGCGGTGCCGGATGCGGCCGAATCCGTTGTGAAATGACTTGCGCTCTTGGTGGTAACGAAGCCCAAATTCTTAAGGTTGAAGTATGTAAGTTCCTCATTGTTGGCAAAATAACCGGAAGCAATCTGGGCCAGCCCCGTGCCGTCTCCTATCATGAGGATTACATTCTTGGGCGCATAACTCGCACCGTCACTGGAGTAAGTGGGATGGTATGAACCCTGCGCCTCCACGCCTTCTATGGAGCCTTTTACTATTTTCTGTGCATTTGCCTGAAATACAAGGGTGAAGGCAACAGCCATCAAGAGAACTTTTTTCATGTCTTCATTCGTTAGATTTGCGCAAATTTAGTGAATACCTCTTGCAAATCCAAACTTTTTCCTTACCTTTGCAATCCCATTCGGGCGGTTAGCTCAGCTGGTTCAGAGCACCTGCCTTACAAGCAGGGGGTCACTGGTTCGAATCCAGTACCGCCCACCCCATCGCAAGAGACCAAAGTTCGTTTTGGTCTCTTTTTTTTGGTAATGATTCAAAAACTGGTCCGCGACAGGAAATCGGCCAATTTCTGCTCGGGGAGGCAAAAATCACCGGTCCGCGTCAGGAAATCGGCCAATTTCTGCTCGGGGAGTAAAACTTACCTACTGGAGCGGAAATGCCTGTCACACAATAAGTTACGCATAAGTCCCTGCCCCAAACGGAGCAGGGAGAAAACGTCAACTTATTGATACTCAGGCGGTTTCGCCCCACCCGGGGCAGGGAAAATCCGACCTGCCGCGAAGGACCTGCCGCGATGCAAACTCCCACCTGCCGCAGTGCGAACCCTCACCTGCCGCGAAGAACCTGCCGCGAAGGACCTGCCGCAAGGAATCGCGCCCCCTACTCCGTCACGAGGGAGACCAGGGGCTGGCGATAGGCGGAGTTGGCACGGTAGTGAGGAGCGTAAAGGGACTCTATCACGGTGACGGGGGCCTGGAAGCGGCCTGCACGCACCACGTAGAATTCTTCCTCGAGAGTGGTCTTCTCCTCCGGGTAGCTGTCAAAGTAATACTCGGTGGAAGAAGCCTTTACGTTACGATAGCCGCTTGGCGTGAAACTCCAGCTGTAGCCGCCGCGAAGCGGGCGGATGAAGCCCCAGCCAGTGTGACCGGAAAGCTGCTGTACGGGCTGCAGGGAGGCCTCGCGGCCGGCGGTAACCTTCACGAAGCTGCGGTTCTCCGCGTTCCAGATAACGTACTTCGCGGAAATGACGTCTCCAACGGAGACCTCGTCGCCGGGCTTAAGTTCCACTCCGTTACGGAAGAATTCACGAGAGACCGTGAACCCGTTTCCTGCAGCCTTAATGTCCTTGAACGGAGCCTCATATGTGGCGCTGAGGGCCATTACCCTGGTGTTCAGAACAGCCTCTGAGCCGTCCAGAATGGCAGTTATCGCGTCTACGAATGCGGGCTCGGCGTCCCACTTCTGGGTTTCTTTCTGAAGCATGAGCCAGAGACGCACGCCATCGGCAACGGAAGGAGAATCGGAGGAAAGGAGGTCGCACAGGAGAGCGTGGGCATAGGCTTCGCTCTCCAGGAGGCCGCGCCAGGGCATTACGGCATTGGGATAGTACCAGCCGCCGTCGCGATGCTCGACCGCATATTCAAGCAGGGAGATCACATCGGCCTTGATGGAGGACTGGAGTTTGGAGGAAGTTGCCAGTGAAACGCCCCAGGCCTTTGCCAGGCTGCGTCCTTCGGCCGATGCATCCAAATTCCTGAGCGTGAGGAGCCTGCGGGCCTTTGCCAGAATCTGCCCTTCCAGTCCCCTGCCCTCCTTTGCCGACGGAACCAGATATGACTTAGCATCTTTCTGGAACTCCTTCATTCGCTTTTTCTGCGTCTCCGAAACAATCTTCGCATCGAACGGGACGGAGGCGTACATTGAGCGTACGCGCATATACTGGGCATCCGACACCCATCCCCTCCAGTGAGGGAAGGCGGTGTCAAACTGCACAGAATCAAGATATTTTACCGCCGATGCAACGTCCGGGACAATGAATCCGCGGTCACGAAGCTTTGCAAAGCGCTCCAGCACCACCGCGGTAATGATGGCGTTGGAAGGCATTCCCTCGAACCAGGCAAAGCCACCGTCACCATTCTGGCAGTCCATGATCTTTCCAAGCAGTTCTTCGGATGACACTTCCACATTTACCGAGAGGCGGGATGCCATAAGGCCGGTATACCACGCCTCGCTGAGCGAAAGAACATCCTTGCCGGAAGGCACCACGTGCGAAGGAATGGCGTCTTTCACCATATCCAGGACCGTAATCTCACGCACCGAAGCCTGTGATGCCGGCACGTTCACAAACCGCGAGCGTAAATCCCGGAGCAGGGCCTCGCGGGACATCCCGTCCCTCAGCACTGCCGAATGGGCCTCGGTGAGAACCTGTGCCGCAGGCTGCACGGGGACCGTCACCTCGACGGCATCCGTAAAGTCTGAAGCGACGAATGAAGCCTTGAGCGTGAGCGGGCCGCTGCCGGGGATGACCGCGAAAGTCTTGCTCACGACTTCGCCGGGGGCCACCTTCACGGGAACCTGCTGCACGTTTTCGCCGGAGCTCAGAACCATCGTGCCGGAAACAGCCTCATCGGCAATTGAAGAAACCGTGACAACAGCCTCGTACTTGTCTCCCTCATAGAGGAAACGGGGCTCCAGCAGCGACACTTTCACGGGAATGGAAACAACCATTTCGTCCTGCACCATTGCGTTGTGCATGGCCTTGTCGTGCGCATAAACACGCACATAGAAGGTGGAAAGCTTGTCGGAAGTGGTAAAGGAGAACTTAAGCGTCCCCTCTGCCGATGGATACAGCTGAGGCTGGAAAGTAAGGGCCGTGGAGAAGTCCGTACGTGCCTCCACGCCTCCATCAGGAGAAGAAGAGCCGGGCTCCAAAGCAGAATCGGCCATCTCCAAGGAAACCTCCTCCATCAAGACGGGCGCCGCAGTTTCTACCATTGCCACATTTGCAGCACCCAGCACGCCACCCTTAGTTTTCCTGGAATAAAAGATGGGACCATAACCTCCGCCGGCAACGATGCTTCCGCAGGCCGATCTCACATTCACGTTTTCCACGGAGTATTCCCTCATTGAAACGGTATTCCAGTTGTTGCGGGCAATTGCATCCATGCTCTTGTCCCATGCTGCAACCAAAGCTTCGACTCCGGGCGCCGTCTTTAGCTCAAAACTGTACTGAGTGCCTGGAAATGCCTTGTCATGGAAACGGGTGAACGAGAGAGGCAGCGAATACTTATCTTTTGCCCTCCTGTAGAGATTGTCATAAGTAACCGCCTCTCCGTCAATGAAATAAAACACCTGAAGACGGACGGCGTCGGGATAGCTGTCAAGATAAGGCAGCGAGATTGTTGCAATCTTGCCGCTCTCAATATTAAGGATTGAAGAGTGCAGCACGGTGCGTCCCTCCCCATAGAGGGTGACAACGGAATAAATTTTCCCCTGCGTTCCTCCAAGGCGGGCCGATATGCCTCCGCTCACTTCGCTTTCTCCGGGAATGAAAAAGCGCTTCACGCCTGAAGGCACGGTAGCGGACGATGGCCTTGAAAGGACGATATTGTCCTTGCCGGTGCCTTCGGCCCTTCTGCCGTCGGGGGTCTCTTCAAAACTCCGGGTTTCAAGGGTGTAAAGGCCGTCAGAGGGCAGAGCGAATTTGAAGTATCCGCCGCTTTCCACCTTGCCTTCGGAGAGTGTCTTGCCGTCCTTGTCCTTTAACCGGTAGCTTACGGGAACGGGAACCACGTTCCCCTGGTCGTCAAGGGTCTCAAGGCGTACGGAGAGGTTGGGGTCTTCAATGACGCACGAGTTTGTTCTCCTGCGCCAGTTTCCGTCGTCCGGAACGCTGAGCTGGAGGCGCGCGTCAACCTCTCCCTCCACAGTAGAGCGTACTTGCAGGTTTTCGCCAACGTAATATCCACGCGAGAACGTGAGAGTTTCTCCGGTCTGGTCCGTCACCTTTACGGTAGCGAAATAGAACCCCGATACCTTTGCGGGGAATTCAAATGCGAAGGTATTGTCCGGGGCCACCTCTCCGGCATTCGCGTAAACGGAACTGCCGTAACGCTCAACATCAATCGATACGGCAGCGCCGGAAAGGCTGTGGCCGGAATAGCTTGTAACCTTTCCCGTAACCGGAATGCTGTCTCCAACAAGATACAGCTTGTCCAGGCTGTCAAACGAAAGCGTGAATGAAGGAAGCACGAATTCGTCAACGCGGAAACTGTCATACGCAAGGCCTTTTACCTCAAGGCCGAACATACCGCCCCTCTGGCCCTTCGGGATGACGAAAGACGATGAGGCCGAGCCCCACTCGTTTGTGGTAAGAGTCCGGGATTCCAGCTCTTTGCCCTCGGAATCCTTAATGATGACGGTGATTTTCTTCCCGGCGCACACTTCAAGGCCCAGCATGGGATCCCCCTTGTACACCACCGCCTTGAAATTCAAGGTATCGCCGGGGTTGTACGCTCCGCGGTCCTTATATATATTGCAGCGCTCAGACGCATCTGAATAACGATCGCGGAAGGCCCACTCTGTGGTAACAGCGCGTGACTTCCTGTTTCCTTCAGACGCCTCGACGGTGTAGTAGGCATTATCCGAAATATGCTTGTCGAAGGCCGCAGGAAGCTTTGTAAATCCATGAAGGCTGAGGGCCGATTTTGCCAGTTCCTTGTCTCCCTTGAGAAGGCGGAGGGTTACGTTCCTCAGAGGCTCGCCCGTCTTGTAGTCTGCAACATACACGCTGCGGCCGTTTGCGTCGGTGCGGGTGGCTATCGAAAGAGTATACTGCTCCAGGGTTTCTTCGGCAGATATTTTGCCGCTCACGGCCTCAATGGTGTAACTACCGTCGGGAAGCGGATCAAGGGCTATTGAAACAGTGTCCCTCAGGTAATAGCTCCCGGCCTTGTTCACGGCATTCCATGTCCTGATGGAACGGCCGTCTCTGCGGAGCGTAACCTTTGCATCGGCAAGATTCTGGAATATTACCTTGACGGATTTGTTGTCGTCGGCCTCAATGTCCAGGGACTTGTTCTCAAGCCTGCCCAAAAGATCCTTCCCCTGATTGCAGGCCTTGGCAAGAAGGGCTTCGTCCCCGCGGAAGGCCTCCCGGCGCTTTTCAAAGTCACGGCAGCGTGCTCCCAGGGCACGGTACTCCGCCTCCCCGGCATTTCCCTCGTCCAGGTCATACTTCTCCATTTCAAGAAGGTCCCCCTCAGGGAAAAGTGCCAGCGCCTTGCCGGCATATCTTTCGGCTATGCTCTGAAGGGCCGCCTTTTTCTCTCCGCGCCTGTCCTTGGAATAGTAGGTCCTGTCCAGCAGGTAGTACTGAAGGGCCCCCTCTCCGGGATATGAGCCGTCAAGCATGGCCCCAAGGGATGCCGACACTTCGCTTTCCACAGACTTGTCCTGCTGGAGAATGTCCCACAGAACATATTCTGCATCACTCTTTATGAAAGGCTTGTATGCTCCGCTTAAGATGGCGCCGGCGCCGTGATAAAGAGCGGGATGCGAGCCGGCGAACCCGCCCGGATGGGCCTGGACATATTTCCAGAGTTCGCGGCCGGACGCGCCCTTCCACTCATCCATCCAGAGGTATGTTATGAAGGGATCGTCAAACTCCTCCACCTCTGCTTTAAGCTTAGTGCGCAGGGCGTCGGCCTGCTTCCAGTCCCTTCTCTGCACAGTAGAGACATATTTTGTAGCCGCGTCATAAAAATCTACCGGCAGATGCTGCCTGAGGGCCTCCTGCTTAATTTGCGAGAGGATTTCGGCCTCCGTCACGGGACGGTCGGCCTTACGTGCCTTTTCGTATTTTTCCCAAAGGCCTGTGAGCGTGTGGCCGTCACTCATGGCAAAAGAGCTTAGAGCCATGAGCATGAGTATGGCAGAAGAAATTATGCGTCTCATAGTTCATAGTGTTGTTCCGGGGTGTGATGTTCAATTATCGTGCTAATGGAAAAGCGGGAGCGCTTCGGAGACCACATAAGCGCTGCCTCCAACGTAAATGAGCGGCGGCGCAACGGCCTGGGCCGATGCACTCCTGCTGGTCTGCTCCGAAACGCTGCGGCCAAGCTGAGTGGCCATCTGCACCGCCTGCCTCACACTGCCGGAAAAGAACGACCGGAACGGCAGGCCCGCAGAGCGCCTGTAGTCGTTGAAGCGGCGCAGGAGGTCTCCCGCCGGCAGGGCGCGCGGCGTGTCGGGAGCGGCGAAGATGTAGGTTGCGTTTTCCGGCATAAGGGGAAGGATTGCGTCAAGATCCTTGTCGGCCATTATGCCGTAAACAATTATGAGAGAGGAGAATTCCCCGCTTTCAACGTACCTTTCCAGTTGGCGGAAATTGTGGCTGAGTGCCGCCGCGTTGTGCCCTATGTCTGCAATGACGAAAGGGTTCTCCGACAGCAGTTCCCACCTCCCCCGAAGACCGGTATTCCGCGCTGCATGGATGATACCGTCCACTATGGCCGATTTGTCTTCCAGCGCCTTGAAGGCCCGGCTTTCCCTGAGGATTTCAATGGCGGCGAGCACCGTCCGGAGGTTCACTTCCTGAATGGGCGCCTTAAGGTCCATTTCCTCAATGATGGGCCTCCTGCGCATCCACAGGGCCGATTTTGTATTTTCTGCGTAGTGCAGCGGGCACAGCATATAGGCTTTCTGCTCAAAAACGGGCGACGTTTCATCGTCCCTTTCCCCTATGAGTGCGGAGACGCCGGGCTTGAAGATGCCCGCCTTCTCTGCCGCAATCTCTTCGCGGGTATTTCCCAGCTGCGCCATATGGTCCAGCCCGATGGATGTGATGACGGTAATCTCCGGCGCCTGAAGGATATTTGTGGAATCCAGCCTGCCGCCAAGGCCGGTCTCAATGACGGCAACGTCCACTTTATTGTCTGCAAACCACTTGAATGCAAGGCCCGTAGTTATCTCGAAGAAGGAAAGGTTGTGGTCCTTTGCAAAGGGAAGCCACTCCTCGAGGAAGGCCTGCACGTATTCTTTGGGAATGAGCTGCCCGTCAATCCTTGCCCTTTCACGGAAGTCCAGAAGGTGCGGGGACGTGTAGAGCCCCGTCCTGAGCCCGCAGGAGGTAAAGGCCGATGCGAGCATGTGGCACACCGAACCTTTTCCGTTTGTGCCGGCAACATGCACCGCACGAAAGTCTCTTGAGGGGGAGCCGAGGGCCTCGTCGAAAAGGCGCATGCTCTCAAGGCCGGGCTTGTAAGTGCCGGGGGTAAAACCGCCAGACTGGACGGAAGGAAACCGGCTGAATATTTCTTCAAGTAGGGCGTCGTAGGTCATATATTATTGCAAAGATAACAAATTTTGTCTAATTTTGGGGCATGGTTCAAGATTTACTCTACTCCCCATTTATCATTGACGGAGCGCCCAAAAAACTTACCCCGGCACAGATGCTGCGGGAGTGTACGGCCCATCCTCCCCTTGAGAAAGAAGGAGACTTCGAAACCATTGCCGACGAGCGGCGGGACCCCGCCCCCGGAGGCGCCGTACTAAGTGAAAAGACGGTAGAAAAGTATGCAAAGGCACTGGACGGGTTCCATCGCGGTATGCCCCTCCCGTTCGCCGGCTCTTTTACCGCATCAAAGGTTGCAAGGGCACTGCTGGACACAATCTGGTACTGCGGGCATTTCCGCCTGCCGGACCTTTCCCTCAAGGCCGCCTGGAAGTGGCAGTACAAGGACATGGGAGAGGCCGCCGCATTCTACGAGTCGGTGGAGTCGGCCTGCAATTATATTGACGCCCTGGGCATAGGGCTTGAAACTTATTCTGTTACGGCAGGCGCCCCATCGGTGTCCTTCAAGGCCAATGCACTGGAACAGATGGAGATGGACGAGGAGGAGGAACTCTTCTCCGAAAGACCTTCCGGCGGGGAAAAAACGCACCTCGGCAGGCGCAGGAAGGCGCTCTCGTCCTTTGTGACGGAGCCGTCGGACTGGATTCTTTACATTCCTTTCGATTCCTGCGATTTCCGTCTTGGCGGAAGCGCCCTCGCAGAGGTCACGGGAGCAAGGGCCGCCGCCGCTGCCGAGGTTGGCGATGCAGACTGCTTCATGGACTGTTTCGAGGTTGTGAGGGAACTTGTGGAAGACGGCATAGTGAAGGCCGGCGCAACTGTCGGGGAAGGCGGCCTCATGACGGCGCTCCGTTCCCTGTCTTCAGCCGGAACGGGGGCCGATGTCTCGATAAGCGAAATCCTTCGCTCCTACGGCGAATCCAGTCCCCTGCGGGTGCTGTTCGGAGAGGTGCCAGGAGTAGTCATCCAGATTGCAGACATAGACTACGACTACGTAGATGCGGAGTTCATCCTGCAGGACGTTGTGTACTTCCCTCTTGGCCATCCGGTTCCAGGGAGCCCAAAGGTGAAGGTGTCGGACCGTGTGGAAATTCCGCAAATACTTGAATCACTGTTAAATACGCTAGAAGGCGAGGACTAATGGCTAAAATATTTGTACTAGACACAAACATCATCCTTCACGACCACAACGCCGTGAAGCAGTTCCAGGAAAACGACATCGTGATACCCATAGCGGTGGTGGAAGAGCTGGACAAGTTCAAAAAGGGTAACGACGAACTGTCTTACAATGCACGTGCGTTCATGAGGGAGATAAACCGTCTGACGGACAGAAGGTCGTTCTCCACGCGCGGGGTACCTCTTGGCAAACGCCTGGGATACATCAAGATAGAGCCCAACCATCCCTTCGCCCAGAAGTACAGGGACATGTTCCGGGACGACACGCAGGACCACCGCATCCTCTCCACGGCCATGTGGGTGAGGGACCATAACCCGGAGCGTTTCGTTGCTCTTGTCACCAAGGACATCAACCTCCGCCTCAAGGCCAAGGCCGTGGGCATGGAGGCGCAGGACTACCTTCGCGACCGTATGGACGACGAGGTGATGGAAGGTCTGGAGAAGGGCGTCATATCGGTGGATGCATCGACAGATGCCGTCCAGCGTCTTGCTTACGGGCAGGACAACAGCCTCCCCTGGAATGAGGTGGCAGAGAAAGAGCCTGCGGCGAACCAGCTGTACAAGTTCTCCTTCGGCGGAGAAACGGTGTGCGGCAGGTACGACAAGGCGCGCGGCGTCATTGCCCTCGTGCGCAGCCAGGGGGCGTGCGGCATAAGGCCCCGCAACGACGAGCAGAAGTTCGCGATGGACGCCTGCCTCAATCCCGCCATCCCGCTGGTTTCGCTCACCGGCGGCGCCGGCACGGGAAAGACGCTCATCGCGCTTGCATCGGCCCTTGAGCAGGAGGCCGATTACGACCAGATTATCCTCTCGCGCCCAACGGTGGTGCTGGGAGGACAGGATATCGGCTATCTTCCAGGAGACCAGAAAACTAAGATGAGCCCTTACATCCAGCCGCTTATGGACAACCTGGAGGTCATAAGACACTGCTTCAAGCCGGGATCCAAGCAGGCGCAGAAGATCGATGCGCTTGTCAGGGAGGAGAAACTTCTCATATCGCCGCTGGCATATATCCGCGGCAGGTCGCTCGGAAAGGTCTATTTCATTGTGGACGAGGCGCAGAACCTTACCCCCCACGAGGTAAAAACCATCATTACACGCGCCGGAGAAGGCACCAAGATGGTATTCACGGGAGATATTTTCCAGATAGACCAGCCGTATCTGGACCAGTGGAGTAACGGTCTCACCCACCTCAACGAGAAGATGAGGGGGCAGGAAGTGTTCCAGCACGTATTTCTCCGCAAGGGCGAGAGGTCTGAGCTTTCTGAGATTGCCGCAAAGCTGCTTTAGTCCGGTTACGGCCCTTCTGTGCACCAATTGACCCGTTTTGGTGCACGGACCCCGCGATTCGGCCTCTTCGTGCACCGATTGCCCTGTTTTCGTGCACGTACCCAGTGATTCGGCCTCTTCGTGCACCGATTGCCCTGTTTTCGTGCACGTTGGGCGTTATTTGCATTTTTTGTATCTTTGCGGGTTATGAAGAATATCCGAAATTTTTGCATAATAGCACATATTGACCACGGGAAGTCCACGCTGGCGGACAGGCTCCTGGAACTCACGCGGACGCTGAGTGACAGGGAGATGGAGAACCAGGTGCTGGACGACATGGACCTCGAGAGGGAAAAGGGCATAACCATAAAGAGCCATGCCATCCAGATGGATTATGTGAGGGACGGAGAAACATATAGGCTCAACCTCATAGACACTCCCGGCCACGTGGACTTCTCCTACGAGGTGTCCCGCTCAATCGCCTCCTGCGAGGGCGCCCTTTTGGTGGTTGACGCATCCCAGGGTATTCAGGCTCAGACAATTTCAAACCTCTATCAGGCAATAGACCATAATCTCGAGATTATTCCCGTTCTCAACAAGATCGATATGGACAGCGCTCAGCCGGAGGTGGTGGAGGAACAGGTGTGTGACCTCCTTGGCTGCGAGCCGGAAGACGTGCTGCGGATATCGGCCCGTACGGGAGAAGGCGTGCAGGCGGTGCTGGATGCAATTGTGGACAAGATTCCTGCGCCGAAGGGGGATGCCGATGCTCCCCTCCAGGCCCTTATCTTCGACTCTGTCTTCAACCAGTTCAGGGGCATAATCGCATATTTCAAGGTGGTGAACGGCACCATACGTAACGGCGACAAGGTAAAATTCTTCTCCACCGGCGACGAGTACGAGGCCGAAGAAGTGGGTTCCCTCAAACTCAAGCTCAACCCTACCGGCGAAGTAAGGGCCGGGGACGTTGGCTACATAATCACCGGCATCAAGGCTGCCGTGGAAGTGAAAGTGGGCGACACCATTACCCACGTGGATAACCCCTGCAGGGAGGCAATCGCCGGATTCGAGGAAGTTAAGCCGATGGTTTTCGCCGGCCTCTATCCCGTGGACGCCTCCAAGTTCGAGGAACTTCGCGCCACACTGGAGAAATTCCAGCTCAATGACGCCTCCTTCACATACGAGCCGGAAAGCTCCCTTGCACTCGGTTTTGGTTTCCGATGCGGCTTTCTGGGCCTCCTGCACCTGGAAATTGTCCAGGAGCGCCTCTTCCGAGAGTTCAACATGGACGTGATAACCACCGTCCCTAACGTGTCGTACAAGGTGTACACCACAAAGGGCGAAGTGGTGGACGTGCACAACCCTTCCGGCCTTCCGCCGCAGAGCGTCATAGACCACATTGAAGAGCCCTACATCCGCGCCCAGATAATCACGAAGGCCGATTTTTACGGCCCCATCATGAAACTGTGCATGGACAAGAGGGGAACGCTGATAGGCCAGCATTACATAACCACGGACCGTGTGGAGCTCAACTACGACCTTCCCCTCTCCGAGGTGGTCTTCGACTTCTACGACAAACTCAAATCCATCTCGAAGGGCTATGCGTCGTTCGATTATCATGTCACGGACTTCCGCCCCGCTCGCCTCGTGAAGCTGGACATCCTCCTCAACGGGGACCCTGCCGATGCCCTGTCCACACTCATCCACGAAGACCACGCCTATGACTTCGGCCGCAAGATATGCCTCAAACTCAAGGACCTCATCCCACGCCAGCAATTTGACATTGCCGTGCAGGCGGCTATCGGCGCAAAGATAATCGCCCGCGAAACTGTGCGTCAGGTGCGCAAGGACGTAACGGCCAAGTGCTACGGAGGCGACGTCACCAGAAAGCGCAAGCTTCTTGAAAAGCAGAAAGAGGGGAAGAAGCGCATGCGCCAGATAGGCACCGTCCAGGTGCCCCAGAGCGCATTTATGGCTGTGCTGAAGCTGGACTAGAGATAGGTTTATCTCTTTGCCAGAAGCGGATATAGAGCGTCCACTGTCGAGAGGGGAAGTCTCAACAACCTGGCTATCTGCTTGTTGGAAGAATGATATCTGTTTTTGATTTCAACGGCCAGCTTTTTCTTTTGGTTCTCGTCGAGAGAGAACGGCTTGTCCTCCTTGAACATTTCCCTGCTCATGGAAAATAGTCTGGGCAGTAAGTCCTCGTCATTGAGGGCCGGGTCCTCGTTGCAGGACAGTGCTGTTTCAATCATGGCTTCGGTGTTTTTCATCACACTGTAAACGAACTCCCGGGCGTTGTCATAAAACTCTTCCACGTGTTTGTAATCCACAAAACTCCAGGCAAGAGCAAGATTGTCCTTCACATGGATGTCCGGATTAATTCTGGTAATTGTGCGTGACTGCACAAACGTCCTGAGTGCCCTCCCCTTCAGCTGAGAAGCAGGAATCCCATCCTTCACCAAAAAAGGGTTGAAGTACAGGTGGCCGGTAGACCATGGATCGGCAAAGACATTCACTTCCGGTCTCACTACAAAAGCGTTGCGAATCACGTATGCAATGGTATTCCTTAATTGTCTCAAATTCCCTATACCGGTTATCCCGGCAGTCACTCCGCTTATTAGCCCGCTTCGCCCGTGATGTTTGAAATAATTGGACAAAAGCCCCTTGAACATTTCAAAAAAATCATAGACACGGTCTTTTCCCCCCTCTATGACAAAGTGAAAATGGTTTGTCATAATTGAATATGCGAGGAGTTTACAGTCGGACTCCTTGATGGATATGGCAATATAGTTCTGGGCGATGCGCCTGTCATCGTCTGAATGAAAGTATATATCGCTCTCCAACGGAGTCGTATAAAGGTGGTATATGGGTCCGGCCTCCAGAAAAGCCTTTTCGGCAAGTGTTTCCATGATCGTTTTTTTGCCAAGGTATGAAAAATCCCCGGCCGCGGCAGTTAAAAACGAAAAAATGTGATAAAAACCCTCATATTGGGACGAACAATTGCGATCGATAAAAAAAATAATTTTTCTTACGATGCCGTCCGTGCACCAAAACGGGGCATTTGGTGCACGAGGAGGCCGAATCACGGGGTACGTACACCAAAACGGGCCATTTGGTGCACGGGGAAGCCGAATCACGGGGTACGTACACCAAAACGGGTCAATCGGTGCACGGGGAGGCCGAATCACGGGGTCCGTGCACCAAAACGGGCC
>FLNZ01000418.1_pt1 | contig 13902 bp, 13 predicted proteins | sample 1140391 | NCBI WGS metagenome assembly FLNZ01 (sample SAMEA3878171, study PRJEB12797) | bioreactor metagenome | biome: Moose rumen | place: Sweden | collected 2011-10
AAATGTTTATCCCGAGATAAACCTCTCCCTGAACGACGAAGAAATGAAACGTTACAAGACGGTTTTTGTCGGCTTTCCGGTCTGGTGGTACGACGTGCCGATGCCAGTGATGACATTCCTGAAGCAGGCGAACCTGCAAGGCAAAAACATCTATGCGTTCTTCTCTCACGAGGGCTCGTCCGACGGTGCAGTGAGCCTCCCTACGCTCCAAAAGCTGATGCGGGCGAAGGGTGCTGCATTCGACAAGAATACCGCCCTTTCTGTGCGCGGAAGCAAGGTCAAGGATTCCGAAGCCGTTGTCCGCGATTGGGTGAAAGGCTTGAACATTGCTGAAACGGCGGCAGTTGCCGTTCCTTCCGAAATCACGTTCCCGCTGGGTGACGATGTAAGCGAACGCTTTACGGGCAAGGTATTTTTCAAGAACCTTATCCAGAAAGATTCCGTTTACAACTTTCCTATCACAAACCACATTACTTTTGCTCCTGGAGCACGTAGCAGTTGGCATGTTCACGGCGGTATGGAAATTCTGGTAACAGGAGGAAAGGGCATTTATCAGGAAGAAGGAAAAAAGGCTCAGATTATTCGCAAGGGTGATGTGGTGCATATTCCTGCCGGAGTCAAGCATTGGCACGGGGCTGCACCCGACAGCTGGTTCAGCCAGATTGTGATTTACGATGCCGAATGGAAACCCGAGGCTGGCGATGCCCACAGTGCTCATGGTGCAGAACCGGTGACGGACGAATGGTATGCGAACCTCGAAACGGAAGATTATGCAGGACGCACTTTGACCGAAAAGGACGAATTTATGTTCGGAAACGGGACGCTATTCCCGTCGGAAAATTTTTCGGGTAACGTCTATCTCGGCGATGTGCTGAATGCCAAGAACGAAGCCGGAGCACCGGGCATTCACAACGTTGTCTTTGACGCAGGAACTTACAATAACTGGCATTCTCATGCGGGCGGCCAGGTCCTTATAGTGACCGACGGTATCGGCTATCATCAAATTGAGGGGCAGCCGTTGGAAATCCTGCACCCGGGCGATGTAGCCCTCTGCCCGCCGGGAGTCAAGCATTGGCACGGGGCAACGGCCAAAACAAAATTTGCGCACCTCGCCGCAAACGCAAACTCGGACAAGCCTGGTGTGCAATGGTTCGACCGTCTGCCTTTAGACGAATACAACAAGCTCCCTACGGAGTAAGCCTTGTTTGAATCTAGCCCCGACTATCCCCTTAACTGCTGGGGCGGAACGCCGAATACGCTCTTGACAAAGTTGTTGAAGTGCACCGGCGAAGAAAAATTAAGCTTGTACGCAATCTCGGAGATGGAAAGACTCTTGTTCTTGAGAAGTTCCGTAATTTCGATGGCGGTAAAGCGGTTTATCCAGTAGCGGGCCGGAAACCCGCTTACTTTTTTGCATGTCTCGGAGAGGTGTTTCGAGGTAACGCAGAGCTTGTCTGCATAATAGGTCAGGTCGCGATGGTCACGGTATTCGCCGGATTCTAGCATGGCCAGGTACCTTGTGACCAGTTCGCTACTTTGCGGTGCCACGCGTTCCTTTTCGTCAAGTTTCGAAAGCTGGAAATCGAAAAAATCCAGGAATAGTTGTTGTAGGGCGCAGCCGACCGATTCCGTATAGAATTCGTGATTCCGGTTCGAAAGCCTCCACTTGACATTCTCGAAATCTCGCTTGCAGCGCTCCCGTTCCTCGTCGTTCAATTTGAGAACCGGATTCAGGAACAGCCTGAATGTGCCCTGGATGCCGTAGTTGCTCATGGTTTCGAGAGCCTGGATAAAGTCCGTGTGCACAAAGATGACTGTAGCCTTGAAATCATGGGACTTTTGCACCGGCAAGAAAAGTTTCGGGAGCGTGATAATCATGCTCTCGCCGGCGACAAGAGTGAATTCCGTGTCGTTGAAAACAAAGGAACATTCGCCTTTTTCGCATAAGACGTGGGAAATGTATTCGCTGCGGTTTTCCGAAGCTATTTCAGAAACTTTTTCGCCGATGATGACGGACTGGCCTAGATCTTGCATATTGGAAATATAACCAAATTAATTTCGGGGCGAAAAAGGCATAAGTCGAACCGCACTTTTGATATTGTGCAAACGCCACGTTGAAGGTAATTTTAGAACAAACAAGAGGTAAATATGAAGAATCTTTTTAAAATCGCCCCTATGGCACTTGTATCGGCCTTTACAATTTTTGTCATGGGCTGCAACGACAATACCGCAACAGACGCTCTGGTCATTGAACGGCAAGGCGTATTCGCGTCGGGTGGGAGCGTTACCGAGCCCATTCCCGGAGAATTCAACGTTACTGAAAACTGGATGGATTTTAGTCGAGCTGGGAACACCGCCCATGTAGATCACGCGAACACGTTCTTCCAGATTCCCGCAGGCGAAAACAGGTCACCCATAGTGTATCTGCATGGCTACGGTCAAACCCGCACAGGCTGGCAGGCCACTCCCGATGGACGCGAAGGATGGAGCGACATCTTCCTCAAGAAAGGTCGCGCAGCATTCCTAGTGGACCAACCCCGCAGGGGTGCCGCAGCCAACACGGTGAATGTTGTCGCCAACCCGCAAGATACCCGCAACGGGGGCAAGGAATACAATCCCGGCGATCAGGCGTGGTACACCCATTTCCGCATCGGACGTGGAACCCCGAACCGCTACGAAGGTTCGCAGTTCCCCGCAGGCGACGAGGCGCTTAACCAGTTCCTGCGCCAGATGACCCCCAGCACGGGCGAGTACGACGAGGCACTTTTCGGCAAATCCATGAGTGCAGTCCTTGCCGACACGCGTAAGATGACCGGCAAGAAACCCATTTACATGACGCATTCCCAGGGCGGCCGCGTAGGCTGGGCTACCGATACCGAAAATATGGCCGCAGTTATCGCGATTGAGCCCGGATTCGCGCCCGAAGTCGGCAGTGAAACCTACAAGAAATTCGTTGCCGCAAAGGTTTCCATGATTTTCTACTTCGGCGACTACATCGACAACGGTCCCGAAGACATCAAGAGTACCGGATTTTGGAAAATGGTGCTTGCACAGGTCCGCGACTTTGCCGAACACTACAACAAGGATGGTGGCGACGCAACTGTCATCTACCTGCCCGAAATTGGCATCAAGGGCAATTCCCACTTCATGTTCCAGGAACTGAACAACAAGGAAATTGCCGAGCACATCGAAAAATGGCTCGAAAGCAAGGGCCTGTAATTACCACAGAAAAACCGCAGAGAGATTTCTATGAAGTACATGAAACTCGGGAACACCGATATCGAAGTGTCCAGAATATGCGTCGGCGGAATGAGTTTCGGCGAGCCTTCGGACAAGTTCCAGCCGTGGACCTTGAACGAGGCCGAAACTCAGACGATGATTGAACACGCTTGTAATCTTGGCGTAAACTTTATTGACACGGCAAACTGCTATAGCCTTGGCACAAGCGAAATCTACATTGGCCGCGCCTTGAAGAACCTGGGAATTCCCCGCGACAAGGTGGTGCTTGCCTCAAAGGTGTACTTCAACGAAGGAAAACTCTCGCGCAAGGCAATACACACCGAAATCGACGGAACACTCAAAAGGCTCGGGACGAATTATCTGGATCTATACCAGATTCACCGCTTTGACTATTCCACCCCAATCGAAGAGACCATGGAGGCGCTCCACGAACTTGTGAAAGCGGGGAAGGTTCGCGCCATCGGGGCGTCCGCCATGTACGGCTACCAGTTCCACAATATGCAGGTATGTGCCGAAGAAAATGGCTGGACCAAATTTTCGACCATGCAGAACCATTACAACTTGCTCTACCGCGAAGACGAGCGAGAACTGATTCCTGTTTGCAGGCGCTACAACGTATCGCTAATTCCTTACAGCTCGCTTGCCGGCGGCCACCTGACACGCAAAGCATGGGAATCGGGCAGCAAGCGTAGCAATACGGATAACGTACTCAAGGACAAGTACGATGGCGAAAAAGAAAACAACATGCAGATTGTAGAACGCGTCGCCGAAGTTGCCGAAGAATACGGCGTGACCATGACCGAAGTCGCTCTCGCCTGGCATTACGCCAAGGGCGTCTGCGCTCCGCTTGTCGGAGCTACCAAGGCAAAGCATTTCGATGACGCCGCACGGGCCGTAGATTTGGAACTTGCGAGCGAAGATATCTGCTACCTGGAAGAACCTTACAAGCCCCACAGCATCGTAGGCGCACTCAGCGAAGAAAAAGCGCAGGCGACTTTCGAAAAATGGACTAAAAAGTGAACGAAATTTACGTGTAAACCTCGGCGACATTCATTGCCGTAGCTACACGCACGCGGGCCGGCTCAATCAAGTTCGACACCTTGTTGAACAACGATTCCACCGCTTTTGCAGGGACATTCTCTTTCTTTTTAGCCATAAAGCCTCCATTTGCCGCATATTGCGGACGGTTGATGTTAGAGACGTCCCCTTTATCCCGAAAATCGAAATAAAAAAAACGCATTTCTCCATTAGACGGAGAAACACGTCTGGCATTAATGTACCTATTATTCCAAAAATTGGCACAAATGCGTAAGGCGAGAGTCGCAGCCATGCTTGCATGGATATGACCGAGCCTAGCATTTGGCGTTTGCGCAACGGGTGTGACAAAATTTTACAAGGCGTTCCCCGCGCACGCGCGGGTCGGGCTTTACTCGCTACGCTCCCGGAGCCTGTAGTCTCCGCCCTGTCGGGTGACAATCCCTAACGCGAAGATGCTATTTTTTCCTATTCAAGAATTCGGCTCGTTTCTGCAACCATTCATCCATCAATGCTCGTAGTTCGCGGGTATTGACCGTGCAGATTTCCGTTTCATTTTCATCCTCGGGATAGAGGAATTCTATTACCGTTTTGTCCTTGTCAACCTCGAATGAGCAGGAGTTGCCACTAGCGGAGTCCTTTTCCACTTTTCCCGACAAGACACTGTCAAATATTTCCAAGTATTCCCGAGAGAACGAATCAACGTCATCCAGGAATTCACTTAGAATATGATATTCGCCTTCGAAAAGGAATACCATGTCTTCAACAACGCCTTGGTGCTCAATGTATTTGATTTGGTAATTCATATATTACTCCTTTGGAAAGGCCGTAATGATTTTGTCGTTAGGGTTAAGGAACATTTCAATTTTTATGCCATTGACATAGCCGTAATAGCGATTGCCAGACACATGCCTTCGATCTGCATACGCCTGGTTAATAGAATTGACCACTTGTTGCGGACTCCAGCTTTGCGGGAAGAAGGTGCTGAACCCTCTTTTGGTCACTCCGTTCACCGTCACATTCCCTCGATACACCCCATGGGCATTCGGAGTTGTTCGAGTCCCAGGAATGACCTGTCCTGCTGTATTTGCGATTCCCTCGTAATGGTATCCTTTGGCTTCGCCTCTATGGTTTATCTCTCCTTCAAATATATGTTTTATTCCGCCTTCTGTAAAGTTCTCCGTGTGTTCCAAATTGGAAACGGACTCCACGGAAATATTCCGCTGTTCAGGTGATTCAAATTCTTCTCGCAATTTATTTTCGATTTCCTGAACCTTGGCGGCATATTCTAGTGACTCCAGGTTTTCCTGCGGCGACCCCGAAGTCCCGTGACTTAGACCGGTATTACTTTGTCGGCTCATGAGAATCTCCTTTGAGCTTCTTTTTATCAGCCCTATTTCTTTTTTTTAGGATGTTGTCCGGAATGACAATTTCGACCCCTTTCTGAATTGCATATTCGAAGATTGCCAAAGCATTTTCATCTGTCTTACATACATCGTAAACAATGATTTTCTTGAGATTCAGAGTGTCAACGGTCATCCTGATTGCTTTTTTGAGGATTTCCCGTTCTTCGGCGTTGTTGATGTAGCCCTTGGTGCTGAAAGCAACAACACTGCATTCCCGCAACCCATCTAACACAAATGGCAAGAAGTCTATGTTGGGGAAGGTTATCAAAGGGATAACGCATATACCCAGTTCAATCGTGAGCCAAAGCGATATCACGCGCGCCCGCTTCAACCGGTATAAATTTTCCAACAAGTCAACGTCACCGCATTCCGAACAATCCGGAGTGATAACGAAACGGACACTCTTGAAGCGTTTCTTGAACAATCGCAAGTCCTTGCGATTGTTGTAGTAGATGGCGTTGTAAAGACCGTGTTGGCCATCAAACACATTGTCAAACTGGAAATAGGCGATAGCAGTCTTTGATGTATGATGATAATCGCTCACTTGTGAGTAGAGGGCAATGTAATCGGGAACAACTTCCGTATTACACTGGATACACGGAAGTTCCAATTTTCCACTTTTGTGCGTCTTGTTGGTGTAATCCAGATAATTGAGCAACAAACGCTTTTTCTTGAGTTGATCAGTCATTTTCTTCATAATGTTTTCCTTGAGTTAAAGTTTTGACCAGCGCATCCGCAATTGCGAATGCGTTCTTTTTTCAATGTCTGTGACAATTGTCTTTTTATACCGTTTTTAGGGCAAAGAATCCCTAAAGCGAAAATCCTATTGAATTTTCGCCATAATTGGGGTGGTCAAAACGCCAAGAAAAAACTATTTTATGAAGACCCTAGCCTTCTGATAGTGATATCAAGGCGAGCCTCGAAGCTACCGTAAATAGTTTCGGGGCTTTTTTGACAACCATTTTTGCTAAACATATTACATACAACCTCCTATTTCAAATAATTCAATTTTCGCAAACGAATTACTGCAGCTTGGCGCGAAACCCGATACATCTTTTCAAATTCATCAATAATCTTTTGCTTCTGTATTTCTGCACAATGGCTCAATGGAAAATCTTTCGCTGCCAGCCCAAACAAAATCTTTGTATCAGGGAAGAATTTTTGCATAAAGACTCGTACCGAATCTTTTGGCATGAGTAGACACGAGGCAAAGTAATCGGCCTGCCATTCAACCCAATCAAGTTCCGAATTTAAGGGTCTTCCAAAATATTCTCCAACAATACTTCTCTTGCACGAAGATGCCTTCAAATCACAACTAAATCCTTCGCCGAAATCCAGTTCGTAATTTTCTGAATGCGGGTTGAAATATTCCTCGTGATAAAAGGAATGCCCAAATTCATGGGCGAGCGTAAAATTCAACCTTCCGACTGGCGAATTCTCTTCAAGTTCCCCAGAAATGACGATCGTTCCGGCATCATATACAATTTCTTTGACTTGCCCTTGGATACGAATTTTTACGCGACCTCGTCCAAAAAGGTTCATCCCCAGTATTTGCGGGTCTGCAAAATATGCGTATTGAACAGTAAGCCCCATACCTTCGATGATTTCTTCTATCGGGGTTGCCTGCGGAATAGCTAAATCATAGCCATAATCTGGCCCATGACTTTTCAAAAACTCCTGCACATGAAATTCGATATCATCACAAGACAATACTAAAGTCCCGTCGTTTTTGATGGGAACACAAATATTTGGAAGGAATTTCAATTGTGCCGTTTTATTCATCGCCGTTTCCTTTCCAACATTTGCCGGAATTCTTCCCAATCCTTTGCGGTAGCTTTTTCCTTTGCAACGCGTAAAGCCGCCCTTGCTTCGGGAACTTCATTGACATAATCAGCGATATCCTTGGGAGCTTCGCTCTTTTCGGGGTCCGCCACCAAATCAAAGAATTGGGCCCTTTCTTCGCCCTCAATTTCAAGGGCGTCAGCCATTTCGGCGAAGAAATTGCTGTCATTCGGTTTGCGGTTTCCTTTTTCGATATCGCAAATATAGGCGGCAGACTTGCCCATCTTTTCGGCAAGTTTTCGGATGGTAATCCGCTTATTTTTGCGCACAGTCTCGATAAAATCGCCAAGTTTGCTCATCTCTTCTCCGAATTTCGCATGTTCGCAGAATTGCGAACATTTTGAATATACATTATAAAAACAGGATTGTCAATAGGGAAAAGGGAAAAATCGTCTATTTCACTCAGAAAGATTGGTGATTTCCCTTAAAATACGCTCCGCCAGCATCTTCCGCACATCTTTCGAAGTGCGTTTCTGCATCACGGTTTTGGTGTCGAGAAGAAAACCGTGGATTTTTCGGTAACCTTCGCTAGCCTGCGTATTCCAATCGGCTTCGGCGTAACCGATGTACTTAATGCCGTTTTCGTTATCAACCGTTCCCGGTAAAATAAACGCGTTGAAAATCTTGTCCGGATCAAACTTGTATTTTACAGAAATCTCGCTCTTGGGCGGAGTTTTCGACTTATCAATAAATTCGGCGTATGTGATTTGTTTTTGTATGGAATCCGTTCCTGGGATAGAGCCGTGGTCTGCGACCGAAACCTGCGAATTATCTTCGGACACGTCTGCACCGTCATTTTTCATCGCTGCGTACGAATAGTATTTAGAATCGAGAATAAAGCAACACTTAACCCCTGTGCTATCGTCAATCATTATCGTGTCGGGACGGAGTGGCGCATTGCGTTTCGACTTCTCTCCATTCGACCACACCCACTTTGATTTAGGATAGTAATATTTTTCCATTTCCGAGCGGTTCGCAGTTCCATACACTTCGTTAACCATGCTTTCCCATACCGTATGGAAAGAATTTGTCCCGTAGGTTGCAGAACTTATCGTGTCTTCGCTGTCGAAATTCTGGATAACGTTTTTCATGTGAACGAAGAATTCGGCGTTCAGCTCCAGATGGGTTTCCGAAATTTTTGAGTCCAGAAAACTGACGTAATAGGCCCTGTTCTTCTTGACATCCGCTTCGTTAATAAGTCCTTGATCCGGCATCGCCGCCGTATAGAGGAATCCCAACAGTTCAAACGACTTGTAAACGCAATACTTGTGCAGTTCCGTAATAAGGCGGTCCTGCTTTATGCGGCTCTTGTGGACGATAAAATCAAGGAACGCGATGCCACGTTCGGAAACAATCGGCTTGATCCTTTTGATTGTGCTGTTCCAGGAAATTTTCCCAGGCAAGCCTTCGCCCATGATTTTTTCTTTTTCGGTGTAATACGAACCGCGATTAAGGAAGTCTTCTATCAGATACAGGATGCTGCCAATAGGGAAATCGTGACGCAGGTCATTCTTGTTTATACGACAAACCCGTTCGCCCTGCAATTTTTCACAATCGCTTATTTTTCGAATCAGCAAAAGAATTTCGGAACGAAGGGTTGGCGTGATGTCGGCGTTATCATTCGATGTAATTGAGTAACCCATAGGGAACGTCACGCATCTGGCATCAGGCGTGATATTCAAACCGACAAAGTCCGAACCCTTTTCGGCGACAGTGATTCGCAATCCGTTCATTTATTCGTGGTTCTTTATTTCATCGTTGGCTTTTTTCAGCGATTGAGCAAAATCTTCAACAAACACCTTGTCGAACGCATCCGTACCTGTAAAATCTTCCACTACTTTGCTCAAGTTTTCGGATTTGAAAATTTTTCCGGTATCACGCTTGAAAACGTCTGCCCACAGATATTTCAATACCTTGTTTGCAAACTTTTTCCCATTGATTTTATCGTCTTCGGCTTCAATAAAGAACAGGCCCAACTGCTTGTCATCGGCATTGAAAAAGTCTCCATCGGAGATTTCGCTGTTTATCGCATTGCGGAAAGTTTCCCAACGAATATCTGTATCGCCGATTGGCAACTGAGCCCGATGCTTATGATCTTCATCATCCCATTTGCAGGTGTTCGAAACAAGTTCCATGTCCCAACGGCGTTGGAATGCGTTATCGAGCGTAAACACATTCTGGTCGCTGGTATTCATCGTCGCGTAGATGGAAAGGTTCGGCGGGAGGCGCAGCCCCGTGCTAGACGAGAAATGGATTCCTGAAACATCAATCGATTTAGTGTCGAGTTCATCATCGCTTTTTGCGTCTCGGATGTAAGCGTTGACATCGGCATTCATGATGAAATATTCGCTCCAGCCTTTTCCGTAATGATTTTCGAAACCATCTGTCCCGATAGGTTCCTTAGATGTATCTCCATTTTTCAGACGGTCCAGAAGCTGGAATACATCGCCAAAAATGGCTGCGGCATTTCCGCGGTTGATTTCTTCAATAACGAGGTAGAACGGTCTGCTCGGATTGTGCAAAGCCTGCTTCAAAATCTTCGCAAAAGGTCCCGGTTTGAACTTGTACTCCACAACGGATTTTCCCTGAGAGTCCTCATGAACTTCGGGAAGGATTTGACCGATAAAGTCGGCGTTGGTGTATTCCGGGTGGAATGTGGTGCGGACGACCTGATTTTCTTCGCTGAATGTTGGGTCTTTAACCTTTTCATCCTTCAGCATTGTGGTAATCGTATGGCTCTTTCCGCACCCCGGAACGCCGTAATAGATGATTTGGGTGTAATTTTCTATAAATTTTTCATTCTTGTTAGACGTAGACTTGTTTTTAATTTGTTCAAATATGAATACTTTCCGTTCAATTTCGGAAATGTATTCCTGCACTAAAAAAATACGACTGCCATCTATTTTTAACGTTTTTAACTGCTTGAGTGCTTGAATAAAACGATTGTCTATTTTATTCTTTAGCAAATCAAATTGGTTTTTATCCCTTTGAGGAGCGATTCTCCATTCCAGAATTTGTGAAATCGCATCTAGATAAGAATCATATCGAGCTGCTGTAGTGATAAAAAAGAAGTATTCACTTATAGAGACTGAATAATTTTTTGTCGCGCGACCAATTTCAAGTAAAATCTTGTATAAGAAATAAACAGGGTAAAGTCGAAAGTTTTTTCGAACGCCTTCATACTCTTCGTCAATATCCGTACTAATAAAAATCCTTTCTATCTGTTCTTGGATTACATCAATGTATAAATTTATATTTTCAAATTCGCCTTTGCATTGTTTTTTTATTTTATAATATGTGTCAGTCAATACAGCATTAGCGTAAAACCTGTCCGTCATACGAATTAAGCCATAAAAGGCTCCCATTCTTAAAGAACGGTAATCTGGAGCAGCCTCTTTGTCACTTATTATTTTATCCTTTATTTCAGAGACCTTATTTGTGAAATACAGCGAAAGCTTTTCAGTACTTTTTTCTTTTTTGTACGATTCTAGAATTGAAACAAAATAACATACATTGCTGAAAATTGGATTTTGTTTTACCAAATACCAGCATTCAAAATCTTCTGCATTTTGCAGTGAATCGTACTTTTTTTGCAAGAGAGAATCCATGTTTAGCCCTCCAGAATGTTGGCAATAAATTTTGCCAAGAAGAATGAAATTTTAGGTGGCACGGCATTTCCGATTTGCTTACAAATCGATGTTCTATTTCCGTAAAAAACAAAGTCATCGGGAAAACTTTGTAGACGAGCTGCTTCTCTTGGCGTTATCGTTCTATTTTCCGTTGGATGCGTAAAGCGGCCGCCAGCAGGAGTATCAAATCGAGTTGTTACGGTCTGAGAAGGCTTGTTCCATTCTAATCGACCATAAGATCCACTGTGTACAGACTTGATATTTTCTTTTAGTGCAGAAAAATTTTCACCTTGAGCCACTTTTTTCATTCGCTTTTCCGCAATGCTAGAATGATGTGTCTTTGCATGATTTTTGATGGAAACATCTGTTCCGGCAAGGTACTTTTGGTATGCTGTTTGCGGTTTGGGCCTTTTAATTTCACCATCATCAGTAACAGACGGAAGGTTTCCTATAGCATCTTCTACCGTCACCTCGTCAAAATAGGTAGGAATCACCGACAGGATTTCCTCTTTAGTCTTTTCCCAAATTTCATCAACATCAGCTTTCTTTCCTCGATATCCAATAATGACAACACGCTCTCTCTTCTGCGGAATTCCAAATTCAACCGCTTTCAGCACCTTCGTGAAAACATTGTATGAAACTCCATTAAAATTTGTCTTGTCAGAAAAAAGTCGGATGATTTCCCTAAAAATTTCTCCGTTCTGCATGGTCATAATCCCTTTCACATTCTCAATAACAAATGCTTTGGGATGAATTTTCTTGACGACGTTAAAGTAATGCTTAAACAAATAATTTCTTGGGTCGTCAATAAATCCAGAACGAATTCTTGCGCCAGCCATTGAAAAGCCCTGACAAGGAGGACCTCCAACGATTACATCGCATTCACCACGCTTAAATACATTCGTTTCATCAACATTTTTTATATCATCAACAATTACTTTTGTATTGGGATGATTTCGTTTGTAAGTTTCTGCAATTGATGCATCAAACTCAACGGCTTTAACAATTTCATTTCCTGCTTTCGAAAAGCCAACGGAAAAGCCTCCACAACCAGCAAACAAATCAACAACTTTCATTGTCGTTGCCTCCTGCACGATATTTCAAAGCAAAATTTTTCAAGTAATCAGACTCTTTCTGAGTCAGTCCATAAACTCTATTGACGGCATCGTCAATTGCATGTATTTCTTGCAAACACAATCGATGTTTGTATTCGTAGGAGGCTTGCTTAGAGCCTATGTATTTTTTCGTTTTCTCGAGGGCCAGCTCTAAGTTTTCGCGCAATCTTTTGTACAGACTGTATTCTATCTTGGCTGGTATTTTAAAAGCATCTAATTCTTTATTTGTAATATGCCAGCAATCTGACACGGCACACCAAAACCACCAAAATAGCGACGAGTTTAAAACGCATAGCGCAAAATCTCGTTGTTTTTCATTTTTGCATTGAAAGCGCTTGTACTCTTCGCTATCCTGTTTCTGAGAAAAAGCCTTCACCCAAAAAGTTAACCGCATGTTCAAATGCAGTTCGCTAGTTCCCTTTACAAAGAGTGCATTTAATTTTTGACTTTGTTTTTGTATTTTCTTGTAGAGAGAAACATCCGTATTATTCCCTAATTTGGGGATAAACTTATCCTGAACAAATTCGTTCTTTACATGTCGAATCCTATTAAACAGCAAATTTCGTTCATTTTCAAACCAGAAATTATATTGGCTGGTATATGTTTCCTCTGTATCCGATTGCTGGCCAATTATAATCGTCAACTTCTGATGCACTGACGAGAATAAGCAATCAGGCCTATCTGCAAAATTCAATAAATATTGATTGGGAACCTTTTTTCGCAATTCCTCACGAAGTTTTTTCATCCTAGGAGTCGCAACATACGAAATAGGAATGACAAATCCTATTGTGCCATCTTTTTCTAATAACGCAGCAGACTCAACAAGAACATTTGCATAAATATTTCCATAGCGACATTCAATCGTTCCGCTATATTTCCCATCTTCTACATAAGGAGGATTTCCTACAATTATGTCAAATGTGTTTTGAATTTTTTTGGACAGGTAGATGGCATCGTAATCAGAAAATTGTTGATTTAGAATCTCGCTAATTCCTTCCAAATTCTCAATTTTTGTGTTTACTGCCAAGAATGCAAGTATTCTTATTTTGCAGACACAAATCGAAATCCTGTCTATATCATTCCCGTATATTGAAGCGACAATTGATGCCACATCTTTTTTACTTGTATGTGCTCCCGCAGTCTCAAATTTTATTCTGTAACATTCAAGAAGAAATTCGCCAACACCACATGTTGGATCAAGGACTCGGCTTTTTAGAATACGCTCAGCGTTTTCCTGAAACTGTTTCAGGTAAAGCTTTATTGTGTTTACAACTATGAAATGAGCTGTATCGTTGGGAGTAAAATAAACTCCATTCCTTTTTCGATTTGGGCCTCGTTCATTTAATTTTGAGAGTTTTTCCTGGAGACTGTTGTAATCTATAACACTCTGGTCAAAATCGACTTCATTGACTACAAAGGATTCTCCAACAATATTTTGTAATTCACCGTTCAGAATTTGAATATGTTTTGTGGATTGACATGCAAAGGCTTGTCGAAAAAGAACCACTGCCACTTTCAAACTGTTCATTTCCAAATTCATCGCATTTCCCGACATTAAAAGTGAACGAGTTCACTCTCGCGGGAGCGGTTCTGGCCGATTCGCTTGGCCGGGGTGCGGGCAAAAAAACGGCGGGG
>FLNZ01002585.1_pt1 | contig 13899 bp, 8 predicted proteins | sample 1140391 | NCBI WGS metagenome assembly FLNZ01 (sample SAMEA3878171, study PRJEB12797) | bioreactor metagenome | biome: Moose rumen | place: Sweden | collected 2011-10
CATTAGGTGAGTTGTCGTTCCATTGGATAAACTCCTGACCGCTAAGTGCGTCAGGGCCTGCCGCATTGTAATAAAATACGGTATTGCGCGAAGGGGTGACATTGATGTCGAACAGCACTTCATCGGGCTCCCCTTGAATATGGCAGTCACCCGTAGCGTAGACAGTGCCACAGAAAGTCTGATTGCCAAACTCCTTAAAGTCGTAGGCCAGCATGTCGTCGGCATGGATGAGAAGGTCGTAACCGAAATTTCTCAAATGGGTGTGTGTCACCTCACCATTGACTGTCCCGATATTGCCATGCTTGTCTACAATAGTGTCTGCGCTGAATAAAATATGGTCCGGGATGAGCGTGATGGTGTCGTTGACCATCGTGTATGTTGTGTTGAGAGCAGGGAGGGAGATGGCTCCGTCGGCAATGACTTTTCCTTCCAGGTTGATATTTTTTGAAGGACCGAAAATCCTGATGTCTCCCTTTACTCTGGCCTTGACGTCATTCAGGAAACTACCGCAATACCTCTCTAAAAATTGTATCGGCGTGCCGTCGGCATGGATCTGAATATTCAGTTCCAGGGGTGACAAGACAATATTGCCATCAACCTTTGTCTTGTTACCATCGTCATCGGCAACACCATTAAGGTTGATCATTTTGTCATGTGCATTCCAGTCCACATCTAACTTCATCTCACCGATTCTGCCATCAACAAATCTGAAATCATCGACATTTAAATTGGCAATGGCTTGGGGCTCATTGAACAATGATGTCAAACGGGCATCACCGGTGACACTGCCTCCAAAATCTACGTTTCTGACATGCAATATACTCGACAGATACGACATGTTGACTTCGTGGAGCCGGAGGTTGATGGCATCCATGGGGCTCTCTGTGGCCTTTCCGCTCACGGTGATGTTTTGGCGACCATTGCCGATGACAAGATTATCTATGCGGATATCCTTCTTAGCGATTGTTACGCCAGAGGATGCCACATGCCATAATGTGTCGTTGAGAAATATTTGCGAGGGAAGCATGCTCAGATTGATCTCTTGATGCCCCGTGAGATCGTCCGCGTAGTTAGCCAGTGTCGAAAGTGTACCCCTGAGTCGGACTTTCTCTCCATGATTGTCAAAATTGATGTCTGAGAATAGTTGATTGTCCGCACCCTTCGCTTTCAGTTTCAATTCGAGCGGTCTGCCATTATCGTTTTCTTTTTGGGTCTTGACACTGCAATACAGCGTGTCTCCAATGGTGTTCAACTCAATATCTGTTTCCGAGAACTCGTTTCCGTTATATATAAAATGATCCGTGGAACAGGTAAGATTGATGACACCGCTTGGTTCATCTATCGACCCATTGACAGTAAGTGGCTGAATGAGATGTATGTCGAAATCAGTGAACTGGCGCAGCCACTCTGTGTCTGAAATCGTTGCGTCAATTGTAAAATCATTCGAGTAATGATCTTTGTATGCCGTGAAGAATGGTCGTGCAGGTAATTTCTTTTGCAACACATTGATAATACTTTTACCTACAGTTGAGTAATCGTCAATTTTTCCGTTCAAACTGACGTGACCATAATCGCAGTCTACTATGACATGCCTCTCACCATTTGGACTCATGCCGATATCCATATCCATAGAGTTGAGTGACAATACACTTTCGTTGGAGGATATGTGAAGGTCGTTGAAAGACAACGAACCCTCCATCTCATTTAATTGTGTGCCTTTGAGGTTGGCTACGGCATTCAAGTCTATTTGCTTGTCGGAGAGGGGACCTGAAAGGCCAAAAGCGTCGGTTTTCAGACGTTTGATGTTGGCATTGAGGTTGAATATGGGTTTTGGGGTGTGAAGATCAAACTCTCCGTCAATCTCTACTTCTCCATTCGGATCGTCAATACCTAAAACTCCTTTGAAGGACATGTCGTCATAAGTGCCGTCAACATATATATTTTCATAGGTGTGGTTGTCATATTCCAAATGCGAGATATTTCCTTTTGCGGTGACAGACATGTTCTTATTAAATGGCAGATAGCCGTCCAACTGGATTGCTGTGGCTATCTTCCCAAAGTGATCAGACATTAATACATGTCCTAATTGGAATCCATCCGTCTCTACAACGCCCGAAAAATGCTTGTCATTGACAACCCAGGATAGTTGGCTGTCACCGGCTTCAGTGTGTAACTGTCCGTCCATGGCAATTTCCTTTCCGTTTACACCTATTTGGCCATGGTAATCAACATCTCCCAATCTGGTGACTTGTGGCGGAAGGGAGAATTGGTCGCCGAAATGTCTTAAAATTTTTTCTATCCCGTGCGATTTCACATTCAGCTCATGGATATTTGCCTTTAAGACCATTTGTGTGTCCCAATTGCTGACAAATCCGTCGGCAGAGAATTTCAGAGCCTCTCCTTCTGTACGAATGTTGATCTCATCTACTACAAGAGAATTGCTGTTCCCATCTATTTGGGCGCTAATGGAAAGGGGATCTGTAAAATCACGGAAAGAGGGTAGGAGAGAGGATAAATCAGAGGGCGTAATGACAGAAGTGGGCATGCTCATGTGATAACAGAGGGATGGCATGTCTATTTTGTCATCCTTAAACCGATAGTCTGCTTTCAATGTGTCGATAAGAAGCGTTGTCCCAGGCAGTTCCAACTTCAAGTCTGTGAGCAGGGATTCTTTCTTTGTGGAGAAAAGCTCAAAGGACATTCTCTTCATATCGATTCCACACCGTTCTTTTAATGATAATTTCTTTACTTTTAAGTCTAAGTGCTCATCTGTCATCTCGTTGAGAATAAGATGCCCGCTCACATTCGTAAAATCAAGGTGACGTGGATTGAAACGGTTCTCCGTGACGGGTTTGTCCAATTGGTCATATTTTATGTGGCCATTGCGAATAATCAATGAGTTGATATTCAGATGGAGCGGTGTCTTTTCTGTTGGTTCCTTCGAAGCGAGGGAATCGAGAAAAAATTGATAATTAGGTTGTATAGAGTCATTCTCTTTGTAGAGGATGGCGTTCAGACCGAATGCTTGGGCAGAGGAGACCGATATCTTTCCACTGAAAAGGGGGGTAATGTCCACTTTTGCTGAGAGCCTTGATGAGGAGAGCATCTTCTTGTCTGCTTGATCATAGATGGTCACGTCATCGATGGTGATACGGTTCAGAAATCCCAGATCTACTCTGCCTACCTCCACCTTGGTGCCCAGTTTATCTGATAGGGCATCTGAGACTTTAGAACCAATAAAAGACTGTACTGCTGGAAGATGAAGCAGTATGAATATCAATACCATGGTTCCAAGCAGGAACCAAAGAATGCCGCTGATGATTTTTTTGAAAGTCTTAATGTCTTATCTGATTATTCTGCCAGGATGGAGTGATTCTCTCACATTTCCAATGATGGCACAAAGTTAATGATAAAAAATTGTTTTCCGCTGGAGAACAAGCCATTTTTATCATCTTTTGAACATCGTCATTGGATTTTAACGATTATAAACTGCATGGGGCATGGCTTTTCAGCTGATTCTAAAAGTCTATTGCGGATTTTGTTTGAAAGCCCTCAATCCATCATTGGCTGTGTACTGGTTGTCTTTGAAATGCCTTAATGCACCCATTTTATAACCAAAGTCTGGCGTTGTGATGGGTTCCCACCATACTAATCCCTTCAGGTGAGGAGGAGATTGATTTAAAATATAGGTGATGACTTCTTGCGCTAATTGTTCAAGATCATCGGGTATTCCTATCTCCACGATCATGGTCTCCTTGCCGTATTTCTGATAGATTGTCTCCACATTTTTGTTACATGAGTCAACCTTTACTTGCCAGTTCAGATCTACGACAGGGGGATTGGCAAGCCAGTTCATGGCAGGGTAGAGCGACAGTCCAAGCATGTCATAGTCGACTTCGTTTTTCTGGAGGATGTCAAGTATGAACTCAGTCCGAGCCAAGTCAAAGCCATTGTCGATATGCACCATTGTAAGAGCATTTGGGAAAATCTTCTTACAGGTGTTTTCACCACGCTGAAACAGTCTCGCAAAATTCTCCGGGTATAGGGTGGCATCTCCCAATGGCTTCATAAAACCTGTGGGAGTCTCATTTCCCACTTGTATCCATTTCGGAGAGACGCCGGCGTTTTTCAAAGCGAGCAGGACTTCCTTCGTATGTGTCTCCACAGAGTCGCATAATGAGGCGATATCACATTCTTTCCATTCCTCCGGAACATGCTGTTTCCCGGGATCAGCCCACCAATTACTGTAATGGAAGTCGACCATGACATCCATGCCGGTCTGTTTCGCTCTTACGGCTTTATTCACAAGATCCTGTGTGTCACACCATGTTTTGCCGTCGCGACGGTCGGGGCGAGGATGAACCCATACACGGAGCCTCACCATATTCATCCCGCATGATTTCAATAATTCATATCCATTGACGACACTCCCATTTTCATCAACCAACTGGTATCTGTTGATTGATTCTATCTGGGTAATCCAACTGATGTCTGCGCCTTTGGCAAAAGAGGTGTCTTGCGACACGGCATGGAGTGGAAATAACATGATGAGAAAAAGTATAAATAGGCCTTTCATGTGTGTGAAATAAGAGTTTTATTTGACGGAATTCTATGCAAAAATACAAAATTCTTTTCTGAAAAAACAATTATTACATATATTTTATATAAATTTGCACATTATATAAGCTTATCAATCAAAAAGCATATTATGGCAAATGTTATTAAGTTAAAGAAAGGCTTGAATATCAACCTGCAAGGAAAAGCTGCCAGAAAGAGGATACCTGTAAAGGCTGAGGGTGACTATGCCCTGGTGCCAGACGAATTTACAGGTGTCATACCCAAGGTGGTCGTTCGTGAAGGTGACAAGGTTCAGGCAGGGGATGCTTTGTTCGTCAGCAAGAAGTTTCCCGATGTGGGGTTCGCCTCACCTGTCAGTGGTACGGTAACCGCTGTTATCCGAGGTGACCGACGAAAACTTTTATGTGTAAAGGTTAGTCCAGACAAAACCACTTCCTATCGATCATTTCAAACAGGTAAGTTGGAGTCCCTGGGCGGTGATGAGGTACGCAAACTTTTGATGGAAGCTGGTATTTTTGGTTATATCAACCAATTACCATACGCCGTATCCGCAGAGCCCACAGGAAATCCAAAGGGAATTTTTGTCAGTGCGTTCCGCGACATGCCTCTGACTGCTGATTTCAGTTATGAATTAGAGGGGAATGAAAAGGAATTCCAAGCTGGACTGACGGCGCTTTCAAAAATCGCCAAGACATATCTCGGCATTTCCGCCGACCAGACATCTGGCGTCCTTGAAAGCATGAAAGACGCGGAGGTCAATGTTTTCGATGGTCCTTGCCCTGCGGGAAACGCCAGTGTACAGGTGAATCACCTTGATCCTGTCAACAAGGGCGAAGTGGTATGGCTTGTGGAGCCAACGGTGGTCATTTTCATTGGTCGTTTCTTTATGACTGGCAAAGTGGACCTGCGAAGGACCATAGCCGTGGCTGGGAGTGAGATGAAAGATCCTGCCTACGTGGATGTAGTTGTCGGGCAACCGCTGAGGCAAATTATTGACGAACAATTGAAAGATGCTGAGAGCGTGCGAGTTATTAATGGTAATCCATTGACTGGCAGGAGCAGCTCTGCCGATGACTATGTTGGTGTTCACACCTCCGAGATTACTGCAATACCTGAAGGAGCGAATCGTGATGAGATGCTCGGATGGATTATGCCCCGCACGAAAGATTTCTCAGTAAACAGAAGCTATTTCTCATGGCTCTTTGGCAAAAACAAATCATATAAGCTCGATGCGCGTATCAAAGGTGGTGAGCGCAAGATGATTATGAGTGGAGAGTACGACAATGTGCTTCCAATGGATATCTATGGTGAATACCTGATTAAGGCGATTATTGCCGGCGACATTGACAAAATGGAGCAATTAGGTATCTATGAGGTAGCGCCTGAGGATTTCGCTGTTGCCGAGTTTGTGGATTCTTCCAAATTGGAATTGCAGAAACTGGTGCGCAACGGACTTGATATGCTCAGGAAAGAGAACGCATAATGAACATATAACATTTCAAGCTTATGTCGTTAAGAAATTATTTGAACAAGATAAAACCTACCTTCGATGAGGGAGGTAAATTACATGCTTTCAGAAGTGTGTTTGAGGGATTCGAGACATTCCTGTATGTTCCCAACGACACATCCAAGAGTGGAAGCCACATACATGATGCGATTGACTCGAAGCGCATTATGAGCATGGTGGTTATCGCATTGATGCCGGCGATGCTGTTCGGTATGTATAATGTGGGATATCAAAATTATCTGGCTGCGGGAACATTACAGCAAGCCAGTTTCTTCAGTGTCTTTTTCTACGGTTTTCTGGCTGTGCTGCCGAAAATCCTGGTCAGTTATATCGTTGGTCTGTCCATAGAGTTCGCATGGGCACAGTGGAAAGGCGAGGAAATCCAGGAAGGGTATCTTGTCTCCGGTATCATCATCCCATTGATTCTGCCTGTGGGATGTCCTCTGTGGATATTGGCTATAGCATGTGCTTTTGCGGTCATCTTCGCAAAGGAGATTTTTGGCGGTACGGGTATGAATATCTTCAACGTGGCATTGGTCACACGTGCTTTCCTATTTTTCTCCTATCCCCAGAAGATGAGTGGCGACAGCGTATGGATAGCTACTGATAAGATCTGTGGACTTGGCAACACTCTCCCTGATTCATTTACCGCTGCCACACCGTTAGGACAGATCGGTCAGGACACTACAGTCACGGCCTCCTTGTCTGATATGATTACTGGTTTTATTCCTGGTTCTATCGGGGAGACAAGCATCATCGCTATTGCCCTTGGTGCCATCCTATTATTGTGGACGGGAATCGCATCTTGGCGTACAATGCTCAGCGTCTTTGTCGGTGGCGCCTTGATGGCTGCCATTTTCTCCGCTACGGGAATGACAAAAATACCATTCTACGAGCATCTGGTGTTGGGTGGCTTTGCATTTGGTGCTGTGTTTATGGCAACCGACCCTGTGACGAGCGCCCGCACAGAAAGTGGAAAATATGTCTATGGATTCTTGATCGGTGTGATGGCCATCGTCATCCGTGTGATGAATCCTGGTTATCCCGAGGGTATGATGCTTGCCATCCTTCTGATGAATATGTTTGCTCCTCTCATCGACTATTGTGTGGTGCAACGCAACATTTCCAAACGTATGAACCGTGTTAAATCAAAGAAGTAAGAGCCATGGGAAATGAAACAAAAAAGGGATTGAATACCAATTCTAACCTCTATACCATTATATATTCGGCTATATTGGTCGTTGTGGTGGCTTTTCTGCTGGCTTTTGTCTTTCAGGCATTGAAAGATCGCCAGCAGGCAAATGTGGCCCTTGACAAAAAGAAGCAGATCTTGAATTCACTGAATATTCGTGACCTGGACGATGCTGCCGCCGCAGCCAAATATTCAGAAGTTGTCATCAGCGACGACATTGTCGACTTGCAAGGCAATCTTCAGGAGAAAACCACGAAGGATAACGAGTCGTTTGGTTTTAAACTGAATAGTGCAGACTATAAAAATGGTCAATTGGCCATCTTCACTTGTAAGATAGATGGAACGACAAAATATGTGATACCCGTCTATGGTATGGGACTTTGGGGAGCCATCAGTGGCTATATAGCTTTGAATGATGATTGTCAGACTGTTTACGGTACGTATTTCGACCATGAGGGTGAAACTGCCGGCCTTGGTGCGGAGATCAAAGACAGCCGCAGTTGGCAGGAGAGATTCAAAGGCCTGAAACTCTTTGCACCCGAATCTGACAAAGTGATTCTCTCTGTCGAGAAGAAAGTGACTGATCCTACATGTCAGGTGGAAGCCGTGACTGGTGCCACGCTGACGTCCAATGGCGTGCGTGAGATGCTGCAAGAGGGTATCTCGAAGTATGTGGAGTATTTTAAGAAAATCAAAAAATAGAAGGAGCCAAAGATATGAGTAAACTGTTTTCAAAAGAGAACAATGAGGCATTCATGAAACCATTGAATCTGGATCATCCTATTCTTATTCAGGTACTTGGTATCTGTTCTGCCCTGGCCGTGACCTCACAATTGAAACCGGCCATCGTGATGGGACTTGCCGTAACTATTATCACGGCATTTTCCAATGTGATTATCTCGCTTCTTCGTAAGACAATCCCCAATCGTATCAGAATTATTGTACAATTGGTGGTGGTGGCTGCCTTGGTGACCATCGTGAGTCAGATCTTGAAGGCTTTTGCATACGATGTAAGCGTACAACTCTCTGTTTATGTGGGCTTGATTATTACCAACTGTATCCTCATGGGACGATTGGAGGCTTTTGCCATGATGAATAAGCCATGGCCCAGTTTCCTCGACGGTGTAGGAAATGGCCTCGGCTATGCCATGATCCTGGTGATTGTGGGTGCTGTACGTGAACTGCTTGGCCGTGGCACTCTCCTGGGATTCAAGGTGATACCACAGTGTGTCTACGATGCTGGTTATATGGACAATGGCATGATGACAATGCCGGCAATGGCGCTGATCCTGTTAGGATGTGTTATTTGGGTACATCGTGCATATTTTTATAAGGAGGAGAAGTAAGATATGGAACATTTAACAAGCTTGTTTTTCAGGTCGATTTTCGTCGACAATATGATTTTCGCATTCTTCCTGGGCATGTGCTCTTTCCTTGCCGTATCCAAGAATGTGAAGACATCCCTCGGACTGGGTATTGCCGTGACTTTCGTGTTGTTGGTTACAGTCCCTGTTGATTATCTGCTGCAGACAAAGGTGCTGGGGCCGGATTGCCTGATCGAAGGTGTAGACCTCTCGTACCTGAGTTTTATCCTCTTTATTGCGGTGATCGCAGGTATCGTACAGTTGGTGGAGATGACCGTAGAGAAATACTCACCCTCATTGTACGCTGCTCTGGGTATCTTCCTGCCTCTGATAGCTGTGAACTGCGCCATCATGGGTGCGTCGTTGTTTATGCAGCAGCGTGTGAACCTCGACCCATCCAACACACAGTATATTGGTAGTGTGCTTGATGCTATCGTATATGCCCTTGGCAGTGGTATCGGTTGGACCTTGGCGATTGTGGCCATGGGTGCCATCCGGGAGAAAATGCAATATAGCGATGTGCCGGCACCGCTGAAGGGTCTCGGTATTACGTTCATTACCGTAGGTCTGATGGCGATGGCCATGATGTGTTTCTCAGGTCTTAACATTTAATATCGGAGGAGAAAGATATGCAACAGTTTATTTTAGCAAGTATAGGAGTATTCTTGGTAATCATTCTCCTTCTGGTTGTTATCCTTTTGGTGGCAAAAAATTATTTGTCTCCCAGTGGTAATGTGAACATTCTTATTAATGGCGACAAGACCATATCAGTGGGGCAGGGTAGCAGCTTGATGACCACACTCAATGAGAATGGTATTTTCCTGCCATCCGCCTGTGGAGGAAAAGCCTCGTGCGGACAGTGCAAGGTTCAGGTCCTGGAAGGTGGCGGCGAAATCTTGGATTCTGAGCGCCCACACTTCACACGTAAGGAAATTAAGGACCATTGGCGACTGGGTTGTCAGTGCAAAGTGAAAGGCGATTTGAAGATTCGCGTGCCCGAGAGTGTACTTGGTGTAAAAGAATGGGAGTGTACGGTCATCTCCAACAAAAATGTGTCGAGCTTCATCAAGGAGTTTATCGTGGCATTGCCTCCTGGTGAGCACATGGACTTCATCCCCGGCTCATACGCCCAGATCAAGATTCCGGCATACGAGTGTATCGATTACGACAAGGACTTTGATAAAGAGGACATCGGACCTGATTATCTGCCTTCTTGGGAGAAATTCAATATCTTCTCTTTGAAAGCCCATAATCCAGTGGATACTATCCGTGCCTATTCTATGGCCAATTATCCCGCAGAGGGAGACCGTATCACACTGACTGTTCGTATTGCCACCACGCCATTTAAGCCCAAGCCTGAGGTGGGGTTCATGGATGTACCGACAGGTATTGCCTCTTCTTATATCTTTTCACGCAAACCGGGCGACAAAGTGATCATGAGTGGTCCTTATGGCGATTTCCATCCGATCTTCGACTCCAAGAAGGAGATGATCTGGGTTGGTGGTGGCGCCGGAATGGCTCCTCTGCGCGCACAGATCATGCACATGACCAAGACGCTCAACACGCGTGACCGTGAGATGCATTTCTTCTATGGAGCACGTGCACTGGTAGAGGCATTCTTCGTAGAGGACTTCTTGGAATTGGAGAAAGAATTCCCCAATTTCCACTTCCATCTGGCGTTGGACCGTCCTGATCCTGCTGCCGATGCCGCTGGTGTCAAGTACACTCCGGGATTTGTGCATCAGGTGATGTATGAGACCTATCTGAAAGACCATGAGGCTCCCGAAGACATTGAATACTACATGTGTGGTCCTGGCCCGATGTCAAAAGCCGTGCAGGGTATGCTCGACTCGCTGGGTGTGGAACCCGAGAGCATCATGTTTGACAACTTTGGATAATGACATGGATATAAAAAATGAGCGTGGCAATCAGTTGCCACGCTTTTTTTTATGAATTTTATCAATGTCAGTTTGAGACTATTCCCTATACTTATAGGGAATTACAAATAACTTTTCTTGATCTTTTCCACATAGGCATCGAGTACTGCGAGAGCGGTGATGCTCACGACGTCGCGCACACTGCTGCCATAGTCGGCGAAATGAATAGGTTTGTTGAGTCCCATCTGAATGGGGCCAATGATTTCAATTTCGGGCTCCAATGCCTGAATCATCTTATAGGAAGAACGGGCACTGGTAAGGTTGGGGAATATCAGTGTGTTGACATCCATACCTTTCAGACGGTTGAAGGGGTAGAGGCTGTCGCGAAGCTCCCTGTTCAAAGCCGTACTGATCTGCATCTCCCCGTCAATGAGAAGGTCAGGCATCTGCTCATGTATCTTAGCCACAGCATCACGTACTTTACGGCTTCCGTCAGATTGATCGCTACCGAAATTGGAATGGCTGATTAATGCTATACGCGGTTGCTCATTAAAAAATCTGACGGTCGTAGCAGCCAGTTTTGCGATATCCACCAACTTGTCCGTGTCGGGGTCGTTGTTGATCAGTGTATCGGCGAGGAACAGCGTTCCTCGTGTAGAGTTAATAATGTGCATTGTGCCAAAGTTCTGATACTCTGGTCTCACTCCTATAATCTCCTTGACAACTTTCAACGTGTTGGAATATTTGGTGTACAGGCCGGTGATGAAAGCATCGGCATCACCAGTCTCCACCATCATCATGCCAAAATAGTTTCGCTCAAACATCTTGTCGTTGGCTTCTTCGAAGGTATAGCCGTCACGTTGTCGTTTCTCTGTCAGTATGCGGGCGTAACGCTCTCGGCGTTCTGCCTCACGGTCATGGCGAAGATTGACGATTTCGATGCCGTCAAGGTTCAATTCCAATTCTGCTGCCAGTTTCGTAATGCGTTCGTCGTTGCCAAGAACAATCGGATAGCAGATGCCCTCTGCCTTTGCCTGTACGGCGGCTTTTAACATCGTGGGATGGATACCCTCAGCGAACACCACCCGTTGTGGATGTGTGCGTGCGCTCTCATATAATTTTCTGGTCAACTTCGTTTGAAGACCGAGCATTTGGCGCAGGTTGTGCTTGTAGTCATCCCAATCGCTTATCGTTCTGCGTGCCACGCCACTGTCGATGGCGGCTTTGGCAACTGCGGCGGATACTTCTGTGATAAGACGTGGGTCTACTGGTTTTGGAATAAAATAGGATGGACCAAACGCCAGATGGTTCACTTTATAAATGTCATTGACAATGTCTGGAACGGGCTGTTTTGCCAAGTTGGCAATGGCGAGCACAGCGGCCATCTTCATCTCCTCATTGATGGCTGTGGCGTGTACGTCAAGAGCTCCACGGAAGATATAGGGAAAACCAATCACATTGTTTATCTGGTTGGGATAGTCGGAGCGGCCAGTCGCTATGAGCACGTCAGGACGAGAATCCATGGCATCCTCGTAGGAAATCTCTGGTACCGGATTGGCAAGTGCGAAGACAATCGGATCTTTCGCCATCGACCTTACCATGTCCTTTGTGAGAATATTTCCTTTGGAGAGACCTACAAAAACATCAGCATCTTTTACAGCTTCTTCCAAGGTATGGACATCTGTCCTGTCTGTAGCAAAAAACTTTTTCTGCTCGTTGAGGTTCTCACGGTCGCTGGTGATGACTCCTTTTGAGTCGAGCATCAGAATATTTTCTTTTTTGGCACCCAATGCCATGTATAATTTTGTGCATGAGATAGCTGCGGCACCTGCGCCATTCACCACGATTTTCACTTTCTTGATATCTTTGCCGTTCACCTCTAATGCGTTTTTCAGTCCTGCGGCGGAGATAATGGCTGTGCCATGTTGGTCGTCGTGCATCACAGGGATATCAAGTGTGCGCTTCAATCGTTCTTCTATGTAGAAACATTCCGGCGCTTTGATGTCTTCCAGGTTGATACCGCCGAATGTCGGTGCGATTTTCTCAACAGCCTCGCAGAATTTCTCCGGGTCTTTCTCTGCCACTTCAATGTCGAAGACATCGATGCCGCCATAAATCTTAAACAGCAGGCCCTTTCCCTCCATGACAGGTTTTCCACTCATTGCTCCGATGTCGCCCAATCCCAACACGGCTGTACCGTTGCTGATGACTGCAACAAGATTTCCCTTGTCTGTATATTTGTATACATTGTCGGGGTTCTCCTGAATCTCAAGACACGGGAACGCTACTCCGGGAGAGTATGCCAGGCTTAGATCGGTTTGGGTACGATAGGCCTTGGTAGGTTTGACTTCAATTTTACCGGGACGACCACTCTCGTGGTACTCAAGTGCTGCTTCTTTTGTAATCTTTACCATGATAATTTCTGTTAATCGCCGACAAAGTTACTCTAAGTTTGCGACAAAAAAGAAGATAGCGGATTAAATTTGCTTAAATACACATCCCTGCTATTCCAAGTCCTCCTTAGTCAGCCCTGTGGCCTTCTCTATGTCCTCCCATGACATCCCCATATCTTTCAGGCGGTATGCAATGTCGCGGTTGGCCTTTGCCTCACCCTCTGCGAGCCCTTTTGCGAGCCCTTTTGCGTGTCCCTTGTCGAAGGCGGTTTCCATGGTGTTGATGTAGTCTCGGTAATTCTTCACACTCTCCTCGTAGTCATGGCGCTCCGCCTCAGTGTAGCGGGCAATCTCTGCCTGCTCGAAAAATTTTCCGAACACCCTGTCCTGAAGAGCCTTGGGGCGGTCGAGGAAGTCGGTGAGGTTGCGCAATGCGTACATCCACTTGTCGAACATCGTCTCCAGCTCTTCCTCCCTCTTCGTGAATTTCGGCATCTCAAGATAGACGAACGTCAGCTTGTCGTAAAACACGTGGTTGTCCTCCACGTCCTTGAGCTTCACCTCATGGCGGTAGCTGTCGTCAGGGTACTCGTCGTCGGGGAACGCGAAGTCGAGCACTGCCACGAGATAGACCTCCTCAAGGCGGTAGTCCCACTTTCCCTTGGGAGCTTGCTCGCGGATTGGGGTGGTGGCATAGTAGATGCTCCGATCCTTGAAGAAGCGCTGCTCCGCTTTCTGCATCTCCACGATGAAGCGGCTCCCCGTCTCCGTCATGCAGTAAACGTCGAAGACCGAGCGCCTGTCGCCGTAGCCGTCGCCGAGGCGCTCGCTGTTGAGGTATTCTACACTGGTGATGGGGCTGTGCTCGCAGTTGAGGACAGAGTTGAGGAAGCTGATGAGCAGCTCCTTGTTCATCTCCGTGCCGAAGAGGCGTTTGAAGCCGAAGTCGGTGTATGGGTTGATATATCTCTCCTTCATGATTCGGGTG
>FLNZ01002586.1_pt1 | contig 13876 bp, 9 predicted proteins | sample 1140391 | NCBI WGS metagenome assembly FLNZ01 (sample SAMEA3878171, study PRJEB12797) | bioreactor metagenome | biome: Moose rumen | place: Sweden | collected 2011-10
GCTTCACGTTGGTCTTGCCATCCCAGGAGTTGCAGTTGATGCGCATCACAATTTGAAGCGGACTGCCGTCACCATGAAGGTCGGGGATCACCAGCTCTTCCATGATCTGTCCACCGTCGGTGTCATAGTTGGCGGCCTTGCTGTTGCCGCCGACTTCTCTCACATAGGTGGCGTCGTAACCCTCGGGATGCGTGTTGGAGAGCGTCGTGCCACGGTCGTAGTGGAACTCTGTGGTCGTGCTGAAAGTGATGGTGCGCGACTGGGCAATCTCCTGACCCTCGCTGAGGATGGTCACCGTGACGTCAAGACTTTGGTTCTGAACACTGCCCATGGCAAAACGATAGGCGCCAGGCGGGATGAGATAGGGGGTGACGGTACCGTCGGACTTCAGCTTGATAGGGGTGAAGTCGAGACGGAAACCATCGGCGTCGGCAATCTCTGAGGGCTTGTCGAAGCGGATGATGCGGTTCTCATGAAGTGGCCAGACACCAGGGAGGGGAGACCATGCGGCCACCTCCGTGTTACACTCCTTGAAGTTCAGGTTGGTACTCTTGAAGTAGGCCGACTTCTGCTCGTCGGTGCAGTTCTCGTAATAATAGAAATAGTCTTTCAGACGATACATCAGCACATTGTTGGGAAGATGAAGGTCGGTCACTTTGTAGACGATACCATTGGAAAGCTCTATGGGGTCGCTGGTGTCTACTTTCTGCACGTTTGTGCGCCACTGGGTACTGAAGATACTCTTCAGGTCTTCCTGTGTGGTGGTCATGATCTGATTGGGTGCATAACGCTTGCTGTAGAAAGAGGATTTCAATATCCAGTTTTTCATGATGCTGTCACTGCGCTCCATTTCCCAGTTCGCAAGACGCTCATGGGCATCGGCAAGGGCGGCGTTGATGACAGCGTTGGAGGGCAACAACAGTGTGGCGGTGAGCGACTCGGAGTTCATGTCGAAATTCACTGACTCAAAGAATGTGTTGCGGTAGATGAACACGGAGTCGTAGACGGTGTTGCCTTGGTCGTTGATGCCGATGGCCTTGCTGTTGGCACGGTCAAACTCCTTTCCTCCCGACGACAATACCATGTCGCGGAAAATAGAGTAGTCGTCGTCAAGGTCGTTGATGAAGTCATAGAGTGAGGTGGGGGTCTCTATCATGTCGGAGATGACATAGATATAGCCGGTAGAGGTCTTGATGACTTCTTTCACGGCACCGTTGTTGAAGAGGATGTGGTCGACGATGTTGCCTTCCTTGCCTTGCTCGTCGATGCTCACATTGACATATTTCCCGTGCCACATCATCAGACGGGTACCGTCTTCCAGGTTGGCGGGAGAGATGGAGATGTCACTGATGTGTGAGCGTGTGACAAACTCGCTCTTCTCTGTGGGCTGTTGGAAATGGTCGTTGGTCACCACAAGGATGGTGCTCAGCTGCCCCTTCTCCGACAATTCCTCATAGATGCCGTGGCTGGTGAAGAGCGCGTTCATACTCGACAGGTCACCACGGCTGTTGATATAATCCTTAGACGACATGTCCACGATTTTCAACTCCTCGTTGGAGATCGGCGTGTCGGTGTTGCTGTAGTGGTCGTCGTCTTTCAACTCGGCGCACGAGAAGGAGAGGACGAGTGACGACAGCAGCAGTGCCTTGGTTATGATGGTCTTATTCATAGTTGTATACTTTATGTTGTTCCGGGAATACTATTCGATGGGGATAAACTTGATGCAGTCGAATTGCAGACTGAAGTTGCTGTTGGTGCTGGCTGCGGGGTCGAGCACCACAAAACTGAACTTATGGGAAGAGGTCACAGGGAACTCTATCTCATCATAGAGGGTCGAGGTGTATACTCCCGGAAGAGGACTCGACACTTTGGTGTAGGGGGCGGTGAAGAGGTTGTAGGCCTCATTGTCGTCGAAGGTCATCTTCAACATGCCGCCGTTGCCGTCGCTCTGCTGACGCATGAAGTTGTTGCCGGTCATGAATATGAGGGTAAGCTCTACCCTGTATTTGCCACGGACAATCGTCGGGGTGCGCATGCTCACCGTACCCATATAACCGAGGTTGAAGACGATACGGTCGAGGTTGTTGGCATCCTTCATGTTGCTGCGACAGGTCACATAGTCGATGTCGCTGTAGTTGCGGTTCTTGGAGCCGGCCTCACCCATCTCATACTCGAAACAGGCGGCATTGGCCACACGGAAACGCTGCTCAGAGGCCGTCGGCTCTGTGGGTTGATAGTATTCGGCGTCGACGATGTTCTTGATCTCTGTATAGTCGGCCAAATCCCACAATACTGTGGCCTGGGCGGGTTCCCACACGGGCATCCAACCGTCAATCTCGTGGATGTAACCGTTCTTGGACAGGATGTTGGATGACTCAGGAACAAAACGGGCTGACTCGCCAGAGCCATTGATGATGTATTTGTCTCGCTCCTGGGTGGCAAGGCTGTCGTAGGTCACGGTGAATACTTGGTTGGACGCACTCGAGCTCCAGATTCGTGTGGCCTCACTGCCGGTCATGGTTCCCAACTCGTCGGTGGTGTATTGGTTGGTCAGCACATGATAGGAGACATATTCACGCAACAGGGAGTCGGCGCTGACACCGTCCCGGTCGTTTTCACGCAGACGGGACTTCAGGTCGTCGAGCGATCGTATGCCTGCCTTGGCAAATGTGGCGTCACTGACGTTGAGCAACGTGAAATAGTAATGGGTGACCACTTTCTGACGGTCGGCATTGTAGGTGGTGTCCTGCACAACACTCAATTTGTTGGCCCAGCCGCTCTCACGGAGGGCTCCCGACATGATTTCTGACGTGCCGCTCATGGAGACACGGTCCCAGACGGTCTCTACCAGTGGGGTCATTGCCTGTGAGAGCACATAGATCTTGCCGTTGTAGGCACTCAGTCCCATTTCCACGATGTGTCCCTCACCATTGAGGATGGCCTGTCCGGCATTCAGTGAGTCTATCTCGATGTTGATGACATCGCCACTGAGATTCTGGACGAATTTCCTTTGTACAAACGACTCGGGGAGGATGGAATCCTTCACGGTGTGGTAGAGCACAAACTGACGGGCATACTCGGGGGTCAGTTGCTGCAAGGAGTCCACGCCACGACGGTGGTAGAACTCATGCATGGCGGCATCGTTGGGGACAAAGGCGGTGAAACTCGTTCCTGAGGACGACTGGTTCAGGGCATTGAACATATTCGAGTAATTCAGTAGCTTCACATACTCGCCAAAGTCCTCCTGCTCGGTAAGAAACGTGGAGATGGGCGACGACAGCGAGGTCTTGTATATCTCGTCCTTGAAAGGGTCTGTGTTGATGTCGAACACATCCTGGTCGCAGGCTGTCAGCGCCGTCATGGTGAGTGCCATGAGACCAAAAGCTCGGGTTAGGTTCTTATGGATATTCATACTTCTGCTCCTTTCATTACTTGGTTGATGAATAATAGGGATTCTGCTCAAGCAACTTGTTGTGCTCAATATCAGCCTGAGGTATAGGCATATACCAGGCGTCAGGGTCTTGCAGTACGGATTGGATCCATTGCTGGTTGGTGGTCTGGTTGCCCTCGATGACCTTGGTGATAAACTGGCCCTTGTATTTGTTGCCTGCGATGCGTCCCAGCCACAGAAGGTCGTACCAGCGCTTGCCCTCGGCCATAAACTCTAATTCTTTCTGTTCGAGAATCTCGTCGAGCAGCGTCAGCTCGTCCAGCTGTGAGATTTGCGCAGGTGCTTCTGCCGACTGGGTGTCGATGTCCTTGTAGTTGCCAAGGCCGGCACGGTGGCGGATGCGGTTGATCAGACTGACAGCCTCATTCCAACGTCCCTGTCCCTTCATCGTCAGCGCCTGTGCTTTGATCAGCATGATCTCTGCCACACGGTAGAGGATGAAATTGGCGTCCTGATGGGCGCGGGCGCCACCGGTGATGTCGGTGATGTCGGTGCCGTAGTATTTCCAGATATAATATTGGTTGGAGGTAGGCCAGGCAACCACTTGTCCGTTGTCGGGCACATAGGTGGCCATGAGCATGCGGCCCATGCGACCATCCTCAGTGAGGCCGCCGTCTTTCAGCGCCTGGGTCTCGTTCTTCATCAGCTCTGTGGCTTGGCTGGTGGGACGGAGTGGGGTAGTGGCATTCAGCGTGAAGAGACTGTAGAAATTGTTGGTCTGGTTCTGTGCATAGTCCCAGTTTAATTCCAGGATGGACTCATTGCTGTTGCCAGGATAGAACATGGTGTACCAGTCGTTGGTGTTCGTCATGAACACGGGACGGAAAGCGTCGGTGGCATTCAGAATCATGTCGCAATATTCGATACACTGGTCGTAGTCCTCGCTCCACAGACAGGCGTCGGCCATCAGCGCATAGAGCGCCCATTTGGTGGCGCGGCCCTTGGTGGCCCAGTCTTCCTCAAAGGTGCCTTTTGCAGCTCCAGTGGCAAGGGCGGTCTTGATATCTTCCTTGATCTGGGCGATAATCTCCTGCTCACTGCTCTTGGCGAGGTCGAAGCTGGCGTTGTCATTGACGTAGGCCTGCAGGACCAGCGGCACTTCCTTGAAGTTCTTCACTAACAGCAGATAGCAGTATGCACGCTGGAAATAGGCTTCTGCCAAGTGGGAATTGCGGATGGCGTCATAATAGGTGTCGTCGTCCACATCTGGAGCATAGAGTATCACAGAATTGGCCATTCCAATCACCTTATATATATTAGACCAGTCGCAAAGGGAATGACTGGGGGTCATGTTGAAATCTTGCAATTTGGAGTCGCTGCTGTTGGTGGTATAGAGGGCACCGCCGCGCAACTCGCCCCATTTGATGATGGTGGGGACACACTGCCGCATGTAGTAGTAGCCGGAGGCAATCACGGCCTCGACGTCCTCCTTCGACTTCCAATAGTCGTCGGTCACTTGCTCATTATTGGGTAATACGTCGAGCCAGCCGTTGCACGAGGTGGTCAGCGTGAGGCTCATGGCACCCAGGATGATGGTGGTAAGGATATTCTTCTTCATAGTCCGTCAGTGTTTAAAAGTCAAGATTGATACCTAAAGCGAAACGGCGGGAGACAGGGGTCGTGGCATTGTCACGCACAAGACTTGTGGCTGATGGCATCGACACCTCAGGATCCTGTCCCTTGTATTTGGTCCAGGTAAACAGGTCGTAGCCGGTGGCGAAGACATTCAGTTTGGTGATGCCATACTTCCTTAGCCATTTCTTCGGAAGGTTGTAACTCAGCGAGAGGGTCTTCAGACGGAGGAAAGAGGCATCCTCCACAAAGCGGTCGCTGCCTAAGTAGTTGTAGCCCATGCCATAGAGGGCGCGGGGGATGTCTGTGTCGTCACCCTCGGCACGCCAGCGATGGAGCACGGCGGTACTCTGGTTGTTCTTGCCGTACATGTTCTCAAGGGAGATACGTGCGCCATTGATGACCTTCTGGCCATAACGGCCATAGAAGAAGGTGGTGAAGGTGAGGTCTTTCCAGCGGATCTGGAAACCGCCACCACCGAAGAACTTGGGATTGGAGTTGCCAAGGTATACAATGTCGTTCTCGTTGATGACACCGTCGTGGTTGATATCCTCATACATGGCGTCGCCGGGATAGGTCTGGACGGTACCATTCTTCATCGTGATGACATTGCCTTGCCAGTCGTACATCACATTGCCGAGAGCGTCGCGGGCGTAGGTCTGCTCCACGTTCTGGTAGACACCGAGATAGCGGTAACCATAGAAAGAGCCGACGGGTGCGTTCTCCACGATACGCAGGGCGTAGTTGCCGTTGCCGAAGGAATAGTTGTCCATCACCCAGGTGCTGGGAAGTTCCTTCACCTTGTTCACGTTGCGGCTCACATTGGCATTCACAGACAGTGTCCAGTCCTTGTTGCGGAGAATGGTGTATTCAAAGCGTACCTCAGCACCTTTGTTGCTCATCTTTCCTGAGTTGATGTATTTCACACTGTTGTAACCCGTGGAGGCTGGCAGCTTGGTGTCTTTCAGAAGCATGTCGCTCGTCTGTTTGTCGTAGTAGTCGAAGGTCATGGTGAGACGGTTGAACAGACGAAGGTCGATACCGAAGTCCATTTCACGGGTAGTCTCCCATTTCAGGTTGTCAAGCTGCATACGGTCGGGGGTGATAGCAGCCATGTCCATATATTGACCGAGACTCTTGTAGGCTCCTAAATAGATAGACGCGCCAGAGGGGGATGTGCCCGACCATCCGTAGCCGAAGCGCACTTTACCCTCGTTGAACCATTTCTTGATGCTCTCGCTCCAAAAATGCTCCTGCTCGACATTCCATGCCACACCGAAGGCGGGGAAGGTGCCCCAGCGCTTCTCCTTACCCATGGTGGAATTGCCCTCATAGTTGATGGTGCCACGGAGCACATAGCGGTTGTCGTAGGAATAGACGGCCTGGCCGATCATGGAGATGGAGCGGCGCTCGGAGTTGCCGGATCCTGACGAGGCCACCACGCTGCCCACGACGGGGTCGCTGAGGTTGGCGGAGGCATTGCCGTAGGTGGCGCTGCTATAGCTGAAACTCTGATTGTCGACAGTCTTGATCAGTCCGGTGGCAATCAGTTTGTGTTTCTCAAAGAATGTGTTGTTGTAAATCAGCTTGTTCTCGCTCTGCAGGGCGAAAGCATCTGTTGAGGCGTCGACACTGCGGTTGGCAAAAGAGCTGGTCCACAGCACACCAGTAGCCACCTGTGGAAGAAACTGCTTGTTCTTGGTGGTGCGCATATTCATGGACACCCATCCCTGATATTGCAGGTTGAACGGGAAATCGTATTGTAAGGTGATGGTCAGTTTCTCATCACGTTGGGTGGTCTTGTTATAACCTTCTTTCACCATGGCTACCGGATTGTAGTTGGCGCTGCTCACACTGCTGCTGCTCATGCTTGTGAAAGAACCCTGGAAGTCTTCCTCACGGGAGAAATACACGTTGGTGGGCTGTTGTGTGGCATCGTCTATCCAGTAGGGGCTCAGGTTGGGCATTTTCTGCATGGCGATGTTACGCACGGTGCTCAGGGCATTGGCGTCTTTGTTGGTGTTGGTGAAAGAGAAGTCGGTACGTACACGAAGACGGTCGCTGAAGTTGTAGGTGATCTTCATGCCTGTCGACAGACGTTGAACACCTGTGCCACGGGTGGTTCCCTGCTCGTCGTAGTAGCCGACGTTGAGTTTATAGACGGCTTTCTCACCACCACCAGTCATGGAGAAGTTGTTGTCGGTGATGATGGCGTCTTGTTTCACGGCGTCGAGCCAGTCGGTGTTGACATTGTACTCGTCGTAATAACGGAAGTTGGGGTCATAGTTCAACTCGGCATTGTTGAAGAGCATGTTCATCTCATTGACGGCATTGCCCACACCTTTGGCATTGGCGGCATTCCAGATGGCGTCCTGCATCAGCGAGACGTATTGGGGACCGTCGAGCAGGGGGATGCTCTTGGGCTCGTGCTTGGTGGTGAATTTCGAGGAGAAGGAGAAACGGGTCTTACCCATGGTCCCTCGCTTGGTGTTGATGAGCAGCACACCATTGGCGCCTTTCGTACCGTAGATGGCGGTGGCGGAGGCATCTTTCAATACCTCGATGCTCTCGATGTTGGCTGGCGAGATGTTCAGCAGGGCACCGAAGTCTTCCTCGTTGGCAGTGGCGAAGTTGAAGTCGTCGTTGATGTCCACATCCTGAGGCACACCGTCGATGACAATCAATGGCTCATTGGAGGCGCTCAGCGAACTGGTACCACGAATGCGGATGCTGCTCTTGGCACCGGGATCACCACCGAGGTTGATGTCAAGACCGGCGATCTGACCCTGAAGGGCTTCCTCGACGGAGGTGACTGGAGAGGTGTCGACAATGTCGCTGAGGTTGATACGCTGGACAGAAGAGGTTTGCTCCATGCGGGTGACACCCATACCGTCGCGGCCACCGCGCACGGCAGAGACTACCACTTCCTGAAGCACGGTCTCGCTTTCCATCTTGAAGTCGAGTTGGGTCTGACCGGTATATTTTACGGTCTGAGTCTTCATACCAATATATGATACGCGAACGCGAAGGTTGCTCTGTCCGCCAGGCACTTGAAGGTAATAGTTACCGTCGATGTCGGTCACGGTACCTTTTATATATCTGTTCTGGCTGTTGACAAGGACAACGTTGGCACCGATGATGGGTTCTTCGGTCCCGTCGTTGAGCGCCTCGATGACCTTGCCACTGATAACACTTTCCTGAGCCGCCATGCTCATGGAGCACAGCAGCATGATGAGGAGTATATAGATCTTATTCTTCATGGCATCTGATTTATTGTAATATACCGTCGATGAATTGCATGCAGCCGTCGGAAAAAGCGAAGGGCAGACAATAGTATTTACCGCTCACCGCCACTTCTGCGCTTCCGCTGAAACCGGCAACCAGTCTGCCGTTGTCCTCGCCGATGACCATGTCTTGCGTACCCATCGTGTGGAATGTGCCCTTACAGGTGGAGCCGGGATAGGGATAGCTGGTGATGGTGTTCATCAGGGAGGATACAAAATAGTTGCGGAGATAGTTGGCGAGAAGGGTCTTGTTGGTCGACGACAGATTGCCGCTGATGGTGTAGTCGTCAGAAATCGTCAGCGCCGAACAGCCAGGAATCTCAGAGATACCATTCTTGATGGCCTCATTGGTGGGCACAAACACAATATAGCGGGTGTCGTCACTGGTGAGGGAGGGGAGCGCTCCATTCGAAACAAGACCTGCTTTCTGCAGCAGTTGTGAGAAGAGATAATATTCGTAGTTCTTGTCATTGCCGATGGCCAGACGGTGGGTGAGACCGTCGCCACTGGATTCGGCGAAGAGCATCGGATAGTCGTAGGCATACGAACGGCCGTTACGCCATGGACCGCTGCCATTGGTGTCGACGCAAGTAATCTCATGGAAACTTACAAACGGAGAACCTTGATAGGTGGGGCTCAGCTGCTCGTTGAACAGGGCGCTGGTAGTGATCTTGCCGTCGTGAACATACCAATAGTTGAAGGCAGTGTTCGTCTCTACTACCTGGGTGCCGGTGGTCTTCAGCTCCGATACATTCGACGCAGTATGCATGTTGACGATGCTGCGAGCCTGGCCTGAGCCCATGTTGGCGAAGTTGCCGTCAACATCACTGTACACTTCCAGGTTGCGACCCTGGGTGGTGGTGTTCAGACGCATCTGAGGCTCGTTTTGGTTGAATTGCAGGTTGCCGGGCATCAGCGTGATAAATTCCGACTTGTCGGAGGCTAACGAGAGCACCAGGTCGCTCTTGTCGAGAGCGTACATGAAACATTGATAGGTGGTGTCGCGGAAGGCGGGACCGACCACAGAGGAGAAAATGGCTGGAGCCTCCATGTTCTTCATGCCGTAAATGACACCGTTCTCACAGAACAGCCGGTCGTCGACACCATCGGTGTTGATGATGACGGGAGTGCCTAATGCGGTTTCCACGAGCCCACGGTTGATTTCCTCCGGGAAGATGGGGTCACTGTCGTTGGCAAACGACTGCATGATGAAATAGCGGAGAATCATCGGGTCGAGGTCGCTGAGGGAGTGGTAGCCTCCCTCGGGGCGCCATACGTTTGTGAAGAATGAGTTGATGGCTTGGTTGGAGGGCGCGAAAATGGTATAGCTCTCGCGCTCAAGGGTGGATACACGGCGGAAATCGGTCACAGGCCACTCGCAGGCGATGTTGGGTAGCGTACCGTGAGTCAGCGTATATACCACCTTGCCGATGGTGTTGCTGGTCTCCACATCAGCCTCGGAAAACTCGGCATATTGGTCGTAGAGCCCGATGAAATCACTGTAGTTGGGGTTGTCCTTCAGTGTCTTGTATATCGTCTCAAGGGGACTGATGACTTGATTGATGTGGTAAAGGTAACCATTGTCGGTGACTACGGAAGAGGCGTCGGTGACGCTGGCATTGGCAACATTGAAACTGTTGTCGCTGCCGGTCCATTGGCTGCCAGGAAAGAAATACTCGTAGTTGGAGCGACTGTCTATCTGCTTGGTGCTGAACATCAGACCGCTGAAGACGGGCAGGTAGCGCTCGTAGTGATACACGGTGACGGTGGTGTCGACACCATTCAACTTGCCCCGCATCTGTTCCATGTCATCGGAACTGCGTGTGCGGTGCTTGTAATACAAACCGGCATTGCGCTGTTTCTGCTCGTCGCTGGCACCATCGCCCTCATCAGGGCGGAAGTTTACCATCTTCTGCCAGTCGTAGGCGTAGTACATCAGGTGATAGCCTACGGTTTTCTTCAGACCGGATGGGTCGCGCTGCCACAGGTCATCGACACTCTGACAATTCTGACTGCTGAGATAACGCTGCCATGCGTCATCATTGGGAGCCATCACTGTCAGAATACTCTGACCATTGACAATGGGCTTGTAACCTGTCAATTCTATGGCATGGAGGAAAACACTGTGGTTCCCCTCGCTCTCTAACACCTGCCAGGCATTGCCTTTGAGCCAACTCGGTGGGGCATAATGGTCATCGTCGGCAATGTCGCTACACGATGCCAGCAGCACACTCAATAGCAGGATATTCATCCCTCTAAGTAGTGATGTAATGTTTCTCATTTTTAGGTTATGTTGATTTTTGTCTTGTTTTGGGTAGATTGTGTACGCTCAATGAAGCGTTAGGTTGTCTGTCTGGATTCGCTGCAAAATTAACGGATTTTTCCCTAATTCAATAAAAAATAACTCGCTTTTTTGTTATTCTCGCTATTTTTGTCGTTTTTAATCATTACCTTTGCGGCAATGATTGAAAAAATAATATGAGTAGACTGAAATTATCCGGCATAGTCATCATGATTCTACTGATGATGACAGCCGTCCAACTATGGGCTCAGAATGTCTCAGAGACCGACGACGAGGTGCTGTCCGAACTGATGGAGGATGAGGAGGGTGAGGAGCTCATCGATAATGATTTAGTGAATGATACTGATATCGTGAAGGCGACAGCGGACACGCTGTCCGCAGACCCTCTTGCTCAGGAGGAAACAGACGACAGCGAGGGGCATGGGGTATATCAGACGCTAAAGAAGAAGTTTATCGAGGGTAATGCAGGCTTTATGTCGCTGGTAGCGCTCGTCCTTGTCTTGGGATTGGCTTTTTGTATCGAGCGTATTATTTATCTCACCCTCTCTGAGGTAAATGCCAAAAAACTACTCACCGATGTGGAGGAAAAAATCCTACAGGATGACATTGAAGGGGCAAAAGATATTTGCCGTGACACACGCGGGCCGGTGGCTTCTATTTGTTACCAAGGGCTGATGCGGGTGAATGAGAGCCTCGAGAGTATTGAGCGCTCTATGTCTTCAAGTGGGAGCGTGCAGGCTGCCAATCTGGAGAAAGGATGCTCATGGATCACTCTTTTTATCGCCATCGCGCCATCTTTGGGATTCCTCGGGACGGTGATAGGTATGGTGATGGCCTTCGACCAGATCCAGGGGGCTGGCGATATCAGTCCGACTATAGTGGCGGCAGGTATGAAGGTGGCACTGTTGACCACCATCTTTGGTATCATCGTGGCAGTGGTGCTGCAGGTGTTCTACAACTATATCCTCAACAAAATAGAGCGATTGGTGTCGCAGATGGAGGACGCTTCCATCTCACTCATGGATATGCTCGGAAAATATAAGTCTAAAGGGAGCAAGGCATGAGAATACCCAAACGGATGACTTTTCAAGGGAAATGGACAAACGAGAGAATTGCCCGGACGGCCTTCTATATCATAGTGGGCATGGCGGCTGTGGTGTTCCTGCTTTTCTTTTTGGTAGGATTCTCTAAACCTTATTCTCTCGATCCTCATTTCAAAGACCCGAAATTCACACCTTTGGTGCTGGGATTCGTCGCAATCGTGGTTGTCGTGGCTGTGGTTGCCGCAATCTGGGCGGTGACGGTATCCTTGTGTCGAAAGGGGAAAACTGAACGGGTGACCAACGGCGTGCCTGTGGGGCGCATCGCACTGACAGTGGTAGTAGTGACCTCGCTCGTGATGATTGTCACTTTCATAGCAGGGTCGTCGGAGACGATTGAGGTGAATGGAAAAACGTTCACGAATGCCTTGATGCTCAGAGGAGCTGATATGTTCGTCTGCTCCTCGGTCATCATGCTCCTGATGGCTGCGGCAGCGGCTTTTTATGGGATGTACCATTCCCACGAAGTGGACAAACAATAGGACCGGATAGGCATCTTGTCGATACATGATAGTAAGACGTAAAAAACGTAAAGTTCCAGGCTTGAACATGGCTTCTATCGCCGATATCTCGTTCACGCTGCTCATCCTCTTCCTCGTGGTCACATCGATGGACGAGGAGAAGGGACTGACTCGTCTGCTGCCAAATGTGTCGCAAGAGCGACAGCCCGCAGAGATCGCACAGCGAAACCTCATGCGTCTGCATATCGATGAGCACAACCGGATCTTCATCGATGATGAGCAGGTGGAGGCGGGTGAAGTGAAAAACAGGGTGATGACCTTCGTCGAAAATCCCCAGGATCTGGCAACCCTCCCGGAGAAAAAGGAAATGGATATCTCCGGCATTGGCAAGAGAATGGTTGCCGATGCACATGTGATACAGGTGGACGCCGACCGCAAGGCGGATTTCAATACGTATTTTATCGTACAGAACGAGATCGTGGCGGCTTACGACCAGTTGCGTGACAATCTGGCCATGGCTCGTTTCCATCGGCATTACGACGAGTGTCCGGAGAAAATAAGACTGTCTCTGCGGGAGTGCTATCCTCAAAGGGTGTCTGAGACTTACTGCTTGGAGGAAGGAGGTGAGGAATGAGCCTGATACAACGCAAGCGACGCAAACTGCCCGACCTTAATATGGCGGCGCTGCCAGACCTCATCTTCACGGTACTCTTCTTCTTCATGATTGTCACCCACATGAGAAACGTACCTGTCAAAGTGACGGCGAAAGTGCCACAGGGTACACAACTCACGAAAATGGTGAAGAGTTCATCGACCATTTATGTGTTTGTCGGCAAAGCTGCCATGGGGACAAAAACTCATTCGGGTGACTCCATTCTGGTGCAGGTGAACGACCAGATTATGTCCCTGCCTGACATGGTCGACTATTTGGCCGCGGAGAAAGGGAAATTGTCTCCCGAGGCGCAGGAGCAGCTGACCGTGTCGGTGAAAATCGACCGGAACGTTCCCATGGGAGTGGTCACCGACGTGAAAATGGCACTTCGGCAAGCGGGTACGCTGAAGGTTCATTATTCCGCCAGTAAACGGGAAAAAAACATACAACGTATCCCGTAATATCATGACTAATCATTTCAAAAACTATAATAACATGACACATCACAGATTAGACGCACTTGACAAGAAAATCCTCAAACTGATTGCTGAGGATGCCAGAATACCATTCCTCGAAGTCGCCCGCATATGCAATGTCAGCGGGGCTGCCATTCATCAACGTATCCAGAAACTCAACAATCTGGGTGTCCTGAAAGGCTCGCAGTTTATCATCGACCCAGAGAAAATCGGATATGAGACATGTGCTTTTATCGGCCTTTTCCTCAAAGACCCTGAAAAATTCGATTCCGTCGTAGAGGCATTGAGAAAGATACCCGAGGTGGTGGAATGCCATTATACTACCAGCGGTTTTGATATGTTCATCAAAATCTACGCACAAAACAATCACCATCTGCTCAATATCATCCACGACAAATTGCAGCCTCTCGGCTTGCAACGAAGTGAGACCATCATCTCATTTAATGCCGCCATCGACCGTGCCCTGCCCATCATTGACGCTGTGGATGAGGATGAGGAAGAAGTATCAGACGACGAGGAATAATCCAACACCTCATACGAAATCCTCTCTATACGGTTTAGGTGGGTTCTATTGATTA
>FLNZ01000096.1_pt1 | contig 13828 bp, 8 predicted proteins | sample 1140391 | NCBI WGS metagenome assembly FLNZ01 (sample SAMEA3878171, study PRJEB12797) | bioreactor metagenome | biome: Moose rumen | place: Sweden | collected 2011-10
AGCCGCGGGAGCGGGGGCCGGAGCCGGGTCCGTCGCGGGGGCGGCATTCTTGTTCCCGCCGCAGGCAAGCAGGGCGGCGCAGGAGGCAGCAAGGAGGGTAAAGCGGGTCAGATTCATGGCGTTCCTTTCCGTGGTGTGATGTTCAACACACAAAAAAATTAGGAATTTTCGTTCCAGTAGACCAACTTTTTTCGGGCAAAAACGGGCATTTCCAGATGCAAATTTGGACAAAACCCGCTTTTTCGCACCATTTCGGGCATTTTTTACCCGATTTGTGAGGCGTTTCACATCATGGACAATTTGTAAACGCAGAGTTACAAGAATACTTGCATTCCATGTAAAACGTTTCTATTTTTATACACGAGGGATGGAAAGAGAGAATAACATGAATAGCAACTTTATGAATATAGTGGCGAAAGCCGCCGAAAATAAGAGCCTATTCGACTCCTCTGTCGAAAACATCAAGGTCGCACTTGATGACTCCATCAAGGTATCCACGCAAGCCGTTCCGCACATGGCGCCCAAGTCCGGATCTACCGGCTGGCTCCCCGGCGCGCTATCGTACCCGTGGGCAATATTCTGCCTGGTCATCCCCGCCGTAATCGACGTGGTCGTGTAAAGCAACCCCTGCCATCCAGCGCAGGGTTTTCTTTTTATTTCTATCTTTACTCCGTAATTTTCGCGCATCCTGCGCACCGGAGACATTATGGCAGCACTCATCCTCGACGGCAAGGCACTCGCCAAGACCACTGAAGAAGAACTCAGCGCCCGCGTGGCGAAACTCAAGGAAAAGACGGGCAAGACCCCCATCCTCGCCACCATCCTGGTGGGCGACGACCCGGCGAGCGCCACCTACGTGAAGATGAAGGGCAACGCCTGCGCCCGCGTGGGCATGGAAAGCATCCGCGTGGTACTCCCGAAGAACACCACCACCGAGGAACTGCTCAACAAGATTCAGGAACTGAACGACAACCGCGACGTGCACGGCATTTTGCTGCAGCACCCGGTTCCGCGCCACATCGACGAGCGCGCCGCCTTCGAGGCCATCGACGCCCGCAAGGACGTGGATGGCGTGACCTGCCTCGGCTTTGGCCGCATGGCGATGGGCGAACCCGCCTACGGTTGCGCGACTCCCGCCGGAATCATGCGCCTGCTGAAGGCCTACAACATCCCGCTCGCGGGCAAGCACGCCGTAGTCGTGGGCCGTAGTGCCATCCTCGGCAAGCCCATGGCCATGATGCTCCTGAACGCGGACTGCACAGTGACCATCTGCCACAGCAAGACGCAGAACCTCCCCGAATTCGTGAAGCAGGCCGACATCCTGGTGGGTGCGGTCGGCAAGCCCGAGTTCATCAAGAAGGAATGGATCAAGCAGGATGCCGTCGTGGTGGACGCCGGCTACCATCCGGGCGGCGTGGGCGATATCGAGAAGGGTCTCGACGACGTGGCAAGCGCATATACCCCGGTTCCGGGCGGCGTGGGCCCCATGACCATCAACACGCTCATCTACCAGAGCGTGGAAAGCGGCGAAAAGTATTTGGGATAAGATCCTCGCCTACGCGAGGATGACGAGGGAAGGTCGCGAGGATGACGAGGGTGCGGGCTACCGCCTGGTGCGTTCCAGCTCAACGGCGTCCGCTTCGGCGGAATTCGGCGAGAGCGTGTTCTTCATGATCTGGCCGACATATTCCGCGCCAATACCAATCAGCGTTCCCGTGAGGGAATCGTTCGAATAATTGAGATCCATCGCGGCCTTCGCATCGGCCGTCGCCTTGTCGTTACGCAGGTTCGCGCTGTCCGAATAAACTAACGGTCTGTTTTTCGTCGCCCCCGGAATGACGACCGAATCGACAGCGTCATTCTGCGCGGAAGCCTTCTTCTGCACGAGTTGCGCATTTGCAACCGTAGCGCAGACAAATAATGCAGCAGGCACGGCAAGACGGGAAACAAGCCTCTTCGCCAAAATCATGCCGTTTTTTCCTTCTTATCGTGCCGCGCAAAGAACTCCGCGACAATCGTGCCGCTTATGGAATGGTACGCGCAGCTGATGGCACACGGAACCACGCAAATCGCAGCCTCCGGGTGGGCAGCCACGTTCTCGGGGTTCGCGAAGAAGGCTGCCGCAAGCACGGTCGCCATGCCCGCATTCTGCACGCCCACCTCGATAGCGATAGTGCGCTTCTTTGCGGTATTGAACTTGAAGATGCGCCCGACGGTATAGCCCAGCACGTAGCCGAGCCCGTTGTGGAAAAACACCACCGCAAGCACGAGGAACAACAGCGAAAGCCCGTTCGTAAGCAGGTGCGGGCGCACCGTCACGATGACACCGCCCACAATCAGCGCAAGGCCAATCACGCTAACCGCGGGCATATTCGCACGCACTTCCTTGAACACCGGGTTCTTGCCCAGGAAATAGTTGCAAACAAAGCCAACCAGAATCGGTGCAACAGTCACGTACAGGATATTCAGGAACATTCCCTTCGCATTCACGTCGATGCTCGTATCGGCAAGCCAGAGCACGAGCAGCGGGGTCATGAGCGGGGCAAGCAAAGTCGAGACCATCGTCATGCTCACGGAATACGTCACGTCCCCTTTGGCAAGGAAGCTCATCACGTTGCTCGAGACGCCACCCGGGCAGCAACCCACGAGAATGATGCCCACGGCCAGGTACGGGTCGAGCCTGAAAACCTTGGTGAGGATGAAGGCGACCAGCGGCATGATGGTGTACTGCGCGCACGCCCCGAGCAGAATGTGGAGCGGCTGCTTCATGAGGTTCTTCACGTCGTCGACGGTGATGGTGAGGCCCATGCTGAGCATGATGATGCCCAGGATTATGGAACTCGTGTTGCCGTGAACCCAGCCGAACGCGACCGGGAGGAAAAAGGCGACCACCGCGGCGCCGATGACGACCAGAGATGTATAGGTAGAAAGGAAACGGCTGATAGCCTTGATAATCTTGAGCATGCGCAAAATATAGCATTGTGGCGGGTCCGTGGCCCCCAATTTTACAAAACCGTGCCAATTGACGATATAATAAAAGAAATTTCGGATTGTCATTTTACTGACATTTTTTTTGAGTATATTAAGCCTATGTTACATCTTAAATTTGCCCTGAATCTGGAGCATCTCGCCGACGAGATGATCGAAGCCCTCACTGCCGCCTGGACCGACCCGTTCAACGCCCCGGTCGTTATATTCCCGGACCCGAAACTCGAGCAGTGGTTTCGCCTGCGCTGGATGAAGAAGAAGGGCGTGCTCGCCAACCTGAACAAGAGCACCATTGACAGGTTCCTGTTTGATATTCTGGTGGGAGAAGGTGTAGTCAAGGGAAAAGAAAACAAAACAACTCGCCTCTGCAAGCTCTCGGCGGATATCCTGATGAACGTGATTCTCGCCTACCTGACGAGCGAAACGGACGGTATCCCGAACTACAAGCGCATCGACGACGAAGTGACCCGCTACCTCACGAACGCGAACGACCCGGAGGGAGGACTTGACGAAAACCACCTGTTCGATTTTGCCCTGAAGATGGCATCCCTCTTCCTGGAATACGAGACGAGCCGCCCGAGCGGTTTCGCAAAAAACGCGAATGGCGATGTAGATGGCATTCTCGACCACTGGAAAGCAGGAAAACTGCAGCCGTTCTTTGCAAATTTCAACGGCAAGCTCGCGGGTCGCGAGGCATGGCAGCAAAAGCTGTATTCGGCCATTTTCCACAAGCAGGGCGACAATGAATCGCTGTTGACCCGTGCTTTCAAGGAAATGTCCCAAAAATTGCACGAAGATAGGGATTACCTTACCATCCCGTACCTCTTCGAGGCACTTGAAAACGGTAAATTCAACGAAGAAAAACTTCCGCACGGTAGCAACGGCAAGGTTCTCCCCGTCTTTATCTTCGGGCTTTCGGGTATGGGGCAGTTCTACCGCGTCATATTGCAGAAATATGCCAGCGAGCACGACGTTTACGCATTCATCCAGAACCCGTGTATGGAATTCTGGGAAGACGCGTTTACCGCCCCCGAGAAGATTTGCAGGAATTGGGAAGTTTCCAAGACCGGCGAGTGGAAATCGGGTACCGGCGATGCCGCGCACATCAGGGACAAGATGAAAATCATGGAAACGGGGAATCCTGAATCCGGCGACCCGACGACGGACATCGAGGATATCTCCGAATACGCTGGCAACGGCACGCAACCGGCAGCGCAACCGGCAGAAAACGACCTGCTCGTAAACTGGGGCCGTTCCGGACGCGACAATATAAAACTCTGGTGCCAGGCGACCAACTACGATTTCGACTTCAACGGCATTTTTGACAGGGAGGGGCGCGAAATCGAATTACCGCAAGACACCCTCCTGCACAAGGTTCAGTACGCCGTCGCACATCGCGAAAACAACATGGACGGTCTTGAATCCTGCGTAGGCGACGGTTCCCTCGACGTGACCGCGGCACCGACCCGAATCCGCGAAATCGAGAACCTGCACACCCAAATCTGCAAGCTGCTCAGGAAGGGCGCACGCGTCGAGGATATCCTGGTGGTATCGCCCTGCCTTGACGATTACCGCACGGCAATCAACATGGTGTTCGACCAGAGCGAAAAGATGCGCATCCCGTTCTCGATAGTCGATTCGCCCGCAAGGAGTTCCCTGACCGAAAATGCACTCGCGAGCCTGTTCACCATTCTCGACCAGAAGGGAATTTCCAGGCCCGACTTCTTTGCGCTGGTCCGCAATCCCGTTGTGCAGGCGGTCCGCAAGATTACCAACGAGGAGGTGGACGCCTGGCAGAACTGGGTTTCCGAAACGAATACGTTCCGCCCCCGCGACAAGCAGGATGACTGGGACAAAGTCAAGAACCGCCTGCTGATGGCCCAGATGACGACATACGACGTCAAGTTCAAAGGCGATACGCTCCGGCCATTCTCCGACATGGCCTGCTCCGACAAGGCGTCGCTCTGCAAGTTTATCGACTGCATCGAAACGCTCGAGGATTGGGTGGATTTCGGCAAGAACAAGTGCAGCGACCTGGAAAAGCTCGCGGAACATCTCGACAAGTGGATTGCCATGCCGCACGTTCCCGAAGCACTCAAGAGTGAAACCATCGTCTACAGGCGCGTTGCCGATGCGATTGCGCTTCTCGGCTGGCAGAATGCGGCCGGCCAGAACGAAATCTCGATGAAAATCGTGGAACAGACCCTCCTTACCGCCGCACAGGGAACCGAATACAGTTGCGGGAACATTTTCGTGAACGGGATTACCTTCATGAAGTTCGCCCCGAACCGCACTCTCCCCGTAAAGCACCTGTTCTTTATCGGCGCCGACGCGATGTCGTTCCCGGGGGCAAAACAGCACAATACGCTCGACCTGCGCAAATCCTGCAGGCCCTGGCCCGGTGACGATTCGCCCGTACTCAAGAACCGCTATGCGTTCCTGTGCCAGCTCATGAGCACGGGGGAAGGTTTCCACCTGAGCTACGTGAACAAGGATATCAAGAAGGATGCGGAACTGTACCCGTCGTCGGTGGTAAACGACCTGCGGAAATTCATCGCCGTGGAATGGAAGGAAACGGAGATTACGCTCGACGAGACGCGCGATGTAACCGAACTGTTCACGCCCAAGAGCCTGCGCAACAAGGAAGCGTACGAATGGATGCGCCTCTCCGAAGAGGAACACCAGGAAAAAATCAGGAAGCGCCGCAGGGAAAGGCTCGGAAAGTTAGACAGAAACAAGTTGAAGGAATACCTGGTGCGTATTCCGGAAAGGGTCGGTTTCTACACGCTCGCAAGTTTCCTCAAAGACCCGTTCCAGTTCCGCATTTCGCAGATGCTGATTGACGAAGATGACGAGGATGTCGAGAAGGAACTTTTCGAACCCGTATATTTCGACCATCTGGATACAAGTATCGTGCTGAAGAAGGCGCTGGCCGCCGAACTTTCGGGAGAATCGGAAGAACTCGAAAACTTCAAGAAAGACCTCGAACTGAAGGGAAAGACGCCTAACGGCGAATTCGGGGCAATCCAGTGGCAAACCATCGACGCCAAGAAGAAGCTGATTCTGGACCAGATGGGTGGCACTCCCGAGGCGCCCGGCCTCGTGCAGGACATTCAGGCAAACTGGTCGTACGGCCAGAAAATCCAGGATTTGCAATTCGCACGTACCGACGGTTCCCAGTGGCTCCTCTCCGGCAAGCTGGACTGGAGCAACGCAAAGAAAATCGAAGACGTGACGGAAATAATCGAGGTCAGCTCGACTAGCAGCAAGAACGAAAAAATTTCCTTCGACAAGTACATGTCCCCCTATATCAAGGCGCTCGCCGTCATTGCGTACAAGGGCTCCGCCAAACCCGAACTTGAAAATACACCGCAGACAATCGGCGTTTCCATCTATTCCTGCGACAAGGAGATGAGCGGCCCCGCAAAGACGAGCGTAATCATGACTCCCGCAGACGCCCGCAAGAAAATCGAGACCATATACACCACCGCATTCGGTGACGAGGCGACAAAAACCATGCCGTTCAGCAAGGCCGTCCCTGCCGACCTCATCGGCGAACTCAAGGAAAAAAATATCTTCAGCTACGCCGAAAAGCTTCTGAGCGATTCATGGGCATTTTTCGACAAGAAGAGCCTTTTCAACCCCTTGACCGATGTCGGATTCTCTCCCGATAACTTTGCAAGCGAATGGGACGAGGCGACCGATAAAATGAACAGGCTCATCGCCATCAAGAAGTACGCGAAGCCTAAAGAGCAGAACAGCGTGGCGACAACAAAGAAGGCTGAAACAGGCAAGGCGGCTACGGCTAAAACCGCCGCCAAGAAGACTACGGCAAAGAAAGGCAAGGCAAAGGAGTAGAGGCGAGTATGTCCGAAGATATCAATGAATTCAAGATAAACAAGTTCACTCCTTCCAAGAGCATCTACATCGAGGCTTCCGCAGGCACCGGCAAGACATACACTATCCAGCTGATAGTCGCGCGCATGCTTGCCGAGGGCACTCCGCTCAAGAAAATCCTGATCGTGACCTACACCGAAAAGGCGGCAGGCGAACTGAAGGACCGTATCCGCAAGAAAATCGACGAGGTCCTGCAAAAGGGCAGAATCGACAAGAGCGAGCCCGAACTTTCGCCCGAACAGATGGCGAATTTCCGCAAGGCCTATCAGGACGTGGACAACGCGGCGATATTCACCATCCATTCCTTCTGCCAGAAGGCGCTCAAGGAGTACGCCTACGATGCGGGCAGACCGTTCGACATGGCGATGGTCGACGATTCCGCCGTCGAGGACATGGTGGACCAGTACATTCGCGACAAGTGGATCGAGGATGACGAATTCATCGCCCTGCTGAGAGAAGCCGAAAGCACCTCCAGCCTTATCGAGAACCTGAAAAGCTATTTCATCAAGGCTGTCGATATGTACAAGGGAGTCGACGCAAGCGGCAAGGAAATCGTCACGATTGACGAAGTCGAAATGCCCAAGCTGGGCGAGGAAACGCTGTCGCTGGAAGAACTGCAAAAGATTGCGCAGGCGAAGAATTTCGAAGAACTCGTGTCTACCCTTCATCTGGAAGGCCATCTTGAAATTTTTGAAGCAAACACGGACAAATTCTTCACAAAGAAAAACACGGGGCCGATTCCTGAATTTCTCGGCAGTCTAAAGAAATGGAAAAAGGGCTCTCCGTTATACGACGGTTCGTTCAAAGATGGAAAATGCCCGCAAGAAGACTGGCCCAAGGATATGTATGCGTCTTTTTGCTACCTAAAGGAACTCAAGGGATTCCTTTCCGACATCGACAAGAAGGTTGAAAAGGTCAAGCTCCACAAGTTCCTTATCGCCCATACGCCGCAACTTTTCGACGCATGGCAGGCATACAAGGCCGAAAACAAGTTGCAGTCGTTCAACGACATGATTCTTTCGGTCCACAAGGCCGTCATGGAGCCCGGCAGTGCGCTCAAGGAACGCCTCAGCGCGCAGTACACCTACGCCATCATCGACGAATTCCAGGACACGAACCAGCTGCAGTGGGATATCTTCAGCAATGCGTTCCAGAACTTCGTGGTAGGCGACCCCAAGCAGTCCATCTACAGTTTCCAGGGCGCCGACGTGAACGTGTACAAGAAGGCGACAGGCGAAATCGGCAAGAAAATCGACCTCGTGCACAACTTCCGCTCCACGGACGGGATTATCAACGGCTGCAACGCGCTATTTTCCGGCAATTATTTCGCCCCCGCAGAAGGGATGCCCGAACTCGTGAAGTTTACGGATTCATACCCTCCCGAAGGCGAGAACGCAGGCCAGAAGAAGAAGGCGCCCGAAATCGACGGCAACGAAGTCCGCTCCATCTGGCTCAGCGAGAAGGACATCTCGGCAGACAGTTTCGCCGCAACGGCAGTCGCGCATATTATCGACTGGTGTTCCTTCCGCGAAGACGGCAAGACGACGCGCCTCCAGGTGTTCGACAAGGATTACGGCAAGCCCGGTCACGATTCGGTACTCAAGAACGTGACGTTCAAGGATTTCGCCATTCTCGCAAAATCCCGCAGCGAGATGGAAAACATCGAAAGCATCATGCGGAGCGTGGGCGTACCCTACACGCAATACAAGGAAACGAACCTGTTCCGCAGCAGGGAATGCGCCGAATGGATTTCGCTCTTCCGCGCGATAAACGCCCCCGATTTTTCTTCATGGAACAGGCAGCTGCTCAGCGAAGTGCTCATTACCGACTTCTTCAAGGATGTCGTCGCCGAAAGGGAACGCGCCACCCGCGGCTCGGAACAGTCCAGCGGTCTCGAGGAACTGCACTACGCCGAAAGCAAGGAATTTGACGACCCGAACAACCCGGAACGCCTGCAGATTGCCTCCTGGAGGACCCTCGCGCTGAAACGCCGTTACGCCGAAATGCTGGAACGCATCTACGACGACACGCAAATAGAATACCGCCTGATGGATGTTTCCCGGTTGCAGAGCATGGCCCGCCTGCGCCAAATCGGCAACTACGCCATCGACTACCTGTACAATCACAGGTGCTCGCTTGACGACCTTATCCGCCACCTGCAGGGGCTCGCCCGCTACGAGGAATCTGCCGACGACGAGAACGGCGACCTGGTCGAAAAGGGCAGCGACTTCAACGCCGTGCAGGTAATGACCATCCACGCGTCCAAGGGGCTCGAATTCCCGGTAGTCATTTCGGTCGCGGGCTTCAAGCAGTTGCCTAATTCCAAGCCGCCCTACATCACCCACGGCAAAGACGACTCGCTGCACCTCGGCTTTGGCGACACGGCGAAGGAATGCCGCCAGCGCGAAGAGATGGAAGAATGGAAACGCCTGTTCTACGTGGACTTCACACGCGCATCTTCGCTGTTGCTTATCCCGCGTTACGACGTGTGGTACAAATCCGGTGGTGAAAAAAGCGGACACTTCAAGCATGTCCACTTCCTGATGGATGCCCTTGAGAACTTCGCCGAAAACAGCACGGACCTGTACGACAGCCTGCTGAAAAAAGACCAATGGGTCACCGCACAGGAAGGCATCGCCGAAAAGGCGAACCTCGTCAAGGACATTCTCGCCAGGACAAACGAGGCAAACAGCAATACGGTCGACCTTGACAAGGCCATCATGGAACAGAAGGTGGAAATCGCTTTCCTGCAGGGCAAGATTGCAGATGCGAGCATAATGCAGTATTCATACTCCTCGCTTTCCGGCCGAGCCGAGACGCCCATTGCCGAAGCCGACGACAGCCGTACCGAAAAGGAAGGCGAATCTACGGCAGAAGAAATCCCCGTACCGGGTATGGAAAACTACCCGCGCGGGACAAAGGTGGGCGACGCGCTCCACAACATCCTCGAACGAATGCGCTTCATGGCATTCGGGGAAAGGTTCAAGTCCCTCGAAGATGCGCTCGGGCACACCCCGAATATCGAAACATCAGAACTCGAGAACATCATCGAGGAAGAATTCAAGGCGCAGTCGCTCCCGATAGCCGCCCACAAGAAGGAATGGACCGAAATCACCGCGCGCCTCGTGTGGAACACGCTGCACGCAAGCCTTCCCGTAATCGAGGGTGCAGAAATCCACCGCGACGCAACCTTCAGGCTGGTAGAACTCCCCCTAAACGACCACAAGCCCGAAGTGCAGTTCGGCATGAACGCCTATGCCGGAAACCCGGAGGATAGCGGCACGGACGCACCCCCTGCAGAAACCAAGGCGCTTACGATTCTGCACCGCGTGTGCAAGGGATTCATCGATCTGCTTTTCGTGCGCGAAGTCAACGGACAAAAACGCTACTCCATCCTTGACTGGAAATCAGACTCGCTCGAAAACTACAGCGACGCGGAAATCAAGAAAAAGGTGGACGAGGACTATTCCGTCCAGCGGGTGCTCTACAGTTACTGCCTTATCCAGTGGCTCAAGCAGTTCTACGGCAAGCGCGCCGACGGATCGGGCAAAGGCCTCGACGAGCAGCAGATTTTCGAGCAGCACTTCGGCGGTATTTACTACGCGTTCCTCCGCGGTACGGACGGTGCCACGGGCAAGGGAATCTACGCGCACACCTGGAAGGATTACGCATCCCTTGAAAAGGCATACGGAGAAGTCAAGAAGTTGATGAGCAAGAAAAAGAAGGACGAGGGAGAAAACTAATATGGATACGAAGATGATAGATACGTTCTTTGGCACGCTCAAGGATATGCGCGGCATCGCCGAGCTCGACAAGCACCTCCTTCACGCACTAATCCGGATGCAGCCCGACATCAGTGAATCCACACAGAAATTCCTGTGCCTCTGCTTTTCGCTCTGGGACGACGGCAACACGCGTGTGCCGCTAGATGCAGGCGAATTTTCAAAACGCTGGACGCGCAAGTGGAACGGACTGTTCCTCCTGAAGGAAACTGCCGGCAACGCGGCCACTTCCACAGACGGAATTGACGATTTTGAACAAATTATCAGTACGGGTGTAGAGGACTTTCTCCACAACTGCGCCAGCAAATTTACAAGCATCATTTCTACTCTCGAGACAAGCGAAGTCAGCGAAGGCGCCATATCCACCCCGCTCATACTGACACGCGTCGCGGGCGAACTTCCCTACCTGTACCTCGACAGGCTTTTCCGGGCAAAAATCCTCATCGAGAAATACGCCGGCACGCTCTTCAAGGACGGCGGCGACAAATTGCCGAGCGAGGCGGATATCGAAAGCATCCAGAAAAAGATTGCGGGCATCGCCACGTACAAGAAGGGCGGGCAAGTCCATCCGCTCGAACTGAACGCAGAACAGGCGCAGGCCGTAATCCGCGGGCAGCGCGAAAACCTCATCATCACGGGCGGGCCCGGCACCGGAAAGACAACCGTCGTACTTTACATCCTGTGGAGCCTCCTGACCCAGGGCGACCTGAAGACGCCCAACGACGAAACATGCAGCTGTTCCATCTACCTCGCGGCACCCAGCGGCAAGGCGGCCGACCGCATGCAAGAAAGCCTGCAGAACGGGCTCAAGGGCATAAGGGATGAATTCAAGTACGAGGCCGGTTCGGGCAACACCGCCGAGAAGAAGGAATCAAGAGTCTACAAGAAGCTCAAGGATCTCGAAGGTTCCACCATCCATCGCCTGCTCAAGTATTCCAGGAGCAACAACGGATTTTCGTACAACGCGAAGGAACAGTTCTCCGAAAAATCCATCTTCGTGATTGACGAAGCGAGCATGATCGACATCAACCTGTTCGCATCGCTCCTGCAGGCAATACCCGAAGGCGCCAAGATTTTCATTCTCGGTGATCCGTACCAGTTGCCCTCCGTAGACGCGGGCGCCGTGCTGGGCGAAATCCTCAAGCCCAAGTCAAAGAAGGATTTTACCGTCAGGCTCACAAGGTCGAACCGCTTTACCGATGATTCCGTCATCGGGAACCTCGCAAAAGCAATCAAGGCTTGCGCCGAAGACAAGAACGCCACTGCTCCCGTCCACAAGTTCACTCCGCATCCGGCGCTTGATAGTGCCGTAGCGCCGAACGCTCCCGCGAAAAACTCCGGCACGGAAGTCCCCGCGCAAAGCGAGAACCTCCCGAAGGATGCGGTATTCTACTACTCGCTCCCCGCAGGCACGCAAACCAAGAAGCAAGAAACCGAAACGCTCGAAAAGATTCTGCATTCCTGGATGGGCGATTTCTATAAACTTCCGAAGATTGCTCTCGAAATCGACCCGGAAAATCCGGACAAGGACAAGTGCGAGGCCATTTGGGAACTCTCGCTTAAAAAGAGAATCCTCTCGGCGGAACGCCGCGGAATCTACGGTGTAGAACAAATTAACAAGTCTGCGTGCAAACTCATTCGGGATTACGGCACCAAGAAATTCACCGACCGCTATTTCCCGGGAGAGCTCCTGATGATAACCCAGAACCAGGCGATGTACAAGCTGTACAACGGCGACACGGGTATCGTGGTGTACAAGGATTCCACGCCGTACATCATGCTCAGGAAGGCGAGCGAGAACGAGGCAGGCTTCGTGTTCTACCCGCTTTCCTGGTTCCCGACCGAAGCCATCGAGCCCGCCTTCGCGATTACTATCCACAAGTCGCAGGGCTCCGAGTACGATCACGTGACGATGTTCCTGCCCAAGCAGGAAGGCCACCCGCTTTTGAACAACCAGATTCTCTACACGGGCATCACGCGCGCCAAGCAGTCCGTGACCATCATCGCGACTCCCGAAACGTTCAAGGCCGCCTGCGAGATGGTCATCGAGCGCGACACGGGAATTGCGTTGTAACGGGAACGGCGCCGCCTACCGGTGTCTGCGGAAATGCTTGCGCAGGTACACCACAAGGAACCTGTAGAAGTTTTCCGTATTGCGGTTGTCCGCCTTGTTCCTGCGCAGCGTCACCAGCAGGTCGCGCCTAAACGGGGCATCCACAATCCTGAGCAGGCGAATCTTGCGCCTCTCGACACGGCCCCACGTGAATTCGGGCCAGAAGCACACGCCGATTCCCGCGGCAACCGCATCCTTGATGGCCGATGTATTGTCGCTCTCGAACGAGATGTCGGTACGCACCCCGAGCCCCCTGCAGAACTCGTTGCAGATGCTGCGTAGCTGCTTGGTACCCGCAAGCCCGATGAACTTTTCGCCTTCCATCTGGCGGAGCGATATGCGGTCCACTTTCCTGTACTGTTCCATGTTCGGTACGGCAAGGAATATCTCCTCGTCAAAGCGGGCAACCTCGTCGTCGTCCGGCTTGACCTTGCCCGCATCGGCATACGTGAACACGCCCACGTCGTACAGGCTCGACGACTCGTTCTGCGTCAGGTCAAAGATTATTTCGGGGTGCAGGCGCTTATAGGCAATCACCGCAGAAGTTATCAGCGAAGATGCCGCCAACACGTTCAGGCGAATCTTTACCGAATCGTCGCTCGCCATGCTGCGCAGTTCCTGCGGGAGTCTCTCGATTTCCTCGTACAGGGGTTTCACCCGCGAAAGGAAATGCATCCCGTATTCCGTCAGCTTGATGTTGCGACCGCTCGACTTGAAAAGCGGCACCCCGATTTCTTCTTCCAGCTTGTGTATCGCCATCGTCAGCGCGGGCTGGACAATGCACAGGTTACGCGCACTCTGCGTTATGTGTTCGGTGCGTGCGACCTCCAGAAAGTACCTGAGGTGGGTCAATTCCATGGCGTTTTTCCTTTGGCTTTTGCAAATCCATAAAAAAAATTGATGAATTCAATATAAATAATATATTAGACAATATGAATTCACGGTTCTAAATTTGCACGCGAAAACAGGATTATTCCGCATCAAAAGGAGTTATTATGAACCGGATTTTAAAGACAGCCCTCGCAACGCTCGCCGCCACGGCAGCCCT
>FLNZ01000097.1_pt1 | contig 13816 bp, 16 predicted proteins | sample 1140391 | NCBI WGS metagenome assembly FLNZ01 (sample SAMEA3878171, study PRJEB12797) | bioreactor metagenome | biome: Moose rumen | place: Sweden | collected 2011-10
CGTTTGACCGGTACGCCGGTTTCCTTTACTCCGGTTTCATGGTGTAATTTGCTCCGGAATACTCATTTATCTCGACCTGGTCGAAATACCTCCCCCGCCACCACCAAAAAGACCACCACGGCTACCAGAACTTTTTCTAGCAGTTTCCTGGTCGCATTCTTCCACAGTTTTCGTCAAATACGCAATATAATTCGGATGGTCAATATTTTTTCGTAAATCATTCTCCAATCTCCAGTAGTCCACCTCACTATATTGCTGTTGGATTTTGCCCAAAACACAGTAACACACCTGCTGGTTCGCCCCTTTAATACACTCACCGACAAAGCGCTCCCTTGTCTCAAAGGAATACGTGAACCCTTTCGCCTTGCTCTTCTTGGCGACAACAGATGCCGAACCTCCGGCCTGCGCACAAGCAACAGCAACCAGCATCCCGAGCAATATGATTTTTAAATTTCGCATAGGTTTGCCTCCGAAAAATATTTTAAGCCTTTTTCTACAGCACGGAATCCTGTTCGTCTTCAATATTATCCGAGTTTTTGAAGAAATAATAAAGAATTAAGAATCCCTGATGAGTAGAAATCTCGCTTGCGGAACACTCGAGGATGACCATATCAAGATTATCAGCAAGATTTTCGTCCTTTCCCCAAATGGCGGCCAAAGTACGAGCACCACCCTTTAAAGTGTACATCCAGTAATTACCATCTTGAAAAACTGATCCCGGGTCAATTTCATCGCGAATCGTAGGTTCCCCGTATCTCTTTGCGACACGATCTTTTGTGGCGTTGAATGAACTTTGCAATTCTGTTCCATAGTCGTTTGTACTGATAGCCGAAGAAATTGCCTTAATCTGATACAAACCCTTATTTTTGTCAACGAATACAATATAATGTTCAAATGACGGATGACTTTTCTTAGGCCTGATTATGTAGGCGTCATTTTTTACGAACTCGGGTTTGCCCTCGCATTCCTTGGCAATATCCTTAAGAGTCATGCCCATTTTCAGCCCAAAAGGCGACGCCATTGCAAGGGCGGGAAATATCGCCACAATAAGAAGAAAAAGAAGCCTTTTCATATTATGCCTCCTGAAAAGAGTGTTTCTGCCCATAAAGATACATTCTTCGAGTGTCAAAAGATGACAATCGCGGAAATTTTCGTAAAAAAGCAAAAATTCAGACAGGTATTCAACAATAATTTTCTTGAACTTTGTCGACTTTTATCGACGTTTTAAGCATTTTTCGCCACTTTTTTAATTTTTCGCCACCTTCCAGTTGCATTTTTTATCTGATTATCTTTCACAATGTCTAGAATCTGTTTCTGGCGTTCGCTGATTTTTGCTGTGACATTTTACTGTGACATTTTGCTGTGTCATTTTGCTGTGTCATTTTTTGATTTTTCAATCACAGCATTGTCCTTGACTCTCTTGTAATCCACATGCAGATAGCGGTTTTTCAATTCATTGTGCTCGCCCATTAGCAGGTTGCGGAAGAACTTTTCAAGATACTCCGGCTCCTGCTGGATTCCCTTCCGCACATTCTTGTAGTTGGCGCGAACAAGGGCGTTTCTGAAATACCACGAATTCTTAGCGAAAATGTCGTTTCCGACTTTAAAGCCCATGGAGCGCAGATACTTGATGGTAAAAACCGCCGTGGTACGCGTATTGCCCGTTCAGCACCCATTCCTTTTTCGAAATGTTGTATTTGCGGATTTCTCCGGCATGCTTAAAAACTCTCTCAAAAAGGCGTTTGTGGATTGCGATAAAAAAAACAGCGAAAAACTGAACACCTTCTCGCTCAAAACCTGTGCGATGCGAGCAGATAATTCGAAGGAGTCAGACCAAAAATACAAAATAAAGGATTCGGGGCAATTTTTGGAGTGTTTTCGCAACATTCGCTATAACCTGCCTCTATAGCAAACCATAGTTAAATAGTATGCGTTTATGCCTTGAAAAGGGCGAATTCTTATTCTATCTTAAAGCCTATAAAAATGGTAGGAAATTAAACTTAACCAAAAAAGACTTCAACAAAAATCAAAAACTAAAACGGTGCGAATGTACCATAAGGAGAGTATAAACAATGGCTAGAGTACATTTAAAACAACCGAACGAACTGACTGGCGAAGCAAAGGCTGCTTATGAAAAGTTGGATGCTGCTGGCAAGGTGACCAACATGAAGTTGGTGATGCTCCAGGATTACGGCATCTACAAGGCTTTCATGGGCTGGTACGATGCTTGGGAAAGTCTCGAAAAGACGGTGGGTCTGCGTGCTGCAACGATTTTTGCACACTCGGTTTCTACGACGAACGGCTGCCTTCTTTGCTCGCTGTTCTTCATTAGCGACCTGAAGGCTCTGGGCCTCGATCCGAATAATTTTGAAACTTCGGAAAGCGAAAAGCTTTTGCAACAGCTGGGTCAGCAGATTGTGAAGGATCCGACAAAGGTTCCGGACGAACTTTTCGAAGGTCTCCGCAAGTTCTATACCGACGAACAGATTATCATCATCGTGGGCTTTGGCGCCCAGATGCAGGCAACGAACAACTTTAATTCTGTCTTGGGCGTCGACGTCGACAAGCGTCTGTTGCCCTTGAAGGAATTGTTCAAGCCGGCAACTTGGAGAGAAAATATCAAGTAATTTGCACTCTCTGTACAACCCGGCGTTCCTGGAAATATTCGAAGTCCATTTTCAGGGGCGCCTTTTTTTGAAAGAGGTATTTGCGATGAAGAACAACCACAAAGTTTATTTGACCGCCCTGCTCGCATTTGGCTTTGCCCTGTTGGCCGGAGCATGCGGTAACGAAAAAGCGGAAAAACAGGAAGCCCCGCAGGCAGAAAAATCCCAGTTCAAGTTCGGTACTTTGGAACTCCCGATTCTGGACGGTTCCTTGTGCGGAGCGCCTTTTTATGTGGCTAAGGAAAAGGGATTCTTTGCCGAAGAAGGAATTGATGCCAAGTTGATCGCCGCTGATGGCGAAACGCGTAAGCTGGGCCTTAGCAAGGGCACTTATGCGCTCACGAATTCTGATTTCCAGTTTTTCCAGGCGATTGAAAACGGCGTCGATATCAAGATTGTCGATGGTATTCACATCGGTTGCATCAAGGTGCTTGTAAAGAAGGGTTCGCCCTACAAGACTGCTGCTGATTTGAAGGGCAAGAAGATTGCTGTCGATGAAATCGGTGGCACGCCGCATCAGGCTGCAAGCCTTTGGCTTTCGCTGGGCGGCGTTTCGACCAAACCCGAAGATAACCAGGTGCAGTTCTTGCCTTATGCCGATGGCAACTTGGCTCTTGAAGCTTTGGAACAGGGCCAGATTGATGCCGCTGCCATTTGGGATCCGCTCGCTTCTGCTTACGAAAAGTCGGGCAAGGCCGACGTGATTATGGATGTGGCGAAGGACCCGGTATTTGACGGTCGCTACTGCTGCTTCATTTATGTGTCTGCCAAGATTTTGAAGGAAGAACCGGCAAAGATTGCAGCACTCCTGCGTGCGATTCACAAGGCGGAAGCCTGGATTGCCGAACACCCTGAAGAAACGGTTGACATTATTGCCGAAGGCAAGTATTCCGAAATCGAAGACAAGCCGCTGGCTGTTGAACTGATTAAGAGTTACGTGTACACTTCACTGGAACAGCGCAAGACTCTTGGCCGCGACGTGAAGGGCGACTTGCGTTACTTTAGCGAACAGCTCAAGAAGATTGGCTACCTCACGCAGGATCCCGACCAGTTTGTCGCGAACCTGTACGAAGAAGTCGATTTGAACAAGTAATCAAAATTCCTTGTTGCTTAGCGCCCGCAAGGGCGCATTTTTAAAAATTTTACGGAGAGTTGAATGAACATTGTTTTGACGATTTCAGGTTTCCTGATCGCCTTCTTGGTAAACTTGCTTTTTCCGCAGGTGGCCGAAAATGTGCGAATCAAGGAATATGTTTTTGGCGGGTTTAGAGTTGACGACAATTTGGCATACCGCTTAGTTTTGCTTGCCATTATTGCCTATTACGCGGTCTATACGGTGGTGCTGTTTGTCCGCAAGGCGAGTGCAGATAAGGTGGCAAAATTTTTCGCGGGCGCGAAGTTCCGTTTCGCGGTTGGCTTGGCTCTTGCGGCATGGGATATTCTCGGAACCAAGTTGCTGTTTTTGCCGCAGCCTTTCTTTCCGGGGCCTGCGATTATTATGGACGCCTTTATTGGCGATACCAAATTCATTTGGCAGAATACGCTTTACTCGTTGCGTCTTTTTGTAGCCGGATTTTCGGTGGGTGTAGTGACAGGTGTTGTGACGGGCGTGTTGATTGGTTGGTATCCGAAGGCTCGTTACTGGATTTTGCCGGTGCTCAACATTTGCGGTGTGATTCCGGCGGTGGCATGGATGCCTTTTGCCTTGACGCTTTTCCCGACTTCGTTTGCGGCGGCGACTTTCTTGATTGCGATTTGTTCCTGGTTCCCGGTGGCGACCATGACGGCCGACGGGGTGCAGGGTACGCCGAAGTCGTTGTTTGAACTTTCGCGCACTTTTGGCGCGGGGCAGCTGTACCAGATTTTCCATATTGCGATTCCCCATGCAATGCCGCAGATTTTTACGGGCATTATGACGGCGGCTGCGTTTGGCTTTACTACGCTCGTGATGGCCGAAATGATGGGGCAGCCGGGCGGTCTTGGCTACTACATTAACACTTCAAAAGTCTGGAGCGCTTATTACAAGGTATTTGCGGCGATTGTCGTGATGGCTGTGCTGTTCTCGGCGATTTTGAAGGTGGTTGGCGTGGTGCAGCATTATGTGCTTCGCTGGCAGAAAGGCGTTGTGCGATAGGAGGCTTTGATGACGGATATTTCAGATAAAGAAAAAATCTTGAAGATTCGCGATGTAAACCGCTCCTTTATCGATGAACGCACGGGCGAACCGCGACAGATTTTGAAAGATATCAATCTTTCTGTTTTTGAGGGCGAATTCATTTCGATTCTGGGCGCATCGGGTTGCGGCAAGACGACGCTTTTGCGCTTGATTGCGGGGCTCGATCCTGTTCAAGAAGGCAAGATTATTCTTGATGGCGAACCGGTGCATGGGCCAGATTCCAAGCGCGGTTACGTATTCCAGCAGGGTTGCCTTTTCCCGTGGCTCACGGTAGAAGACAACATCGCGATGGGTCTCAAGATTCGTGGCGTTTATAAGCAGAATAAGGATAAGGTTCACGATTTTATCGAAAAAATCGGTCTTGGCGGATTCGAAAAGAATTTCCCGCACCAGATTAGTGGCGGTATGGCGCAGCGTGTGGCAATTGCGCGTGCGTTGATTAATGATCCTGAAATCTTATTGCTTGATGAACCCATGGGGGCGCTGGATTCGTTTACCCGAGCAGACATCCAGAACTTGCTTTTGGAACTTCGCAAGGAACGCAATACCACGATGATTTTGGTGACCCACGATATTGACGAAGCGCTTTATTTGTCTGATCGTATCGTCATCATGACGCCGCGTCCGGGGCGCATTAGCGAGGTGCTTGAAATTCGCGACAGCTTCCCGCGTGAAAGAGGCTCGGCGCACTTCCTGGAAAAACGCCGCAATATTTTGGAACGCTTTAATCTTGCACGTTCCAATACGGCGCCGGAATACGTCATTTAGTCTAGATGGATTTGTTATCGGAAAAATTGATAACGAGCGCTAAAAACAAAGTATTGGACAGCGACTAAAATTACACCTATATTTGTTCCAAAAATTAAGGAGAGTACTATGTCAAATAACGTTAGTTATGTGGCGGAAGAAAATGCCGCCTCTTATGAAAAGGCCCGAAAGTATAATCTGTTTTCTTTCGCGAATGCCCCCCATAAAGATTACAAGCCGTTCTTTGTAGACCATGCCGACGGTATCTACGTTTACGATGGTGCAGGCAAGGAATACATCGATATCGCGTCGGAACTGGTGAACGTGAATATCGGCTTTAATAACCGCCACATTATTGAAGCGGTGCAAAAGCAGGTGGAACGTTTGGCTTACATCGCTCCGCGTCATGCCTTTGCCGAAGCGGGCGAACTCAGCGAACTCTTGATCGAAAAGATTGCCCCGAAGAATTTCAAGAAGGTGCTGTTTACGCTGGGTGGCTCCGAAGCGAATGAATTTGCCATCCGTTTTGTGAAGGCGTTTACGGGCCGCGACAAGATTTTCTCGAAGTATGAATCTTATCACGGAAGCACTTACGGTGCGTCGAGCTTGACGGGCGAAAGCGAACGCGCTTCGCTGTTCCCGACGATTCCTGGATTCATCAAGTACCCGGCTCCGCACCTTTACGGTTACGATATCAAGTTCAAGACCGAAGAAGAAGCGACCAAGCATTTCCTTTCTCGCCTGGAATATCAGATTCAGCAGGAATGCCCGGAATCGGTGGCGGCTGTGTTCATTGAATCGGTCACCGGTTCTAACGGCGTTTATCTTTACCCCAAGGGATACCTGAAGGGTGTCCGCGAAATCTGCGACAAGTACGGAATTTTGATGGTGTGCGACGAAGTCATGAGTGGCTTCTTGCGCACGGGTGAATGGTTCGCCTGCCAGGCCGATGGCGTGGAACCGGACCTGATTACTTTTGCAAAGGGTGTGAACAGCGCCTACGCTCCGCTCGGCGGCGTGCTCATTAGCGAGCGTATTGCGAATTATTATGAGGAAAACGCCTTTACTGCAGGGCTTACCTATAACGCGCATCCGCTGGGCGTTGCTGCTGCGATCGCCTGTATCGAAGAATATTTCCGCCTGGATGTCAAGGGCAATGTGAAAAAACAGGAACCCATTTTGAAGAAAAAACTTGCGGAGCTTAAGGCGAAACACCCCTCTGTAGGCGACGTTCGTTCTGTAGGCTTGTTCGGCGCGATTGAATTCAGTTACAGTAAGGATCATAAGGACGTGATTCGCAAGAATGCGGCTGGTGAACCCTTCCTTGGAAACTTTATCACGAAACTCCGCAACGATTACGGAATCCTCACGATGGGCGGCGGCTCTACGATTCTGGTGGCACCTCCGCTGATTATCAACGAGGCTCAGCTGAATGAAATCTTTGATCGTCTGGACAAAGCGATTGGCGAATACGCCGAGGGCTTGGTAAAGTAATCTTCAATTCCTTTAGGGCGGACTCAGTTGAGTCCGCCCTTTAGTTTTTGCCATAAATTAAAGGCGACTGCTGAATGCAGCCACCTTTTTTCTTTGCTATGGATCGAAAATTCGGCAGAATGCCTTCGTGCTATTGGATTGCGACGAAGGCTTGTTCCAGGTCGGCAATCAAATCGTTCACGTCTTCGAGGCCGATTGAGAGGCGGATGGTTTCGGAATGGATATCTGCCAATTCCTGAGCGCGTTCCGGGAGCTCGATGTGGGTGGTTGTAGACGGGTTGATAATGAGCGAACGGGCGTCACCGATGTTTGCCTGGAAACTGAATACTTTTACGGCTTCCAAGAACTTGATGATGGTTGCGCGGTCGTTCTTTTTAAGACCAAAACTCAGGATTGCGCCGGCACCCTTGGGGAAATACTTGGCGGCGAGCGCCTTGTACTTGCTGTTTTTTGCGTGCGGGTGATTGACCCAAGAAACTTCGGGGCGCGTTTCCAAAAATTCTACAATCTTTTCAGCAGACTTTACCGATTTCGAAAGACGTTCCGAAAGCGTCTCGATCCCAAGAAGCACCAGGTAAGAATTGAACGGGGCGATGGCACCGCCCAGGTAATTCAGGTGAATGGCGCGAATACGGCCGGTGAAAGGCGTATCCGGGAACACGTCGTAAAAACTGCGGGGTACGCCCTGCTGCGACACCAAGAAATGCGGCTGGCCGTCGAACTGTGGGAACTTTCCGTTTTTCCAGTTGAACTTGCCGTTTTCTACAATGGCACCGGCAATCACGTTGCCGTGACCCGTAAGGCCCTTGGTGGCCGAATAAACAACCACGTCGGCGCCGAAATCAAACGGATTCAACAAGTAGGGGGTTGCCACCGTGTTGTCGACAATCAGCGGAATTCCATGCTTGTGGGCGATATTTGCGATCGCTTCGATATCCAGAATGGTGGCGTTCGGGTTGGTGATCGATTCGATGTAGATTACCTTGGTGTCTTCTTTAACGAGTGCCTCGAAATTTGCCGGATCGTCAGGGTCTTCTACAATGTCATACTTGACGCCCGTCTCTCCGAAGATTTGTTCGAAACTATCGAAAGATCCGCCGTAAGAACGAGCTGTTGCAAGGATTCTGCCTTTGCCTGCTGTGACGTTCAAAAGCGAATACGTAACCGCCGCCATGCCCGAAGAAAGCGTGACTGCACCGGTTGCTCCCGGGTGGAGTGCCGTAAGGCGCGCATCAAGTACATCCGTTGTCGGATTAGAAAGTCGAGTGTAAAGCGCTTCGACGCTGTCGAAATAAAAAAGGTCGTCGCTACGCTTTACGGTGTCGAGCGTAAAAGCGGTTGTCTGGTAAATGGGTACCGAAACAGCGTGGTTGTGTTCAGCAGGATTATAGCCTGCGTGCAATTTAAGCGTATCAAAAGAAAATTGATTTGACATTATACTCTCCTTAATTTTTTTTGAAAGCAAATATAGATGTGTTTTTTGATAGCGTCCAATACTTAATTCTTATGCCGAATTATTGATTTTTTCTATATGTGCGACGCAGTTGAATTTGTCTATGTTATAATAAAAACCTATAACAATTTATCGTAATATTGTATTGGACATTTCCGGTACACCTTTTTAATTTATGCATCGAAAAAATTTTCAAGGAGAGTATCATGAAACAGTACAAAGTATTTGTTGTTGCCAATCTAATTTTCGGCATATTGCTGATTGTACTTACCAAGTTGATTTTGCCTGTTTGCCATCCGATGGGTGGTGGCGCGATGCGTTGCGGTACTTCGACTACGGTTGACGCCGTCTTGGGACTTGTGCTGCTTGCTGTTGCGGTAGCTGCAGCTGGACTCCTGAAGAAAAAGGCTCATATCGTCTTTTCTGCGATAGCGTTTGTGGTGGGAGTTTTTGTTTCGCTTGTGCCAACGGTAATTGTCGGAACATGCCCGCATGCTCACATGGCGTGCCATGCGGTAACGGCTCCGGTACTTGCTGTTTTTGGTGTGCTTATTGCGCTTTTTGCGGCGCTGAATTTGATTTACTTGAAATTGAGTAGGCGAAATGAACAAGACTGATTTGAATTTGATTATTGAAAATTACTTGCGAAACCCTTTCCGTAGTTTTGGGCTTTCACTTTTGATTGCTTTGCTCGCCTCGGTGCTTTTGGTGGACGGACTTTTGTCGTTTTCGCTTTCAAAGGGCCTGAATCGCCTTTCGTCTCGCTTGGGTGCCGACGTCATCGTGATTCCCCAGGGGAGCGAAATCAACGACCAGACTGTACTTTTGCAGGGCGATTCCAAGTACACCTATTTGCCGCAGGGCACGCTGGAATTTATTCGTGGCCTTGACGGCGTAGAAATTGCGACGCCGCAGTATTTTTTGGCCACGTTGAGTTCTAGCTGCTGCGATCAGAAGGTCATGATTATCGGTTTCGAGCCGGCTTCTGATTTTGTGATTCAGCCTTGGATTCACGAGGTCCTTACGGATAAACTCCCTAAGGGTGCTATCGTGGTGGGCGGCGACATTAACGTGGGCGAGAAAAGAACAGTCAGGTTCTTTGACCATGAATACCCTGTGGCTGCCACTCTTGAACCAGTCGGCAACAAGTTGGACCAGGCCGTTTTTGTAGATGTGGCGACACTTGCCGATATCCGCGAGGCGGCTAAGGCCAAGGGCGTGGTTTTCTTGCATCAGGATGTCAAGCCCGATGGTTTGGATTCGCCGATTTACTCCAGCGTTTTGATTAAATTGCGCGCAGGGGCCGATATCGAGCGCCTCTCTCGAGAAATTCATACCCGCTTTGACGGCGTGCAGATTCGCACCCGCAAAGATTTGTTCTCGGGTCTTGAAAAGTCGGCGAACTTCTTGCAGATTGTGGTGTGGTCGATTGTGTCCCTTTTCCTGGTGATTGCGGTTGCCGCGATTGTGATTTCGTTTTCACTTTCGACTCGCGAACGCAGGCGTGAATATGCGCTTTTGCGAATTGTGGGCTATGCCCGCAAGCGCTTGAGAACTATCGTGCTGGGCGAATCGCTGCTGGTTTCGGCGGTAGGAACGTACATTGGCTTGCTGCCTTCGAGTGTGGCGTTTTTCACGTTTAAAATTTGGATTGGCGAACATGTGAACGTGCCCTTCATTGTTCCTGAAAATGCCGAAATAGCCGCTGTTTACGCTGTGGTGGTTTTGCTTTTGCATTCGGTGGGGCCGGTGGCGGTTTTCGGCGTGGCAAATAAGGTGAGCAATATTGATGCCTACGCCGCTTTGAGGGAGGTAGAACATTGATTTTAAACGTCTCTAATTTATATAAAACTTATACCCGCCGCGGCGAAGAATTCAATGCCGTCGAAGATGTTGAATTTTTTGCCTGGTCCGGCGATTTCTCGGTGATTTATGGTGAATCAGGAAGCGGAAAGAGTACATTTCTTTCTCTGCTTTCGGGAATCAGTCGCCCTAGCAAGGGTTCCGTGATTTTTAATGGTGCCGATTTTGCGAATCTTTCGGATGACGCAATCTCAGCCGTTCGAAAAGAGAAGATTGGCTACATTCCGCAAGAAGCCGTTTTCTTGCCGCATTTCACGGTGCTGGAGAATATCTTGTTGCCTAAGGCGCTTCGCGATGGCGAGAAGATTGAAGTCCGTTCTATTGCAGATGTAACGGATATAGATATTGCTTCGGCGTTGGAAACTTTGGGCATTGCCCATTTGGTGCATGAAATGCCTGCGGAACTTTCGGGCGGTGAATTGAAGAGAGCTGCGATCGCGCGTGCCCTGGTGAATAAGCCTGAAATTGTAATCGCTGATGAGCCAACAAGTAATTTGGACGAAATCAATGCCAAGATAGTCTTTGATCTCTTGGCGGAGCTTGCCCAATCGGGAACATCGGTGCTCGTGGCGACCCACGATCCGCGCGGGTTTAAGTATGGCGATCGCATTTACACCATGCACAAGGGGCGTCTATTGCCGAACGGAGAATCCGATTTTGGAGGATTGTAATCTTTAGTTAAGCATTAAGGAATAATGTTGTACGAAAAATAATCCCTGAAATGCGTTAAAAAAAGTTATCTTGAGCCTGGTGCTGTTCGGCGGTGGCTCCTGGTGGATTTATAATGTGTTGACCTTGACGGCGTGCTTGGAACAGCTGAATGCCAGCAACCGTGACGACGTGAAAAAGCTGCTTTCGGACACCGTCGAAAAACTTTGCTCGAAATTGCCGGTGTTATGTCGCGGTTCCAGAACGATTTAATCGACTGATTTTATACTTCTGTCGGAATTTCTTTGTCGGAATCTACGCATTAGGGGTTTATTTTTTAATCTTTAGTGTGTATGATTGCGGCAATTTGGATTAATTTACTTTACTGCCGCAATCAAGCGCACAGAATCAAATGCCCTTAGATTTCCGAGCAGAAAATACCGCTGCTGTAGCGCATTTTCGCCGAGAAATTCGTCGACCTTGAATCCGTAACGCTCAAGCACCTCGAAAACTTCGCGGTCCAAGTAGCCTTCGGCCATGGTTTCGCCGCAATCAGCAACAATTTTTCGCAATTCCTGAACCGAATTCGAATAGGCGTCTTTTTGCAGGTAATCAAATACAATCGAAATGCCGGTTGACGCAATCTCTGAAAACTGCCGCACGGTTTCTGCAAAAACAGGTAACGGGAGGTAATACGAGACTCCCAGAATGCTAATAACGGTCGGCTTTTTGCAGTCAAAGCCGTTTGCGACGAGTCTTTCGACAAAGCCGTCCTTACTGAAGTCGACTGCCACAAAATGGACATTCTCCGAAACACTCCACTGGAGTTCCCGAATGCGGTTTTTCTTGTAGCTTTGCGTTGGAAGCAAATCCAGTTCAAAGACTTCGACATTCGGGTCTTTGTTGCGGAACGAGAATGTATCTACGCCAGCACCGCAAATCACGTATTGAATCTTACCCGAGCGTGCAAGGAGCTTAACGCGATCTTCGGCGAAGCGACTCCTCGAAAGTACAATCGGGAGGAAGTATTTCCGATTGAAATATTCGACCGAATTTTTTGATTCCTGCGGAAACCGCTTTAGAATCAAGCGCGAAACATTTTCGTACTCCTCGCGACCCATCAGGTCGAGCGCCAGAAAGTCATTGAAAACGGTATGGTCCGATTGTAGAGAATGCCAGGCACGTGCAAATGCGCATAATTTTGCTGTTAAACTTTCCATTTATTTTTCCTTTTTAAAATTTTAGTTGAGGGCCTTAGCCCATAAGAAACGCCCGCGTAGGTTAACCTTACACGGGCGACAAAATGAATACCGCAATAAAACGCCCGTCAACATCGGCCGTTCTTACAACAAAATCCTACAATCAGAGGCAGCATTTTATTTATCCTGTAATCCCTTGAGTCTCTGGGTACGTTCCGCAATCTTTTTGCGGTATACGTTGATTTTAGCAATCGCTTCAGCAATGGGAAGCGCGATGTCGAAAGCGCGCACGTTAAAGCGCGTTAAAGCCTGCACCGCCTGCGGACCCAGCTGCGAGCAGAGAACATAATCCAGATCGGCTAGATTCTTTGCCGCCGAGAACATAGATGAACGTTCTACATCTCGCTGACCGCAAGCACCATCGCCGCATGTGCCGTCGCAATGCTCCGGCTTAACGCGGACTTCGACTTTTTCAAATTTTCCGCTTTCTTCATCGACTTCGTAGACGTCGAACGCCGCGGCATGTCCAAAGTGAACATTGACATTTTCGCCATCGTTTGTGGCGACTGCAACTCTATATTTAGCCATGAGAGAAAGTCTCCTTTACACGGATACGGTCCATGTAGATTTGTGCGCCGACATCGTAAACACCCGGGACGCCAACGGCGTCAGCACGGCAATGGGCGCAATGCTTGAACACGTTGATGAACACTCCCGCCTGCTCCTGCGCAATCGCAAGAGTCTTTGGAGTCGGAGCAGGAATATCCTTAAAGCCGTTTTGCGGAATCAACGGAATGATATTGTACATGATGGCCCCCGCTTCGCGCACGGTGGCCGCCACATCTTCGATGTGCTTGTCATTAATGCCCGGGCAAAGAACCGTATTCACTTTGATAAGCGTTCCGCTCTTTGCCACCTTACGAATGCCTTCGAGCTGGTTGTGAATCAGGATTTCGGCTGCTTCTACACCCTTATAGGTTTTGCCGTGGTAGAAAATTCTCGCGTTGATCATCGCCTCAATTTCAGGGTCCACGGCATTCACCGTAACCGTGAGCGAATCGATGCCGACATCGATAACTTCGTCTGCTTTGTCATTCAGCAAAAGCCCATTGGTGCTCATGCAGCGAATCAGCTGCGGGAATTCCTTTTTTACCAGGCGGAATGTATCTAGCGCAAAAGGGGTGGCCAAGGTATCGCCAGGGCCCGCAATTCCCACCGTAGTGAGTTCCGGCACAAATTCCAAAGCCTTGCGGATGTATCCGCATGCCTCTTCGGGTTTAATCACCTTACTTGTATTCCCCGGTACCTGAGCATCTTCGTTAATGCGCCTATCACAAAAACGGCACTCGATGTTGCAACCCGGAGCGACAGGCAAATGAATGCGCCCTTTCCGGTTTCTGCAAGCACCAAAACTGATGTGAACCCCGAAAGTTGGACACAACTTTCGGGGTTTTCATGTACCAGAAACACACAAAAGAAGAATGGGCCAAGGCCTATGAACTCCACAAGGATGGTTACGACTCTCCGTCAATCTCCAGATTGACGGGCCTGGAACTGTCCGAAATCAAGC
>FLNZ01002587.1_pt1 | contig 13672 bp, 11 predicted proteins | sample 1140391 | NCBI WGS metagenome assembly FLNZ01 (sample SAMEA3878171, study PRJEB12797) | bioreactor metagenome | biome: Moose rumen | place: Sweden | collected 2011-10
TAAATGCAAAGATAGACAACAATTCGAAAAAAACCAAAAAATGTTTGTTTTATTTGCTTCCGACATACCAATCTCATAAAAAGTGTAAATTTTACAATAATCAAACAAAAAATTGATTTCTTTGGTGAAAATGTGCTAATTTTGCACATTATTTTATTATTTGTATAGATTTCTATTTATTTCACAGGATTTGTAATTATTGAGTAGTTATTCATTATGTTCAAAAATTTTAATGGCTTCCACCTTGTGGACGCTCTTCATCAAGTAAATCTCAATCGTTATTTTCACCCTAAAAGAGTTTATGGGAACATCATCAAGTGCATTATCGTCATCGTGGTTACGCTGTTGTTGTGGAATGCTCCAGCATCTATATACGGTATCGACGGATTAACCGTTGTACAGCAACGAATCATAGCTATTTTCGCATTCGCCACGCTGATGTGGATCATGGAGATCGTGCCATCCTGGGCCACTTCAGTTGCAATCATCGTGCTCATGCTGCTATTTACGTCAGATTCAGGCATTGTGTGGATGTGCGACGAGGAAAAAGTTGGTTCATTACTCTCCTATAAATCCATCATGGCCACTTTTGCCGACCCTGTCATCATGTTGTTCATCGGAGGGTTCATCCTTGCTATAGCAGCAACAAAAACCGGTCTCGACGCATATCTCGCGAAGGTCTTGCTCAAACCATTTGGCAAAAAGAGTGACAATGTATTACTTGGATTCCTATTTATTACCGGATTGTTCTCAATGTTCGTGTCGAACACAGCGACAGCTGCAATGATGCTGACTTTCCTAACACCGGTCTTTAAGCAGCTGCCGCCAGAGGGTAAGGGGCGTATTTCATTGGCATTGTCCATTCCTATTGCGGCAAACTTAGGAGGCATGGGCACACCGATTGGAACACCTCCTAACACCATCGCCATTAAATACCTCAATGATCCCGAGGGTTTGAATTTGGGTATAGGATTTGGCCAGTGGATGCTATTCATGGTGCCATTGGTCATCGTGTTGCTGCTGATCAGCTGGCTACTTTTAAGATGGCTTTTCCCTTTTACCCAAAAGACGGTGGAATTGAATATTGAGGGAACAATGAAAAAAGACCTCAAGGCATATATCGTTATCATTACTTTTATTGTGACGGTGTTGTTATGGCTTCTTGACTCTGTCACTGGAATCAACTCCTATACTGTAGCATTGATACCGTTTATGGTATTCTCACTTTTGGGTATTATCAATCGCCGTGACTTGGAGGAGATCAACTGGTCTGTCATTTGGATGGTGGCAGGAGGTTTTGCGCTTGGTTATGCACTAAACGCATCAGGCTTGGCTGAAATAATGGTGAAGAGTATTCCATTTGGTGACTATTCTCCTTTGTTGATTCTTGTGTTGTCAGGTGTTATATGCTATCTTCTCTCAAATTTCATATCCAATTCCGCCACGGCAGCGTTGCTGATGCCCATCCTGGCTATCGTCTGTGCTGCCATGGGCGATAAGTTGAATGCTATTGGAGGCACTTCAACCATTTTGATAGGTGTTGCTATAGCTGCGTCGAGTGCAATGATATTACCTATCTCCACACCTCCTAATGCTCTTGCATTCGCAACCAACCTTGTGAAACAAAAGGACATGGCAAAAATAGGCATTATTGTCGGTATCTTGAGTATGGTTCTTGGTTATGGGCTTCTTTATCTTATCGGAACTTTTCATGTTATCTGATTGATTTTATTCACATACTTGTTTTTTTTCATTATTTTGCATTAATTTTGCAGGCAAGAAATGTTTAACCAACATCTAAAAAGCATGGATACAATTAATAGTTTTGAAGAGTTAACATCACATTTGTCATCATTGGGCAGCCGTAAACGTGTGGCTGTGGTCTGTGCTTCTGACGAGTCCACACAATATGCAGTGTCTCGCGCTCTCCGCGAGGGATTTATTGAGGCGATCTTTGTTGGATGCCAAAAGGAAGTAGAGGCTAACGCCGATTTCAATGACCTCACAGATCATATTAGTTTTGTGGATGCCAGCGATCGTGATGATGCTGCTTATAAGGCTGTACAGCTGGTCCGTGACGGAAAAGCTGATGTCCTGATGAAAGGCCTCATTAACACCGACAACCTGCTTCGAGCCGTTTTGGATAAGGAGCATGGTATCTTGCCCAAAGGCAATGTGCTAACTCATATTACAGCCGCCAGCATACAGGGCTATCCACGCCTGTTGTTCTTCACTGATCCGGCTGTCATCCCCTACCCTACTCAAGAACAACGTGTGGCCCAGGTAGGATATATCGCTGAATTGTGCCGTTCCTTTGGCATAGGACAGCCACGTATCTCTCTGATCCACTGTTCAGAGAAAGTGGGTGGTAAATATTTTCCATTCACCGAAGGGTATATCGATATTATCAATGGCGGTAAAAACGGTGATTTCGGACCATGTATTATCGATGGGCCACTTGATGTGAAAACTTCATGCTGCAAAGAGAGCATGGACAAGAAAGGCATTGTCTCACCAATCGATGGTGCCGCCGATGCCTTGATTTTCCCAGATATTGAGGCAGGTAATGTGTTCTATAAGACTATAACACTCTTCTGTGGCGCTGAGACCGCAGGCATGTTGGTTGGTACGACTGCTCCTGTCGTATTGCCTTCACGAAGTGATACAAAGATGTGCAAATACTACAGCCTTGCCCTCGCAACGATCAATTCATAGCTATCATTATTCAACACATACTCTCCGCACCGTCAAAAACATTTTATGGACCAATACATAGAGGTGAAAGGTGCTCGTGCCAATAACCTTAAAAACATAAGCATCAAGATTCCACGCGACAAATTTGTTGTAATCGCTGGTGTAAGCGGCAGTGGAAAATCGTCACTGGCCTTCGACACTCTATATGCCGAGGGACAGCGTCGTTATGTGGAGAGTCTGTCATCATACGCACGTCAGTTCCTTGGGCGTATGAGCAAACCCGAATGCGATTTCATCAAGGGATTACCTCCAGCGATAGCGATTGAACAAAAGGTTAACAGTAGAAATCCCCGATCCACTGTCGGGACATCGACCGAGATATTTGAATATATGCGATTGCTCTTCGCTCGTGTGGGAAAAACTTTCTCTCCCATCAGTGGCGAGGAGGTGAAGAAACATACCACCGAAGATGTCATCGCTTGTGTCAAACAGTATTCTCCAGGAACCCGCTTCTGTGTGACGGCTCCACTGAAGCTGCCTGAGGAACGGACTTTGGAACGACAGTTGCAATTCTGTTTACAACAAGGTTACGTTCGCCTGTTTATAAAAGGACAGTTTGTCAGAATCGACGACTTGCTTGCCGATAAAGACCAGTTAGGATCTGTCATGCCGGAAGACATCTATCTAATGATAGACCGAATGTCCGTGGATGACAACAAAGATTCCATCTCACGTCTCGTTGACTCAGTCGAAACGGCTTTTTATGAGGGGCATGGCGAATGTCGTATCACATTCCTTCCTTCAAATATCTGCTACGACTTTTCGACGCGTTTCGAGGCTGATGGCATGCGTTTTGAAGAGCCATCCGACAACATGTTCTCTTTCAACTCTCCACTTGGTGCCTGTCCCACTTGCGAAGGCTACGGACGAGTGATTGGCATTGATGAGAAACTGGTCATCCCAAATTCCACTTTAAGCGTATACGATGGCTGTGTGCAATGTTGGCATGGTGAAAAGATGAGAATGTGGCAGGATGAATTCTGCCGAAGGGCTGCCAAAGATGATTTTCCAATCTTCACGCCTTACTTCCAATTGACCCGTCATGAAAAGGACATGTTGTGGCATGGATTGCCCTCTGACCTTCAGCGACCAGCCAACGAACAAGTTTCTATTGATGCCTTTTTTCAAATGGTCAAGGACAACCAATACAAAATTCAATATCGTGTGATGATGAGTCGCTATCGTGGCAAGACCATTTGTCCGACATGTCACGGCACACGCTTACGGAAAGAGACATCATACGTGTTGGTTGGCGGGAAAAACATCTCGGAGTTGGTGGAAATGCAGGTGAACGACCTGAGAAAATGGTTTCAGAGCTTGTCGCTCGAACCACACGATGCTGAAATTGCCAAACGACTACTCAATGAGATCAACAATCGCCTGCAGTTCTTGGATGAGGTAGGATTGGGTTACCTGACACTTAACCGTCCGTCCAACACTCTCAGTGGTGGTGAAAGTCAGCGCATCAATCTAACCACATCACTTGGCAGCTCGCTCGTAGGCTCATTATATATCCTCGATGAGCCGAGTATTGGACTTCACAGCCGTGACACCGAGAGGTTGATCCGTGTTCTCAAAGAGTTGCAGACCATAGGCAATACAGTCATGATCGTTGAGCACGATGAGGAATTTATGCGAGCTGCTGATTATTTAATAGATGTAGGCCCTGATGCCGGACGATTAGGAGGTGAGATCGTGTTTGAGGGGAATGCAAAGGATATCAACCAAGAAGCCCTTGCTATGTTTCCTCACAGCCATACTGTGAGATACCTTACTCATACAGACCATATTCCTGTGCCTCGAAGCCGGCGTCCATGGAATCTTGCAATCATATTGCGAGGTGTGAGGATGAACAATCTGAAAGGCTTTGACGTGCAGTTCCCCTTGAATGTGCTGACTGTCGTGACAGGGGTGAGCGGTAGTGGAAAATCGTCGTTGGTAAAGGGTATCCTATACCCTGCCCTCAAACGACATCATGGCGATACCTTTGATGCGCCAGGTGAATATCTCGCTCTTGATGGTGATTGGCGCCTGATAGAACGGATAGAATTCGTCGATCAGAACCCCATTGGTAAAAGCACTCGTTCCAACCCTGCCACTTATGTGAAGGCATACGACGCAATCCGCCAGCTTTTTGCCGATCAGCCTTTGTCAAGACAAATGGGCTTCACACCGCAGTATTTTTCATTTAATGCTGAGGGCGGACGTTGTGAGGAATGCAAAGGGGCCGGAGTAATCAACGTGGAGATGCAGTTCATGGCAGATATAGTGCTGACATGTGACGCATGTCATGGCCAACGGTTTAAGCATGATATCCTCGATGTGCGTTTCGCAGGAAAGAACATCAACGAAGTGCTGGATATGACTGTCAGCGAGGCTATTGAGTTCTTTTCCTCCAATGGGCAGGAGGTCATCTCATCCAGATTACAATCGTTAGAGGATGTCGGTTTGGGATATATCAAACTTGGTCAAAGCTCTTCAACACTGTCTGGAGGCGAGAATCAACGTGTAAAATTAGCCTACTTTATCGGCCAGGAGAAGCAGGAACCCACACTATTTATGTTTGATGAGCCAACGACGGGTCTTCATTTTCATGACATCCAACGTTTGCTTTCTGCTTTCAATGCATTGATAGAACGTGGACATTCGGTCATCGTGATCGAACACAATCTGGAGGTTATCAAGTGTGCGGATTATGTAATCGACCTTGGTCCGGAAGGGGGAGATCGTGGTGGTAGTCTTGTTTTTGCAGGAGCTCCAGAGGAGATGATTGACTGCAAGGAGAGTATAACGGGACAATATCTACGGAGCAAAATTATTTGAAAATATTTTGTAGAACAGATTTTTTACATTATCTTTGCAGTCGCATTTTGCAAAGGCGTTCTATGTCGCCGATATGGCTCAGTTGGTAGAGCAATTCATTCGTAATGAATAGGTCCCGGGTTCGAGTCCCGGTATCGGCTCATTTTGCGGAATTAGCACATCGGTAGTGCATCGGCTTCCCAAGCCGAGGAGGCGGGTTCGATTCCCGTATTCCGCTCTTTCCTCCCTCAATTCCGAAAGCTGGTGTGTCTCCCCATAGAACGCACTGGCTTTCCCCTTTTTTATAGATGTTTCTTTTGTACCTCACTCATGCTGCAAAATATTGTCAAGCCTTGAAGCTGCCCGTGCTTATTGGTGTCTAATAATCCATAAAAGTGTGGATTCTGACGGTTTTATAGACTTTTTTACAAACTCAGAAAGGATATGTCGGAAAAAATGTGTAAGTTTGCAGGTTGAATTTGAAATTTACTAAAAAATCATAATATTTAGCTATTTATGCTTACAATTAAACTGATTACCGAGGAAACAGAACGAGTAATTAAAGGCCTGGAGAAGAAGCACTTCCAAAATGCTCGTCAGGCAGTGGAAAATGTGTTGGCTATTGACAAGCGTCGAAGAGAAGCCCAGCGCCAGCTGGATGCGACAAAGCAGCAAGCCAAACAAATGGCCTCACAAATTGGTGCCTTGATGAAACAAGGGAAACGTGATGAAGCTGAGGCAGCAAAACAACAGGTTGCCCAGTTAAAACAGTTGGACAAGGATTTGCAGGAACAGATGGATCATGCCGAGAAAGACCTCACCACTCTTCTATGCACGATTCCTAACATCCCCAATGATCAAGTTCCTGAGGGAGCGGATGCATCTGACAACGTCGTGGTTAAAGAAGGAGGAGTCATCCCTACCCTAACTGAAGACGCCATGTGCCATTGGGATCTATGCAAGAAATACAATCTCATTGATTTTGACCTTGGTGTTAAAATCACAGGTAGCGGTTTCCCTGTATATATTGGTAAAATGTCACGTTTCCAGCGTGCTCTTGAGGCTTTCTTCCTCGAGGAGGCACGTAAGAGTGGTTATTTAGAGGTACAGCCTCCTTATGTGGTAAATGAGGCATCAGGATATGGTACAGGCCAGCTTCCAGACAAGGAAGGACAGATGTATCACTGCAACGCAGACAATCTTTATCTGATACCGACAGCGGAGGTGCCCGTCACAAACATTTTCCGTGATGTCATTTTGGAGGAGAATCAACTTCCTATCAAACGATGCGCTTATTCAGGATGTTTCCGACGCGAGGCTGGTTCCTATGGAAAAGATGTACGTGGACTCAATCGCTTGCATCAGTTTGACAAAGTCGAAATCGTGCGTATCGACACACCAAAGCACTCGTACGATAGTCTGAATGAGATGTTGGAACATGTCGAGGGCTTGATGCAGAAACTTGAGCTTCCCTATCATATACTTCGTCTTTGTGGTGGAGATATGAGCTTTACATCGGCAATATGTTATGATTTCGAGGTATGGAGCGCTGCCCAAAAACGTTGGCTGGAAGTTTCATCAGTCTCCAATTTCGAAAGTTATCAGGCTAATAGGTTGAAATGCCGCTATCGTCATGCAGATGACCGCAGGATTGAACTATGCCATACACTCAACGGCTCCGCACTGGCTTTGCCTCGTATTGTCGCTGCCATCATGGAGAACAATCAAACCCCAGAAGGAATTCGTGTACCTAAATGCCTGGTTCCATATTGTGGCTTTGAGATGCTTGATGACAAGAATTTTGACTAACAAGAATTTTACACCCATTAATTATGAATATAATTATACGTAAAGAGCAATTCTCTGAGAAAGTTTTTCTTTTTGAGATAGAAGCCCCACTGATTGCAAAAAGTCGTAAAGCCGGCAACTTTGTCATCGTGCGTGTTGGCAAAAAGGGCGAGCGCATGCCCTTGACCATCGCCGACGCAGACATCGAGAAAGGGACGATTACCCTCGTCGTACAAAAAGTAGGTCTCTCATCGATTAAATTATGTGATCTTCATGTCGGTGACTACGTGACGGATGTCGTAGGACCTTTGGGCAACCCTACCCATATTGAGAATTATGGCACGGTCATCTGCGCTGGTGGTGGTGTAGGCGTCGCTCCCATGCTCCCTATCATCAAGGCCTTGAAGGCCGCCGGCAACAGAGTACTTAGTGTACTTGCCGGTCGTTCTCGTGATCTTATCATACTTGAAGATGAGGTTCGTGCCAATAGTGATGAGACGTTGATTATGACAGATGACGGCAGTTATGGAGAAAAAGGTGTGGTGACTGTTGGTATTGAGAAATTGATCAATCAAGAACACATAGACAAGGTGTTTGCCATTGGTCCTCCCATCATGATGAAATTCTGCTGTCTGCTGACAAAGAAGTATGACATCCCTACGGACGTCTCATTGAATACGATTATGGTCGATGGCACAGGAATGTGCGGTGCCTGTCGTCTTACAATTGGTGGCAAGACACGGTTTGTATGTATCGATGGCCCAGAATTCGACGGAGCATTGGTAGACTGGGATGAGATGTTTAAGCGTATGGGCACATTCAAGCGTGCCGAACAGGAAGAATTAGAGCATTTCGAGGAACACCTGGGCAATGTTGAGGATGAAGTCGTGGTGGATACCACAGACATTGTCATGGACGATGACCCGACGAATGACACGATAGAAATCCTCACCGATCGCAATGCGGAGTGGCGTAAAGAGTTACGTGCCAATATGAAGCCGAAAGAGCGAACAGCCATTCCACGTGTTATCATGCCAGAATTGGATCCTGTGTATCGTGCCACCACTCGTCTTGAAGAGGTAAATACCGGCTTGACAAAGGAACAGGCCCTCACAGAGGCAAAACGTTGCTTAGACTGTGCCAAGCCCACATGTATCGAAGGATGTCCTGTCGGTGTCAATATTCCATCGTTTGTGAAAAATATTGAGAGAGGGCAATTCCTCGCGGCTGCAAAAGTGCTTAAGCACACCTCGGCGCTTCCCGCTGTGTGTGGCCGTGTCTGTCCACAGGAAAAACAATGTGAGTCAAGATGTATACATCTGAAGATGAAAGAGCCTGCGGTTGCTATAGGCTATCTGGAACGTTTTGCAGCCGACTACGAGCGTGAGAGCGGTAACATGTCTGTTCCTGAGACGGCTCCTGCTAATGGTATAAAGATTGCCGTTGTAGGATCTGGCCCCGCAGGACTGAGTTTTGCTGGTGACATGGCTCGTCAGGGTTATGATGTGTATGTATTTGAGGCTCTTCATGAAATTGGCGGCGTGTTGAAGTACGGTATCCCTGAGTTCCGTTTGCCGAATCGTATTGTGGATGTGGAAATTGAAAACCTTGCCAAGATGGGTGTCCACTTCCAAACAGACTGCATCGTGGGCAAGACCATTAGCATTGAGCAGTTGGAGGAAAATGGGTTTAAGGGTATCTTCGTCGGTTCTGGTGCTGGTCTTCCTAATTTCATGGACATACCAGGTGAGAATCTTATCAACATCATGTCGTCGAATGAGTATCTGACACGTGTCAATTTGATGGATGCCGCCAATCCTACTACCGACACTCCCATCAACTTGGGTAGCAGCGTCATTGTCGTGGGTGGTGGAAACACTGCGATGGACTCGGCTCGTACGGCAAAAAGACTGGGCGCAAAAGTGACTCTTGTATACCGTCGTAGTGAGGTAGAGATGCCGGCACGTCTGGAGGAGGTGAAACATGCCAAGGAAGAGGGTATCGAATTCCTCACACTCCATAATCCCATCGAATATATTGGTGATGAAAAAGGTGCCGTACGACAGGCGGTACTTGAGGTAATGCGCCTCGGTGAGCCTGATGCCAGTGGTCGCCGCAGACCGGAACCGACAGGTGAGACAAAGACATTGGATGTTGACCAGGTAATCGTGGCAATAGGTGTCTCCCCCAACCCACTTGTTCCTAAGAGTGTCGCAGGCTTGGAACTGGGTCGCAAGAACACTATCGCCGTTGGAGAAGATATGCAGTCGTCACACCGTGGACTATATGCCGGTGGCGACATCGTGCGTGGCGGTGCCACTGTCATCCTTGCAATGGGAGATGGCCGTTCGGCAGCTGCAAATATGCATCAACAATTGAGCACGAAGATATGAATGGATTATATACCATTATCCTACTCATCACCAGCAACATCTTCATGACGCTGGCATGGTATGGTCATTTGAAATTACAACAATCAGGGGTCAGTCATGACTGGCCCCTGATTGGTGTAATCGCTTTTTCTTGGGGAATAGCATTTTTTGAATATTGTTGTCAGGTGCCTGCCAATCGTATTGGTTTTAATGGAAATGGCGGTCCTTTCAACTTAGTCCAGCTTAAAGTTATTCAGGAATGTATCAGCTTGGCGGTTTTCGCTGTGATGGCCAACATTATGTTTCAAGGACAAAACCTACATTGGAATCATCTGCTGGCATTCTTTTTCATCATTTGTGCCGTTTATCTCGTGTTTATGAAATAACTCATAAAAACGACCCGACATGACATCAGAAGAAAAACTAAAGAAGCGACTGACTTCTCGCTTCTGGAGAGCTGTTGCGGAATATCATTTAATAGAGGAAAATGACAAGATACTTGTTGGCCTGTCAGGCGGAAAGGACTCCTTATTCCTTTTAGAAATGTTGGCCAGCCGCATGAATCTCGCCCCGACACATTATAGTGTGGCAGCACTCCATGTGCGTATGGCTAACATCTCATATAAGACGGACACCTCATATTTGGAGCGGTTTTGTCAATCTATGGACGTGAAGCTTTATCTTCGAACCACTTCGTTTGATGCTTCCACAGATACCCGAAAGTCTCCTTGTTTTTTATGCTCTTGGTATAGGCGTAAGGAATTATTTAATTTGGCACAAGAACTCGGTTTCAACAAGATCGCTCTTGGCCATCATCAAGATGACATCATTCATACAACCTTGATGAACACGTTTTTTATTGGTAATTTTTCCACGATGCCTGCACGACTTCAAATGCGTAAAATGCCTCTTACCATCATTCGTCCACTATGTATGGAACATGAGGATGAGATTGGAGAATATGCCGCAATAAAAGGCTATCAAAAGCAAGTGAAACTGTGTCCTTATGAGCATGATTCTCACCGTGATGCAATGAGAAAATTATTCAATCAGATTGAAAATGTGAGTCCAGAGGCTCGTCAAAGTATATGGAGAGCTCTCAACAATGCGGGGAAATTGGTGGAAGAATAGTTCATACCAGACGCCAGTACCTCTTCTGATGCTATTTCTTCCAATTTCTAATAGTCCAGACAACAACTCCCCAAACCTCGAATTTATCGTTGGAGCTGATACGGATAGGGGCATATGCTTTATTGGCTGGACATAATTCGATATACCCGTCATCTTTATGTGTCAGGTCAAGAAATTTGATCGTAAACTCATCATTGATATATCCCACGATGATGTCTCCGTTGCATGCCTCTACCGACCTGTCAATGACAGCGATATCTCCGTCGCAGATTCCTGCGTCAATCATAGAGTCACCATCCACACGCCCATAGAAAGTAGCCTCCGGATGTCGTATGAAATCACGGTTGAAATCAATCGTGTCGTGACTGTAATCCTGTGCTGGTGAGGGGAACCCCGCCTTGATGGCAGGAGCTATCTGTAGTTTGAGCTGATGTTCAAACTCTCCATTAATAATATGTATTTTGGCCATATTTGTACTATTGAGATGCGGATCTCGAACTAATGCGTTTTCCCTCACTGGACCATGTATAAAGCCAAGAATTAAATCTACTTGTAAAAGTGTTTCCTGTCACGGAAAGGATTTCTCCGACAGCACTTACACTGAGGGATGTTATACGATGGCAATTGGCATCATAGAGGACATAAAAAGATGAGCCTTGTTTTAAGATATAAAAGGATGAGCTATATCCTTGCAGTTCTCCTAATGATGTGCTGAAGCTATGAACACGTTTGCCATTTTCATCATACACATAATACCACGACTTTGTGGTTTCTATATAGCCTATGCTTTGTGCTTGAGACATAAAAGTAAAAATTGACATAAAAATACAGAGAAGTAGTCTTTTCAGCATGATTTAATCAATTAATGAATTGGATATTTCATGTTAACATGGCAAAAATAGTAAAATTTATCTGATTATTGAATGTTTATCAGAAAAAAACGCATGATAAAGTGAATATTAAAATATTTCTTGTTATTTTTGCCAATTGAAAAGATTGATATTGTCTACGACAATCATCGAACAATTTTTTTTCGAGATTCTTCATGTTTTTGATTCTATTAAACCAAATGATTATGTCAAACAAGAAACAACATCTGAATGTAAAACACCTTTTGTTTACATTTATCCTGCTATTTTTACCTGTAGCATGTGCCTATGCCCAAAACAACAGAATGTATTATCTGAACAAAGCCAAAGATCACATCCGTGACGCTGAGTATTATGAGAAACAAGCGGAAGGGTATGATCGAGAGTCACAAAGCTATAACAAGAAAGCACAAGATTATTTGCGGGAAGCAGAGTATTATACCAGACAGAAAAATTACGACAAAGTTAAGCTATACAACAGTTGGGCTAAGGAGGCGACCGACAAAGCACGCCTTCAGGCCGGTTGGGCCAAAGATGCGCATGACAAGGCCAATACACGGATGCGGTGGGCGGAGGAGGCACTGCAGAGAGCGAGATGGTGACACTACCCTTTCCCATAATCTATCCCAGGGTATTTTGAGCGTAGGAATTGTGCAAACGAATCACGATAGGCCTCTGTCACATGCATGGTTTCATCGCCTATATATAAACTGTTGTTGCTAAAGAAGTGGCCAGTGGGACCAACAACAGCACAACCAACCATACGGCCAGTTGTGCCAAAAAGAACCAAATATCTTTTTTTGTGACTTTCATATGGATGAGCTTATTAATATGACCTCGGCATGTCACCGGCGCTTCTGTTTCCACTGCCGATAGAGTTGAATTTCTCTCCTTGTGATTGCTGTTCGATGAAGTCATTTTGTATCTTGGATACATGCTGCTTCTGCATGCGCGACTTGCCAAATGTATAGCTGATGCTCAATGAGACACTGCTGATAGGCACCTTGATAGTCTGGTGACTCAAGAAATCGTGTCCTTTGCTATAAGTCTCCATCTTGATGTTACCTTTTTCTGAAAGGCCTGTTGTTCCCATCACACTGACTGTCAGCTTGTCGTTAAAGAATGATTTTGAGAGGTTGGCGGTAAGGATATTGAAACCACTACTCCATCCCTGAAGGGTATAACTTTTTGTTGAGGTAATCAGATATGCCCCCATTTTAATATCCAGGGGGAGAGTCTGCTGAAGACCTGCCATAATATTACCCTGCCATCCATTGTTGGTATAATCCAGCTCATCACTTCTTAGATCCACGTAGGAAATGCCACCATTGAAGAAGAGACGTGTGGTCTTGGTTGCCATCCAATTAGCATACATATTCAAACCGGTTTGATTCCTTTGGACAATATTGCCATAAGTTGTGTTCAGCTTATTGTTGTCGTAGAATGAATATTGATCAATGGCATTTCCGGTATAATTGTGACGAAGACTGACATTCAACATTAACTTGGCACTGTACTGGTTGTAAACCAACTGCATATTATGTGACTTCTCAATATCCAGGTTCGTATTACCATAAGTGAGACTGTTGGGGTCGCTTTGGTCTACATAAGGATTCAGATAAGTAATACCTGGACGTGAGATGCGCATGTTGTAGGTTAAACCGAGGTTCGAGGTGGGCGCAAAAGAGTAGGATAAACTGGCTGCAGGAACCAGTGAGCCATAGTTTTTTGAAAAATCTACACCATGACCACTTTTATATTCCACATCCTGCCATGTGTGCTCGTAGCGAAGACCTGCCTTCGCACCCCAATTCCCCCATTTGCCATCATATTCCGAATATCCGGCGAGGATACTGTTCTTGTATAGATAGTCCATGCCTTCATTGGGTGAAATGATATCGTTGAGGTAATATTTCGAATCTGTGGATGCGCGGCGTGCCATCATTTTAGCACCAA
>FLNZ01002588.1_pt1 | contig 13576 bp, 5 predicted proteins | sample 1140391 | NCBI WGS metagenome assembly FLNZ01 (sample SAMEA3878171, study PRJEB12797) | bioreactor metagenome | biome: Moose rumen | place: Sweden | collected 2011-10
GGACACATTCTTCCATATTTTCGACCATCTTTATAGAATTGGAAAGAGAATCATTCTTGCATGCGATAGACCGCCTGTCGACTTGAAAGGCATGAATGAGCGCCTGCTCACAAGATTCAGTTGTGGCCTGATTGCAGAACTTGAGAGACCCAACGTGCAATTGTGTGTGGATATCCTCCACGCCAAGATTAAACGCGATGGATTGAGTATTCCAGAGGATGTCATTTCGTATATCGCACACACGGCTAACAATAGCGTGAGAGATCTTGAGGGAGTGGTCAACTCTCTGATGGCCTATTCCATTGTTTATAATACGAATGTGGATATCGCACTGGTAGAGACTGTGATGAAGAGAGCAGTCAAAGTTGACAACAAACCAGTGACGGTGGATGATATCCTTGAGCGTGTGTGTGAGCACTATAATGTCAACACCGAGGAAGTCAACGGAAAAAGCCGTAAGCGTAATCTCGTGGAGGCAAGACAGGTCTCTATGTTCCTCGCTCAGAAATATACCAAAATGCCTGCCTCAAGAATTGGAAAACTGATTGCGGGGCGCGACCACAGCACTGTGATCCATAGTTGTGAGAAAGTGGAGGAGCGCATGAAGATTGACACAGGATTTTGTAATGAGATCAACCAAATAGAGAAGTCTCTCAGACTGAAAACGAAGTGAACTTGAGTCCACTTCGTTTTTTCATTTTTTATATTCCGTTGTCTGGCTTTCTCAGACGGAATTCTGCTTTACCAAGCTCCATGTTTTTTTTCCACTTGATATATCCCGCTATCGCAATCACTACATAAAGGGCATAGAGCGAGGCTTTGAAAGGGATATCTTTGTAGAAATACAAGATACAGGTCACTATGTCCACCACAATCCATATTAGCCATTGCTCCAAGTATTTACGAGCGAGCGCCCATATGCCCACAAAAGAGAGGGCTGTAGTGAAAGAATCGGCGATAGGGACACGTGAGTCGGTGAATGTGACAAGGAACCAATAGAGCGCCACCCATGCTGCGAGAGTGATGACTGCCCATATCGCTGCCAATCGTATGGGAAAATGGGTGATGGAGACATAGCGCCCTTCTTTCTTTTGATGGTGCGACTTCCTGACCCAGTTGAAATAACCATAAACCGTCATCGCCAAATAGTAGAACTCCATCCCACAGTCCGCATACAGTCCCTTCTGGTAGTAGAGCACAATGCCCAGACTTTGCATGAGAAATCCTACAAACCACAGCCAGATGCTCGCACGGTACTCCAGTAAGATATATGCCAGACCGAGTACTGTGGTGAGCATGTCCAGCCAATAGTGTTGAAGAAAGTCAGCCATTTTTAGAATCTTAAGGTCACGCTACCCATTGCTGTAAAACCCGACATGGGGATGAAACCGATTTGATAGTAACGATTGTCGTTGGGATGGCCATAGCTGTCGCAAATGGCAGAGTAAACCCAGCCGCTGCTGGCGTAATGGCGATTGAAGAGATTATGGAAATCCATGCCGATGGTCACTTCTTTCATCCCTAATGCCTTGCTGACTTTCGTCGTATAGCTGAAGTTCAGGTTTGAGGTGCTGTAGCTTGGTAGCGAACGGTCTTTGTTTGCCGTATTGTCCAAATATTGGCGACTCACGTAGTTGGTATGCCAGATTGCCTGCCATCCTTGATGGTGGAAACGAATGAAACCATTGAGTATGGCGGATGGTGAGAAAGCCAATTCGGAATCGTCGTAGTGGATGGTACGTGTGCCATTGTCCCAGTCTTCTACCACCTCGTCGAAGTCTTTTATCTTGTTCTGACTCAAGGCGGCATTACCCTCGATGGTGAGCCATGGCGTGATGTCGACACCAGCGGTCAACTCTACTCCCATACGGTAAGAGTCTTTGATGTTGGTTGTCAATGCCTCACCGATGTCACTCACCTCACCCGTCTGTACAAACTGGTCTGTGTAGTCCATGTAGTAGAGATTGGCTCCGGCATGCCAACGTGAACCGGTGTATGTGTATCCTGCTTCAAAATCCAGCAATTTCTCTGCCTCCGGGGCGGGATAGCTGCCGTTGTCGGTGAAGTTATTGCGCTCGGGCTCCCTGTTGCTGGTGGCTACGGAGAAGTAGGCTTGATGGTGGGTGGTATGATAGCTGAGACCACCTTTGATGTTGGCAAAATCGTATTGATTGTCGATGTCTAAGCGTTGATTGCTATATGTGCCGTCCTCATTCTCATAGAATTTGTCATTGATACCGTCGGTCTTATAGCTTACATGGCGATACTGCACGTCACCAAAAATACTCAGATGGGGCATGAATTCGAAGGCCGCTTTGATATAACCACTATAGTCGTTCTTCTCAGCGTCAGAGTCATAGTATTGGTATTTGCCGCCTGAGAGGAGTTTTTGACTGAGCTCGGGATGGGCGATATAGGTGAGATAACCGAAGTGATTGCCCTCAAAGAATTGGATGGATGTACCTCCGATGATATCCCAATGGGCACTGGTGTAGTTGGCGTTCCATACCAGTCCGTAGGTGTCTTGTTCCAATCCTTTCTTGCGGACAAAGTCGGTGCGCTTCACCGTGGAGCCATTGCTCGAGGAGAAGTTCGCCAGGCCGAATTTCTTCAGTTTGTTGTTGTATCTGAACTCATTGTAGTAACCATAGCCATGGGTGTAGTGGAGTGAGGCCGTCGTCTTCAGATGATGGCTGATATCCCAGGTGGCGGAAAGAATGTTGCGACTCTGCCAGAAATTGTCTGTGGCTTTACGCCAGGGCTTGCCATTGTTCATGGTATAGCGCTCTGTCAGGTAGTTGCCTTTGGCATCTTGGGCAAATGAGCCGTTGGCATCATAAGTCAACGTCTCATAGAGTGTGTTGTATTTTCCCAAACCTGCATGGTATAGGTCTTTATAGGTACGTATGCCTGTGTGCTCACCGTAGGTGCCATCCATCAGAGACAGGTCGTTGTCGCCGGCGGTCACGCCATTCCATGCCTGACCGGTCTTCTCGAAGTTGCCGAAATTTTTGTAACTGAGGACCAACTTGTTGGTCAAATATCGCAGACTGCCATAGTAACTGCCGGAACGCCCGCCTGTGCCATGGATGTAGCCATCGGTGTTGGTCTCATGATACCCCAAATCTAATACAACATGGTCCCAGAGGAGGCCGGTGGTGAGATTCCCACCTGTATTATAGGTGTTGTAGGAACCGTAACTGCCACTTATCTCGGCAGATGGCTTCATTGATGCCGCTCTCGATGAGAGCGATATATTTCCGCCAAAAGCTCCGTCACCATTGGTGGAAGAACCCACACCACGCTGAATCTGAACGCTCCCAAGCAGGGATGCGTAGCTGTTCATGTTGGCCCAGAACACACATTGGTCTTCAGGGGAATTGAGTGGGACGCCGTCGAGTGTCACATTGATGCGGGAGTCGCCAGCGCCACGGATGCGCATGTAGGTGGTGCCGGTGCCTACACCATTCTCACTCCATGACAGCACTCCGGGGGTTTGTGAGAAGAGGAAGGGCAATTCCTGGCCTGTCTTTGAGAACTCTTGTAATTCGGCTTTCTTGATTTGAGACATAGCATAGGGTGCGTCTTTCTGTCCGCGAACACCTTTTACCACCACTTCCTGAAGGTTCTCTAACTGCAGTGAGTCAATGTCTTGAGCGACCGTAATGGAAGAAAGGACCAGCATACTGGCCATGGATAATAAATAACGATACATGATACCTTATTATAAATTTTAGTGGGATTCCCCACAATGATACAATAAGGGGATGGAGATTACTGATTCCTACGCCGGCATTACCCGGTTCAGGTATGAGGGTATCATCTCAGCCCGAGCTATCGAGCACCCCTTAACTTACGCCCTGTAAGTCGAGTGCAAAGGTAATACAATTCTGTGAAATGACAAAATAATACATGGGAAACTGACAAAATGAGCAATGTCAAATAATCCTTGACATTGCTCGTAGGTGTTGCTCATAAGTTGTTGCCCATAGGCATGGGTATGAGATTTCTTATTTCAGCTCATATTCTATCGACTTCAGATCTTCAGCTCTGCTGGAGTTGCCCACCATGATGGTATATTTGCCAGGTTTTACACGCATTGTGTTGGTCGTGGCGTCCCACATCTCAAATCTCTCTCGAGGCAGGTCTATCACGACCTTCTCACTCTTCTTGGGTTGCAGACGCACTTTTTTGAAGGCACGAAGGGATTTGATGGGTCCTGTCGGGTCATCCTGGGCTTTGATGTATACCTGCACCGTCTCACTACCCTCTGTTTTTCCTGTGTTCTTGACCGTTACGATGACCTTGTCGTTCTGATAGATGGGAGATGAGATGTCGAAAGTGGTATAGCTTAGTCCATAACCGAAGGGGAATAAGGCGTCGCCTTTGAAATAACGATAGGTGCGATTGTCCATACGATAGTCAAGGAAGTCGGGGAGATCTTCCACTTTGCTATAGAAGGTGATAGGAAGCTTGCCACTTGGGTTGTAGTCGCCAAAAAGGACGTCTGCCACGGCAAGACCGCCATTCTCTCCTGGATACCATGCCTGGAGGATGGCGTCGGCATGCTCCGTCTCTGGTTTCAGGCCGATGGCACTGCCGGAGCAGTTCACATACACCACTTTTTTGCCGGCTTGATGAAGGGCGGCGATCACCTCGCGTTGAGCGTCGGGTAGTTGGATGTCTGTGCGGTCTCCTCCTTTGAATCCTTTGGCGTCTACTTTCATTTGCTCACCTTCCAATCGTGGAGAGATACCACCGGCAAAGACTACGACATCATAACCGTCGGCTTGGCGTATGACTTCTTCCATGGTGGGAGTGGCCTTGTGAAGGATGTCAAATTGCATGACGCCCATGTCGTTTTCCTGTACGTAATCAATCTTGATGCGATATTGTTCTCCTTTTTTCACTTGGATGACTTTCTCACCTGCTTGTATGCGGTCACGGCCTCTCCATACATTGATGACGGTGTCGCCATTCCATAGCAGACGTGCCTTGTCGTCGAAATGCATGCTCAGGACGATTTCCTCATCCCGGGTAGGCTGGAAGATGCCCTCGTATGTGGCGGAGAAATGCTCTAAAGGCACATCCTTGGCGAAAACGGTGTTGCCGCCATTGCTCAGGTTGATTGGCTCGGTGAGCCTGTCTTTGGCACATGCGGAGCCCTCGAAATTGACGTTGGGATAGTAGGTGGCTGCCATACCTTTACTGCCTTGGGGCGTGGTCACTTCTGAATAACGGCTCTCATTCACCTCATTGCGGGTGAGGTCACAGGCTTGATAGTATCCTGCTTCGGGCAGCTTCTTGCGAATTCCCTGAAGAATCGTCGTCGATTGGGTGGGATAGCCTGAGTAGTTGGCCCACTGCATGACAGAGTCATTCGCATTCGGTCCCATGACAATCACTTTATTTGACCTGCTCAGCGGAAGTATGTTGTCACGATTTTGTAAAAGGGTCATTGTCTCATGTGCCATGTCGAGTGCGAGTTGTTGATGTGCGTCGCATGCCACAACATCCTCTGGGATGTTCTGCCATTCCACTTGATCTTCCCGGTCGAAGTCTCCCAGCTCGAAACGGGCTTTCAGCAGTCGTTTCAGACTCACGTCGATCTCATCCTCTGTGACTTCACCATTCGCGACGGCCTCAGGGAGCGAACGGTAATTGGAACCGCATTCCACATCTGTTCCTGCGCTGACTGCCTTTGCTGAGGCTTCATGTCGGTTTTCGGAAAAACCATGATAGCCTGGACGCCAGAAGTCGTCAATGGCTCCGCAGTCACTTGTCACAAGACCGTCAAAATGCCATTCATTGCGGAGTATCTGTTGAAGCAGACGCTCGTTGCCACAGCATGGCTCACCGTCAAAGCGTTGGTAGGCACACATCACCTCGGCCACCTTGCCTTCCTGAACCAGAGCTTTGAATGCTGGAAGATAGGTCTCCCAGAGATCACGGGCCGGGAGGTCTTCGATGTTGAATACATGACGGTTCCATTCCGGTCCACTGTGTACGGCAAAATGTTTGGCGCAGGCCAACAACTTGCGATATCTGGTGTTGTCGGGACCTTGCAAGCCTCTCACGACGGCCACGCCCATCCGTGAGGTGAGATAGGGATCCTCACCGTATGTCTCCTGCCCACGACCCCAACGGGGATCACGGAATATGTTGATGTTGGGTGTCCAGAACGACAGACTCTGATATTGTCTGATGGTGCCGCTGTGTCTCGCAATATTGGCTTTGGCACGCGCCTCGTCACTCACAGCAGAGAATACCTTGAAAAGCAGGTCATCGTCAAAGGAGGCTGCCATGCCGATGGTGGAGGGGAACACTGTGGCGAACCCGTTTCGTGCCACACCATGCAATGCCTCGTTCCACCAGTTGAATTGAGGTATTCCCAGACGTTCAATGGCAGGGGAGGTGTGCTGCATCAGTGAGGCCTTCTCATACAGAGAGAGACGTGAGCATAAATCTTCTGCACGTTGCTCCGCTGTTAAGCTGGAGTCTTGATAGGGCAATAGTTCCTGCCCTAAGGCAGTAAAAGCTGTTGCCATCAGAAATGTAATGGTAAAAACAATTTTTCTCATTTTTTCGTTGAAGGTTATCAGGTGATTATTCTTTTTCGTGATTGCTGCGACCGCAGAGATGCTTATAGGGGCAATCAAAGCAATTTTTTCTGTCTTTGGTCGGCTCAAAAGGATTTCCTGGCTCCAGCATCTGCGTAATGACACTACGCAGGTGACTTTCGAAGGACTCGTTCCATTCATGCATGTCGGTGATCTCGTTGCCGTCGATTCCCAATACGGGATTATAGTCCTTGATGCCTGCATGCTGGATGAACAGTAGGGCAGGCACCACAGGCAGCTGCTGGGGATTGATCTTGATAGACCGGCTGACAATCATCGCATATAGCATGGCCTGGACATAGTAGTTGCTGTGAGCAGAGATCTTCTCAGGGGAAAAGACATCTTCTATACTCGACATTTTTCCTGGCAATTTGCTGCCTGTCTTGTAGTCCACAATGCGGATGGTATGGGTGTCTTTGCCGATGTTGATCTCATCCATACGGTCTATCCTGCCACCGATAGTGACTTCGCGTTCTCCCTCTGTGGTCGTGATGCGCAATTTGTCGTATACATCTCCCTCCATGCCGCGAATGATGAAGGGCGTGAGCTCAATGTCTATTTTCAGCATCTGGCGGAGATAGAGGAGAATGACTTCACGATTGACAAGCTGCAGACCATTATACTCTGGTTGGGACGCACGGTCTTTGAAGAGATTGCTGCAAAACACATCGTCGACAATACGTTCTAACGCCTCTGGTGTCTTTGTAATCTGCTCAATATCTTTTCTTTCCACACGAATACCATCACCGAGAAAGCGCTGGGTGGTAGGTTGGTCGGGACTGATGCCTGTGATCTTTTCGTAGAAAAATTGTGAGGCATCATGGAAAATAAGCCCAAAAGTACGATAGTCGATTTCCTCCTCATCAGCCTCAGGCTCTTTGATGCCGGCCACATGGTTGTAGAAGAACAGAAGCGGACATTTGATGAAACGGTTGATGGCGGTGGGCGAGAGATAGCTCATTGAGTTCAGATGTCGCATGACCTCTGGGGTCTTCTCTATGGTTCGTGGATCGCGATGCATTGGTTCTTGGCCGGAGATGAGACTCTTCCGCACTATGGTGTGTGGGCTTTCTATCATCATCTGTAGCATAAATCGACTCATCTCGCCGGTTTGTTTGTCGTCGGCGGTGTTCCGATACATGATTGTGATGTCGGAGGCCCGCTGCAGCATGCGATAGAAATTATAGGCATAGATGGCGACTGTATGATTGGTGGTAGGTAGTTCGAATGCCTCGCGTAGTGAGTAAGGAATAAACGAGGTGTCCTCGACTCCACGTGGCATATTGTTGTCGTTGCATGAGAGTATAAGAAGATGGTCGAAATCCAGGTTGCGCGTCTCAAGGACACCCATGATTTGAAGCCCTATGGCGGGTTCTCCGTGGAAAGGCACCTTCATCGTGTCGATAAGTTTAAGCACCAAACGCTCATAGGTGATGAAATCCACGCGTAAATCACCGTTGGCCATCAAACCATTCAGACGATTTACCAGTGTGTACATTCTGAAGACGGACTCATCGAAAAGTGGGTCTGGGAAGTGATGCCGCTCTTCTTGTGGCTCATCTGGTGTGGCCTGTTCGTTTTCTTCTTTCTCCTTGGTGGCATTTACCGCAATACGCTTTAATATGTCAGAGATCCACCTGCCCACGACTTGGTTGCGGTCCATAGGGGTGCCATCAGAAGTGCAGGGCAGATAGTCAAGGTCTTTGAAAAGGAGTGACAATCCCTCGTCAAGTGTCAATTCCTTTCGTAAAGGATAATACCGGTGGTTCTTGCTGAGTGTGTCAAGAAGTGTCGCAGACTGTGCGGAAATATACCGGGAGTAGGGATGACGGAGGATGGGGGATATGAATCTCAGACGATATTTGTCGTTGTTCACTCCGAAACGGGGCAGTTCCAACAAGCGGCGCACAAGGGTGGTGATTGTTGCTTGTGCAAGTGGAAAACCTGTAGTGACATTCATTTGACTGACTGTCTCGGGAATGCTGTGAATAATGGTGGGCAATATGCTCTCGTCACACATGACAATGGCTGTTTTGTTGCCGGCATCCACACGGGCTTTGTCTTGAAGCCAACCCGAAGCGTAACGTGCCTGCATGTTGCCTGTCGGACAGCCAATAAATGTGATGTGCTTATTCTTGTTGAAATTGTCGTAGATTGACACCTGGTCTTTGTCTAATTCGTTGGGAAAGATGGTCAGAAGCTCTGGAATGAATGTGCCTGCCTCCTTCATGGAGGATGGGGATGTATAGTAGTGGTCAAAATCCCAGTAGAAATAGGCGTTGCTCTGTTGCTTGATTTTCTTGAACAGCATCTTCTCTACTTTTTGAAGGGCATTGAATCCTACAAAAATATATTTGTCGCTATCTAATTCCAAATGCTCTTTTTCTATCACCTCACGATAGAGCGCTCCCTCATAGGCAAGGCCTTTCTCTTTCAATCGTTTGTTGTAGTCGTCATAGATATCACTGAATCGACACCAGAGATTGAGGAATTTCTCACGGAGCTTGCTCTCCTGGTTGTCGCTGAAGTCATGAAAATAGCGTTTCAATACTTCCTTTTGATTGTCACTGAGATAATCTACGTGGTCGAAGGAGTGAATGTCGCGAAGGTTTGAGAAGAGACCATGCGCATTCGCCAGACTCTTGTCGATGTCATTGAAGTCTTTCAGTAACACGATACCCCATCCAAGAAATTTGTCAAGGGTCTCAGATGATTGGGTTAGTGTTGAATAACTTTGGTACAACTCACAAATCAGTTTGATGTCGTCGGCCACTGCCAGTTGGGATTGCTGGCGAAACAACTCACTGATCGTATAGTAGCGAGGACTCCATATCGGATGATTGGCAATGGAGAACAGACGCTCATTCAGAAAGATCGACGCTCGCTTGTTGGGGAATACCACTGTCGTACGGGAGAGGTCTGTCCCATGCTTGTGCAGAATGTCTTCTGCCACATAGTGCAGAAATGTCTTGGGGCTTTCCATTATCATTGGTAGTTATTTACGTCTTCTATTGTCTGTTTTGTCACATACCAGAGATATCCTTTCACTGGACGGCTGTCCATCTCGCGGAGTTTGTCCATGTAAAGTTTTACCTGTTCTTTGTGTTCTTTGTCGGGCTTGCCAAACTTAAAGTCAATGACGATGATTTGATGTTCGTCGCTGATGACACGGTCTGGACGCCGTTCCACAATGACATGGCTTTTAGGGTCGCGGTAGAGAATGGCACATTCGTTGTGGACTTCCCAGTGAGGTGAGAACCAGGAGCGTACCTGCTCGTTATGAAGGGCGTGGTGGAGCATTTTCTGCAATTCCTCCGGCGACACCTCGTCATAAAGCACACCTTCCATCGTCAGTTCATCGAGCACCCGGTTGATGTCATTGATGTCGCGAAGCCGAGAGAATATGCTATGTAGAAGCGTCCCCCGGATGATATAACTGTTGCGACTTCCTGATTCTTCGTCGGAGATAAAGGCGCTGCTGGCATTGCTCTGAAGAAACTTGGCTTTCGAACGATATGTCTGAATCTTGAAGGGCTCATGATCCTCTTGTTGCAGAAAGACATTCTCTGTCTTCTTGTCTTTTTTTGTGCTGCCGGAATTGTCGAGTGAGCCATACTCAAAGATGAGGGTGCCATCCTCTTGTGTGTCAAGCCGACTTCCGGTGAGCGAGCGCTGTACTTCTGACAGACAGTGCTCAATCAATATGCTGCGATTAGAATGAGTAAAAGTTTCCTTTTTACTTTTGCTGTCATCCTTTTGACCGATGACTGTCAGACTGTTCTTGGCACGCGTGAATGCTACGTAGAGCAGATTCAGATTGTCCACACTGTTTTGCAGGTGCTCATGCAGGTAGTCCTCACTATAAAGAGAGTTTGCCATGTCTTTCGTGTATCTCACGGGAAGGATGGGAAGTTCATTGAAGGGTGCCTCTTCGCAATCACACCAGATGATATTGCTCTTTTCCATCGTCCAATTGCAGAAGGGCAATATGACATGGTCAAATTCAAGTCCTTTGCTTTTATGGATGGTCACCATTCGGATGCCGTCCACTTGCTCGCATTGTATGTGCTTTGAGCTGATAGTCTCGTCCCAAGAGTTTAGGAAGGTCTCAATGTCACCAATGCGGTCGGAGAGAAAATCATTTAAGTGGTCATAGAAAGCGCAGATATAGGATGATTGTGACTCCAGCTTATTTAAATCAAATAGATCAAACAGCCTCTCTATCAGCTCATTCAGTGGGAGTGACATCAGTCGCTGACGATTACTGTCGCCGATGTACCCTTTGGGAAGCCATTCATCAAGAGGATCTGGGGAGTCCTTGGAGGGGAGAGGCTGGAGTAAGGCAGTGTCGTCGAGACTGACGCCGAGAATCACTTTCTGGTAGTTTTTCACCAATGATGCCTTGCTCAGACGGTCATTGGGATCTGCCAACACCCTGAGACTGTTGATCAACATCTCAAGGGCGATGGAGGAATCCAACCGGAACGCTTCATCTGATACCACGTTGACCTCCTGGTCGTTCTCGTGAAAATATAACGTGGTTTGGGTGATTTCTATGTTATTGCGTGCAAGAATGGCAATGTTGCTTTGCTGCACACCGTGGTCCAAAAGTGTATGGATGACTTGTGAGATATGGTCCATCACTTTTCCTGCATATTCTTTTCTGGGTATCAACTCTACTCTAACAAAACCCTCGTCGCCTTTCTTTGGAGGTATTTGTTGCTCCACATCTCTGTAAGCAGTGGCAAGTTCTTGGGCCTCTTCTCCCACATACTCTTGAAGACGAGCCAATTCTTGTTGACGCGCGCATAGGAAAAAGGCATTGTTGAAGTTAATCACATGCCGACTCGACCGGAAATTGGTCTTGAGGTCTGTGATGTGCAATCGTTTCTCGTCAAACTCCTTGTCTATGCTGTTCAACAGGCGCCAGTCGCCAGAGCGCCAACGGTAGATGCTTTGTTTGACGTCGCCGACGATGAGATTGCCGGTATGTTGGTCCATGCAGTTGCGGAGCAATATCTTGAAATTTTCCCACTGTACACGCCCTGTATCCTGAAATTCATCTATCATGATATGGTGAAGTGTACCACCAATTTTCTCAAAGATAAAGGGGGTGTCGCTGTCTTCAATCAGGTCATGGAGCATTCCTTGGGTGTCGCTCAACAGAAAACTGCCGGATTCTTGGGTGATCTCGCGTACCTTTTCCTCTATATCAATAAGTAAACGCAGCTGATAGAGATTTTTGAGAATGATATCCGCCGTTATAATATATTGGGTATAGTGTCTGCGGTCGTTTTCTGTGATTATCAGGAGGTTGACCAATTCCTTGTTGGCAAGTGAGACGATGGCTTTGTAATTTTTGCTGCTTTTCCTTCCCCAAACATCGGGGTCTGCCATGCATTTTTTCACGGTTTTGGAAAGTTCCTTGATCTCGCTTCCATTTAATAGTTTCTCGAAATAGCCATAGACACCTTTTGATTTTTGATCAAAGTCGTCTACGCTGTATCCTTGGATGATGTTGAAGAATTGCTGGGCATGTGCTTTATTGGTGGCCGACAATTTCTCTGTGCTGTCATCTTTGAGTGACTTGATTTGACCGATGAATTTGGTGAAAAAGTCAGACTGTGAAATGACTGCTCTCATCGCCTCGTGATGAGACCTGTAACTGTCATTGAAGATGTTCTCGCCAAAAGACTTCACTTGCTTGATGACGTTCCATGATTTGTCGCTGTCGATGCTTGTCTTAATATACTGCATCAGCCATTTCATGACAGTGTCGTTACGCTTCAATTGGTTGATCATCTCGTCAACTGCTTGATGCTCTACTTGTTTGCCGTCAAGTTCGATGCGTAGATTGGCTGAAAGGTCCAACTCATGGGCGAGATTGCGGAGGATGCGCTGAAAAAACTTGTCTATTGTCTCTACCTTGAAATAGTGGTAGTGGTGGATGATCTCTGATAATGCGGTACGGGCACGCATACTGACAAAGTCACGGTCACGTCCAAGTTCCTGACAGATCTTTTCCATATAGTCGTTGGAATCCTCATACCCGTTGGCAAGCCCATAGAGTTGGCTGAGGATTCTCATCTTCATTTCTTCCGTCGCCTTATTGGTGAAGGTGACGGCAAGGATATGGCGATACGAGCTTGGGTCTTCAATCAGCAATTTGATGTACTCTACTGCCAACCTGAAGGTCTTTCCGCTGCCGGCGCTCGCCCGATATACTGTTAGTGGTGTCTTGCTCATTTGGACTCAGATAGGATATGTCGTAGGAATTCCTCTGCGCGTGCTAAATCTTCGGGGGTGTCTATGCCGACCGTTTCTTGTTCGGTGATGGCCACGCGGATGCGATAGCCGTTTTGCAACCAGCGCAGTTGTTCCAGACTTTCTGCGATTTCTAAGGATGACTGTGGCAGACTGGTGATTTCAGACAATACTTCCCGACGATAGGCATAGAGACCTAAATGCTTGAGGAATGGGTGGGATGTGATCCATTCGTTCCTTTCTTTATTTCTTACAAAGGGGATCACGCTGCGACTGAAATACATGGCATACCCATTATTGTCGACCACAATCTTTGGGGAGTTGGGATTTTCGGCGGCTTCCATCGTCTCAAAGGGTTTGCCAAGGGTGGCAATCTGTGTGGAGGGATCTTCAAAACAGCCACAGAGTGATGTGATCTGCTCTTGCCGCACAAAGGGTTCATCACCTTGGATGTTGACCACCACATCATAGCCATCACCGATTTTTTGCATGGCCTCTTCTATGCGGTCTGTGCCGCTTTTGTGGGATGGCGAGGTCATAATGGCTTGACCGCCAAATGAGAGGACTGCCTGATAGATGCGGTCATCGTCTGTAGCCACATAGGTGGCGCTCAGGAGTGTTGACACTTGTTCATATACTCTCTGTATCACGGGCTTGCCGCCAAGAAGGGCAAGAGGCTTGCCTGGAAAACG
>FLNZ01000099.1_pt1 | contig 13562 bp, 7 predicted proteins | sample 1140391 | NCBI WGS metagenome assembly FLNZ01 (sample SAMEA3878171, study PRJEB12797) | bioreactor metagenome | biome: Moose rumen | place: Sweden | collected 2011-10
TGACCACATCAACGCCGGTAAGGCCGTTGCATTCCTCGAAGCTCTGCAGCCGGAATTCCAGACCTACGCGAAGAACGTCATCAAGAACGCTCAGGCTATGTGCGCCGAAATGCAGAAGCTCGGCTACAAGGTCATCAGCGATGGCACCGACAACCACCTCATCGTGGTCGATATGACCTCCAAGGGCGTTTCCGGTAAGGAAGCCGAAGTGGCCATGGAAAAGGTCGGCATCTCCTGCAGCCGTTCCACCATCCCGTTCGATCCGCGCAAGCCGATGGATCCGTCCGGTGTTCGCCTTGGTACTGCCGCTATCACGACCCGTGGCTTCGACGAAGAAGACACCCGTGAAGTGGCCCGCATCATCGACCGCGCCATCCAGGCCAAGGACGATGAAGCTGCTCTCGCTAAGATCCGCGAAGAAATCGTGGCTCTCTGCAAGAAGCACCCGCTGTATAAATAACCGCTCGCGCTAGACTAGGGGATTAAATTGCTCCGGTCTGCGCTCGCTCTCGCAAAAGCGTGCAAAACGAGTGTCGCAAAATTGTGCTTGCATAATTTTATGACCGAGTGCAGCCGCGGACGCCAACGGCGTCAACCACGCCTCGTTAATACGAGGCGTTTGTTGCTTACACAAGTAAAGTGTAGCGGGGCAAACGCTCCGCGTGTTGCGTCATCCTGAGCGTAGCGAAGGATCCAGACTCGCATTATGTCATCCCCGACTTGTTCGGGGATCTTTTTGTATATAGAAAAAGCACAAAATTGCCAAAGTGGCGGTGAAATGGCTGAAAAATTGTCGTTTTCACCGCCGAAATTTACTTTGTGTGTGTAAAAATGAGCCTTTTTCTTGTTGCAAGGCATGATGCTGGCGGTGAAATGGAAGAAAAATGTTCAAAATCACCGCCGTGTGCGGCTTTTGGGAGACGAAAATGAACAAAATTGCACAAACAAACTAATAAAGTGGCGGTGAAATAGCTGAAAAAATGTCGTTTTCACCGCCAGAAAGGGAATTTTCTACCAACGGCTACAGAAAGATTCTATTATTTGGAAATAACTAGGAGGAAATATGCGACACCTTTGGCTTGGAATTCTTGTTGGCACGATGATGCTTGTCGCCTGCGGTGACGATGACAGCGATTTCGCAACGCGCCCGAACGGGAAGGAATCTTCGTCGAGTATCTCGCCGAAGTCGAGCGATAGCGCAGCAAGAAACGACGGTAGCGAGTATGATGCGGATAAAAACACCCTCACAGATCTTCGCGATGGTCAGACATACAAGACTGTAACCATTGGTGCGCAGACATGGATGGCTCAAAACCTCAACTATGCTTACATTGGTGTTCCCTATAAGTATTTCGGCTTCACATCCGATTCTATTAGTTGGTGCTACGACAACGACCCTGCCAACTGCACCAAGTACGGTCGTCTCTACACTTGGGCCGCCGCAATGGACAGTGTGGGTACATGGAGTACGAATGGCAAGAGTTGCGGCTATCGTAAGGCTTGCTGGCCGACATACCCTGTGCGAGGCATTTGTCCCGAGGGCTGGCACTTGCCTGATTCAACGGAATGGAATACGTTGGTTACCGCAGTTGCAGATTCCAGTACAGCGGGCGAAATGCTCAAGTCCTCCAACGGCTGGAATAATAGCGGCAACGGCACAGATGCCTATTTTTTCTCGGCATTGCCTGCTGGCATCTGTTTCCCCGGTGGGGGTTTCGATGAAGAGGGCGATGCTGCGCTCTTCTGGAGTTCTGCGGTGTTTGATAGGGACAACGCGTACGTCATAGGCATGTCCTGCGATTATGACTTTGCACGTCTGCTCAACCACAACAAGGACCTCGGTTTCTCTGTCCGTTGCGTGAAGGACTAGTAGTGGCACATTTTTGCTGCTAAGACACTCACTTGTGGGCTTTTTCGTCTAAAAAATCTATCTTTACCTCCATAAACAAGAGGTTTTATGCAGTCGTGGACTGAAATCAAGAAAATCGAGAATCCGACCGAAGAACAGCAGCTCGAGGCGATTGGCCTCAACTGGTACGCCATCAGCCTTATCGAGAACCCGACGCCCGCCGTGCAGAAGGCTGCATTCGAAAAGAACGTGCAGGCGATTCTCTACATCAAGAACGGCCTTTGCGAAGATTTGAAGGTGGCGCTCAACGCCCTCGACGAGCCCGCGCTCCTTGCCGCGGTAAACGGCGACCCGAACATTCTGAAGTTCGTGACGAACCCGGAACTTCTCAAGGCCGCGGTGCGTAGCGACTGGAAAATCGTAAAGAAGATTGACAACGCGGGCGAGGACCTGTGGGCCGAAGCGGTGCGTGCAAACGCCGATGCGGTCAAGGCCGTGCCGTTCATGGGCGAAAAGATCCAGGCGGCGCTCGTGGAACGCGACTGGCATGCTCTGCAAGATATTGTGCGCCCCTCTGCCGCCATCGTGATTGCCGCGGTGAAGCAGGACTACCATGCCTTCGAGTTCGTGAGCATCAAGGACCGCACGGAGCCGGTACAGCTTGCCGCCGTGCGTACGGACTGGCGTTGCATCCAGTACTTGCAGCGTGCATCCGAGAAGGTGCAGATGGAAGCGGTTCGCCAGACGAAGGACGCTTTCGCCCTCATCAAGAACCCGGCCGAGGCGGTCAAGGAATTCTGCAAGTAGTTTTGCGGGGCGCGCGATGGAAAACCCGCTGGTAAAAGTCGAGAACGTCTCGTTCCGTTACCCGAAATCGGGCGTGGACGCGCTTTCGGGCGTGTCGCTCGAAATACCGCGGGGGAGTTTCTTTGCGCTGCTTGGCCCGAATGGGGCGGGGAAGACTACGCTGTTGCGCCTTCTGTGCGGGCGTTTCGCGAAATTCTCCGGAACGATTGAACTTGCTGGCGACGTGCGCGTGTCTAATACGCATTCTGGCGCGAAGGGGGCTGCAGGTTCGGATTCGCGAGGTTCGTTCCTCGACCCGCTCGCCTGCGGTATACTGCTCGAGAATCCGGGCATATACCCGAAACTTTCGATAAACGAGTACGTGGACTATTTCGTGGGGTTCTATGCGGCCCGCATTCCCGAGTGGAACGAGCAGACGGCCCGCGAACGCATTGCCCGCATTGCGAAGAGCCTGGAACTCCCGTCGCTTGATTCACGCATGGGCAAACTTTCGCTCGGGAACCGCCAGAAGGTGCAGTTGCTTCGCGCGATGGCTCCTGCGCCGCGCCTTTTGATTCTGGATGAGCCGGTGGCGAATCTTGACCCGATGTCGCGCGAGACGGTGTGGAAACTCATTGCGGACTGGCGCAGGCAGGAAGGCGGTACGGCCATCGTGTGCTCGCATATTCTAGCCGAGATGGAAGAAGAGGCGACCGACTTCGCGATTATCGACCGCGGGCACGTCTTGAAGAGCGGGCGGGTCGCCGACATCGCGAGCGAAACCGCGACGTTCCGGGTGGAAGTCCGCGGTAATGCACCCGCGGGCAATTCATCCGCAGGCAAAATGCCCGCGGGCAATACTCCTGCGGACAATTCGCCGGCCTTTCCGACTCCCGAAAAAATTCGCGACATTCTCGCCGCCGCCGGAATCGAAGCCGACGTTGCTCCCGCGCAAGCGAGCCTTTCTCGCCTCTACCGCGAGACGGTTTAGTTCCTGCAATAAACGTCCCGCTCTCCGCGATAAACATCTCGTTCCCTGAAATACCAATAACCAACAACTAGAACGTCTGCGACAAGTCGAACGCAAACCTGCCCCAGGCAAAGCCTTCGGGGCTCCAGTCGCTCAAGTTCTTCTTGAACGCGTAATCTAGGCGGAATGTGAGGAACTGCCAGCGGTAACGCAGCCCGAGGCCGAGCGCTTCTTTCGCAGTTTCTTTGTATAAGTCGCGTTCGTTGTCCATCACGCGGGTCCAGTCGTAGAATTGCACAATCTGCCAGTGCCTCCAGCCCTTCCAGGGGAGCGTCCAGCGGATTTCTTCGTTTATGCGCAGGTACATCGGGGTGAGTCCCGTGTTGATGACCGTGTCAATGACCTCGTTGCCATCGTCGTCGGTACTGGTCGTGTAGCTCTCGTAACTCGCGAAGATGCTGCGGAATCGGTACCCGCGCACAGAACGTGAACCGCCCTGGTAAAACACGCGCGCATCGTCTTCAAGCGCCTTCTCGAAGAACCTGCCCACGCTCCCGCTCAGCGCTCCGTAGAATGTCCAGAACAGCGGGTGGTAGAGGTTCACGGTTGCCTCGCCGTAGGTGTACGGGTTGCCTATCATGGTGAGTTTTTCGAGGCCTGCGTTCAGGTTCGTGCCCGCGCCTACGGTCGGGGCCACGCGCACGCCCTTCGTGGGGTTGAAGTAGTCGTCGGTGTAGTCGAAGGTGAGCGCTATTTCGCCCTTCACCTTGTACATGTCGGCTCCGTTCTTGCTCACGAAACGCGTATCGAGCGTCCCGCGGAATCGGATGTGGTCGGTAATGCCGAATGTCAGGTCGCCGCGGTTGATGATTTCGTAACGCTCTTCGACGCTATCGGGGTAGGCCGGCGGGGCGGTCTTTTCGTGGTTGAAACTCAGGCGGTCTTCAAGGCGGATTGCCGTGGGGATAAACGTGAAAGATGTCCCGAAGAGTAGCGGGTTTGCGTAGCCGAGTGAAATTTCCTGTTTGTTCTCTGCCAGCTGGAACGAGGTGGAAAATTCGTTGAACTTACCGAAGAAGTTTTTGTGCCTTGCGTACGCGATGGCGCCGAACCCGTACATTTCTTCGTAGAACAGGCCGTAGCGCGCTTCGCCGGGTACGCGCTCGGTCACGTTCAGGTGAATGTCCGATAGCCCGTCTGTCCTCAGGGAGTCGGTAAGTTTAATTTGTGTGAATAACTGCGTAGAAAGTAATTTTGACTTGAATGTGTTGAACTGGTTACCGTCAATGATTTCGCCTTGCGGGATTTTCCATAGCGACGATAGCCATGCGGTATCGGAAAGCCCAGCCTCTTGTTCTTTCTTGGACTTGTCGAGGTTTTTCTGTGCGGTACTCACCATGTTTCCCATGATGACCATTGCACCCGGGTTCACGATAATCTCGACCATGATGACTTTTTGCGTTGTGTCTATGAGTTCGCCCGGCAACACGTAGGTGTGCAGGTAGCCCGCCTTGCGGTAGGTCTGCTGGATAAACTGGATGTCTTCGGCGATGTCGTCTTGCGAAAAAATCCTTTCCTTGTCGTTCGTGCGGAGCTTGCTCATGTCAATATCGATCTTGGACGAATCGGGCACGATGATGCTTGTCCCGCCGAACCGGTAACGTTCGCCTTCGCGCAGCGAGATGACGTAAACGCGCTTGCGTTTGTTCTCGGAATCGACTTCACGCCTGATATCCATTTTCATGCTGAGGCTGAAGAACCCTTGCGAATAGTAGAGCGCGCGAATGTTTTCGGTGGCAAGGCCCATCATAAAGTCTTGCTTTGTGGTATCGAGGTTCCCGAATTCGTCGGGAACTTCGAGTTGCTCGTTCAACTGGAAATTCGAAAACACAACGTTTCCGTCAAATTGCACCTTCCAGGGGTTTTTCTCCGTATCTTCGGCAAAGACGAATGCGATTGCAAAAAGCAGGAAGCAGATTAGTTTTTTCATTTTTGTGCCTCCTTCTCATCGCTATCCTTGAGCGATGCGTTGGAGGATATCGTTTCGCAGTAGCCCAGGCCTAGCAGGCACGCGTTCCAGAATCGGTAACCGTAGTTGAGGCCGACGTTCTTTTCGAGTCGGTTCTCGTTAGAACTTGCTCCCGTGTTGGTGAGATATTGCTTCGAAATGAGCTGCCCGTTCAGGTAGAGCGACGGGTTGAGGTGGTTCTTGTGCGAGAACGACTTGTCCTGGAATACGGGGAGCGTGTAGGTCACGCCGAATTGCAGGGCCTGGTCATATGTCGGGTTTTCGCTCTGGTCCTGCGTGTAACCGAAGATGAACTTCATGTTCTTCACCCAGCGGTCGAGTGAAATCGGTATCTTGAAGTAGCTTGAATCCTTGTCGCTTGTGGTGTTGTTGCTGAACAGCATCACCTTCATGTCGATATCGCCGATATACTCGCCGCCGAGCGTCTTGTTGGCCGTGGTAGAAATCATCTTGCCGATAGCCTTGCCGGCAATCTTGTTCCAGTCGGTCGATTCGTCGTTGTTGTCGGCGATGCACCCGAGGATGATGTTGTAGTAGGTGGCTGCTGCGCTCGATTCAGTACCGCAGTTGCTCGTAGGCGTGGGCTGCGGGTTCGTAATCGTTCCCGTGATGTCGAAGTTGATGGGGCAGGTCTCGTTTTCCTTTTCGCCAGTGTCGTCGCAGTAGGGGAGTTCCTGCGCACTCGATACTTCGAGTACGCCGTGTTGCCACGGGACGTCCATCCACGAGATGCTGAAGGAGTTCAGTTCGAATTCGTAAAGGTCCTGCACGCCGATAAAGCCCGCATTGGAATTCGTTACGTCGCCACGCAGGAGCGGCCTGTTGGTGTTGCCGAGCACCCAGAAGTCAAACGTGAAGGGGAATGTCGCGAACGGAGTCACGATGGCGATGGAATCTCTCTGCGAGTCGTTCACGTGAACCATCAGGTTGATGGGGCTTGCGGTAGAAATCTTTGCTTCCTGCGCTTCGGTGGTACGCAACCTGGTGATGAAGTTGTTGAACATCGTGAGGATGCGGTTGAGCGAATTCGGCGTTATCTGGAACTCGAGCGCCTTGTAGTAGATCATCTTGTCGACGATGAGTTTGCCCGAAATGGATTTGTTCTGGAGTCGGTCGCTGGTGGAACGCGGTATAGTAAAGTCGAGGTTGCTCTGAGCCTGTATCTCGCCTTCGCCGAATGTTTCGTCGAAGAAGTTGTACTGGATGTAGGGGAGGCTCACCGATACCACCAGCTCGTTATCGTAGTCTTCGAGCGAGCCCGAGACATCCTTCACCATTATGGAATGCTGCCCGGACTTGAGGCTGAACTGGTCGGAACTGATGTTGAAGCGTTCAAGCTTCATGCTGTCGAGGCTGTATGCCGCGGTAACGTTGATGGTTTCGCCTTCGTTGTTGCGGGTCGAAAATTCGGTAATTTCGGCAATCCCGTTTTCGAGGTGCCCCCTCACGCGGAACGGGACGAGCCTGCTCATCTTGGGAGGCTGGTAGAACGTGGAATCCGAGGTAATCTCTGCGGTTATGCCCTTGATACCTTCCTTGAGCTTTGCGGAAACGTCTATCTGCAGGTCGGTGCGCTTGATTTCTGTTGTGGTGCCCGGGATAAACCATGCGCCCGATACATTCGCCTTGCCCGTGAACGTGTACAGCGAGTCTATGATGCCCTCGACGGCGACGTCGCCGCCGTTGTCGGTGCTGTGGCTTACGCTCACGTGGCGCTCGCTGCTGAACACGTTGTCGACGATAACCTGCGAGGAACCCGCCCATCCACCGTTGCCGATGTTCACGTACGAATTGAGTTCTACCTTGTCGCCCTCGGCGAAAAGGTTCACCTTGTCTACCTTGAGTATGGTGTGTGCAATCTTCTTGAATTCAAGCTGCGTGAAGTCGATGTTGCCGAGCAGGCCCTTGCCTTCTTCGTACGCGATGTCGCCGCTCATGAATCCGTTGGCAAGAGTCGTGTCGTTGAGCGGTTCCAGTAGCACCGGAATACTGAAGTCCTTTGCCGACGCCCACGCGTGAATCACCTGTATGGGCAGGAACGCTGTTGGCTTGAATTCCGGGTTGGAGTCGTTCGGAAGGATAAACGCCGCTTCTGCTTCCACCATGTTCTTGTCTTGCATGGCCTGGAACCTGTCGATGAAGATGGAGTCCCCGCTCTGCCTTGCTTTCACGTGTGCGCGGATTTCGAACGGGTCGTAGTTTCCTTCGGCAAACACGTCAATCGAGCCCACGTTGTCGGTGAAGTTTTGCCGCCAGTGTCCGGATACGGTGCCGTAGATGTCGTTGCTTATCTTTAGCTTTGCGAACGGGATGGTGTTGATGTCCACGCTGTCGGCCTGCACCTCGATGGTGATGGAATCGGTCCATGCGATGTACGCGTAGGCATGCCCGCCTTCGCGCTGCGTCACGTCCCAGGAGGTGTGCGGGTCTTCGTGATTCCACATCACGTCGCCGAAGAAGTCAAAGGTTTCCTTTTCGCCGTAGATGATGCCGTTGCTGAACAGGATGCCGTTCCTGTTGAGGTCGAGCTCCACTTCGAGCGAATCGGCCTTCATCTGGTAGGCGAAGTCCACGTTCGGGATTTTCGCCTTCGCGTGTAGCACCCCGTTCTGGAAGTTGCCGTCGATGGTAAAGCGGTTGCGGAGCGTGAGGTTCCCGAAGTTCCAGTCCAGCGCCCACGGTTCGTACGGCGAGAAGTCTCCCTCGAACGTGACGAGCAGTTTGTCGCCCAGGTTAACGACCGCATCGATTGTGGAGCCCTGGCGCGTCTCGATGCTCACGTCTATGCGGTCGCCTTCCTTGTGCGCGGAATGGATTTTCATGTCGAGCGGCATCATGTGCGGGCCGAATATGGAACTCATGTACTCGACGTACCCGCTAATATCGCCGTCGAGATTCTTGTCCATGTCGCCCTCGAGCATAATGTGCCCGCCCTCGTCGTTGTACAGGTCTACGTGCACGTGGTAGCGCTCGTCGTCGCCCTTCAGGTTTATCTTCGCGTTGCTTGCCATCAGGGGCCAGAACTCGCCGACCCTCGTCTGCAGGTTCAGGTTGTACTTGGGTTTCTGCGTCTTCGGGTCGAAGCTCACATCGCCGTTCACCTTGATTGCCCCGATGGTCGGTACCGCGGGCGGAATTTCCACGGGTATCCAGTCCTCGGGCTTCTTCACTTCCATGTCCACGTGGGTCTTGACTGCAGCCATGTTGTTCTTCGGCGCCTTCACGTCGAGCTTTATGGCATCCTTGCCGGCCTTGACCTTGCCCTTCACGGCCACGTTCTCGCCTGCGAAGTCCGCGCGGATATCGATGCTTGCCGTTTCTGCAAGGTAGTCGCCCTGGATGCTGTCGAGCTTTATGCTTGCCGCCTGCATGCCGTCGCTCTTGATGGAGAGGTCCGTTGCCTGCCAGTGCTTTGCGTCTTCGCTCCCTTCGTTTATATCCACGGAAATCTTCCCGACGCTCGCCTCTACGGGCAGGTAGAACTTGGCCCTTTCCGGGAAGGCGATTTCCCCTATCGGGTCCTTTTTCTTGTCGGTGCCGTTTGTGTCGGGGCTCGTCTTGATGCTTGCGGCAAATTCGCCGAGCGAAACTTTGCCGCCCTTGCCTTCGCCCAGGATGGTAATGTCGAGGTTAAAGTCCTTTACGGTGTAGACGTTGTCGCCCTGCTTTACGGTCACGGAATCCCAGGAATGGGTGAGCGGGCCCCCAAGCGTGTACCCGTGGGGGGTGACTTCCACGTCGCCGTAGGTGTGCGGGTTCGACAAGTAGGTAATTACGGCAATACGCGTAAACCAGGCGCCCAGGGCAAGAACGCCAACAACGACCGTCACAATGGCGGCGGTCAAAGCAAATGTCGAAGTACCTATCTTCAACGGGCATAATTATAGAAAACATGTTATATGTCGCGGTCCGGAATATGCCAGAAATGGGTGCATAACTCGTTGATGCTCAAAGAGTTGCGTGTACAAGGGGGATTTTGGGGGCCTCTGGGTGAGTGGTTTTTGGTGCGGTCTTTCACCTATGACATACAAATTATGCGATGGATGTCACATGTTTTCGTTAACAAATGTTACAAAACGGTTGTTTAAAAATTACGGAAAGATTTAAGTAAGTATTTTGTAGTCGGATTTTTTGGCCTGATTGCTAAGTTATGCGCCGTCCAAAACATTTTCTCCTATCCAGGGAAGGAAACTCATGAGGCTCGACAAGGCGAAATCGACCGTATGCCTGTTGGCCATCGCAACGCTGAATACTTTGTCCGTTGCGGGCGGCCTGAACACCAACACCAACCAGTCCGTGCTTTTCCAGCGCAGCGTGGCCCGCGACGCGAGCACCGACGTTGATGCCCCGTACGCGAACCCCTCGGGTACGGCGTTTATGGAAGACGGCCTGTACATTTCGGCAAACAACCAGACGTTCTGGCAGAGCCGCGAGACGACTGTCGAGAAGTCCCCGATATTCAAGGACGGCACGAACTTCAAGGGCAATGCGTTTGTGCCTTCGCTCCCGAGCGTGCTGGTGACCTGGCACCACGGCAACTTTGCGCTTTCGGGCCACATGGGCGTTATTGGCGGTGGCGGCAGGGTAAATTTCGATGACGGTATCCCGAGCTTCTACGCGCTTACATACGCCCCGCTCAAGCAGATGGAGGCGGCACTCGCCGAGAAGGGGCTTACGACCACGAACAGCTCCATCGATGTTTCGCTCGAGGCGAGCTCGTACATCTTTGGCGCGACTCTCGGTGCCGCCTACGAGTTCAACAAGATGTTCTCGGTGTATGCGGGTGCACGCTTCAACTATGCGATGAACAGCTACGACGGCTCGGTCGCAAACCTCCGGCTGAATTCCGTTATCCCGGGCGTTAATCCCGAGGGCAAGATGGTGGAGGCGTCCACGCTTGCAGAAACATTCGCGACACTTGCGGAAAGCGCCAAGACTCAAGAAGAAAAGGTGCAGTACGCGACGCTCGCGGGCACGTTCGAGACTCTTGACGACAAGATGACGATGGACTTGGAACTGGACCAGACGGGCTTTGGCATTACCCCGATTGTCGGTCTCGGTTTTAAGTACAAACGACTTACTTTGGGTGCAAAGTTCGAGTGCAACACATCCATCGAGATGGAAAACGACACCAAGAAGAACGATACCCCGCTCGAACAGTTTAATGACGGCAAAAAAGACCACAACGACATTCCTTCGTTCCTTGCAATCGGTATAAACTATTCCCTGCTCGATAACCTGCGCCTTGCCTTCGGGTACCACCACTGGTTTGACAGCAAGGCCGACTTTAGCGGCGATCTCGAGGACTACGTGGACGATACGAACGAGTTCCTCTACGGTGTGGAAGTGGACTTCCTTACGCGCTTCACCATAAGCGGTGGCGTGCAGGTGACCCGCTTCGGCATCAAGGATGGCTACATCAGTGACATGAATATCAATATCTCCTCGACGAGTTTCGGGTTCGGGCTTGCCTACCGCATTACGGACTGGATGCGCATGAACCTGAGCTACTTCCACACGCTCTACCAGGATTACGACGAGCAGGTGGAATACGGGATAGACGTGTACAACCGCGACAGCCGTGGTTTTGGCGTGGGTCTCGATTTCAGGATTTAACGTAAAAATTCCTTTGTGAATGCTCTCGGGCCGCCCTTCGGGGTGGCCTTTTCTGTTCGGCGTGGGTCTGATTTTTATGAATTGTTTATATTTACGGGGACAAAATATCCAAGAGGATTTGATGAATAGAAAGATTCTTGTTCTGGGTGCCCTTTGTGGCCTTGCCCTTGTAGGGTGCAACGGTTTCGGTTCTGGTGAGGGCAAGTTTGCCCAGGTAGATAACGAGACCGTCTATAATACAGATATTGATTTTGCGGTAATGACTTCCGCTACCGGGCGTGCCGATTACGACAACATTGTAAAGGGCGTGCTCACGAGGTCTGCCGTTGTTTCTAAGGCCCTGCAGGAATACCCCGAACTCGGGAAAAACTGGGAATCCTATTCCAAGAACATGGATGACCGCCTGCTCACGCTCGTGTACCAGCGCTTCTATTCCATGGAAAAGCTCACGTATTCCGATGCCGACCTGAAGGCGTTCTTCGATGCGCATAAGGCCGACTTTGCCGATTCTACGGGCAAGGTCGAGTTTATCGATGTGCGCGGGAAGGTGGCCGATCGCCTGCTGCTCGAACGCGAGGCCGAAAAACTCAAGGAATCGGGTGGCGACACCGCGGCGTTTATCGGCGGCTTCAAGCAGGAGATGGTGCGCAATACCATCAAGACGGTGAAGGAGAAGTTCCCGGTTACGGTCGAGAAGATTGTGCCGCCCGACCCGCAGGGCTACTACGAGAAGCACAAGGAAGAATTCAAGACTGCACCTGCATTTGAAGTCTATCACGTGCAGATGGAAGATTCCGCCGCGCTTGCCAAGCTGTTCAAGAAGCCCGTGGACCTCGAGAAGTTCAAGGCGATTGCCGCGAAGAAGAGCGCGAACAAGGAAACCGCCGCAAATGGCGGCTACGTGGGCGTGGTGAAGGAAGGCTACGCCCTCCCGTACGGGATTGGGATTATCAACGGCCTTGCCGAAGCGTTTACGGGCAAACCCGAAGGTACGCTGTCGCCGGTGCTGGGTTCGACCCGCACTCCCGGCCGTCATGTGTTCTATCTTGTCCGTGAAATTCCGCCGGAGGTCAAGCCCTACGACCGCGTGAAGGCGGACGTGGAAAACCACATGCTGGGGGCGGGATACCTGGAGCTCCCTCCGGATTACGTGCTTATCTCGAAGAACGGCGCCCCGCTTGTTACCGAGAAGCAAATCCTGCAGATATTCGAAGAAGAACCCGGCATGCCGAAGACGAACAATATGCGCGAACGTATTATCCGTAGCCTTGCGGAATGCGCGTCCTTTGCCGACGAGGCTCGTGCGATAGGCCTGGATTCCTCCTGGGAATACCGCGCTCTGGTGCGCCAGACCCGCGACAACTACATCATTTCGCACTACGACGAGATGGCGCAGGCCAAGAACGCTTTGCCCGAGGATTCCCTCAAGGCGTATTTCGAAAAGAACGGCAACCCGGTGCGCCCGAGGCTCTCGTACGAAGAATCGAAGGCCGACCTGGTTGACTACATCCGCTTCCCCGAGAACGTGCTGAAGCGCGACTACTACTTCAACTACGTCATCAATGCGAAGCGCGCGATGGACGAAACCCGCAAGCAGGTGTTCTCGAACCGCATCGGCGTGCTCCGCAAGGCGCGCAAGGAACGCATAGAGGCCGAAATCTGGGCCAACGCGAAGGTGAAGGTGTTCAAGGAAGGCGTTTCGGTCGAGCAGCCTGCCGTCGGTGCTGCTGCCATGCAGGCTACGGCCGATTCCCTCTACAAGGCCCGCAGTTACGAAGCCGCCGTCGAGCAGTGGAAGAAGGTCCGCGACTTCTATCCCGATAACGACACGCTGTTTGCGAAGGCTACGCTCCAGATTGCCCAGATTCAGTCCGAGGCGGAACAGTATTCCTTCTCCGAGGCGGAATACAACGTGTTCTACAAGATGTGGCCCGATAGCCCGGATGCCGAGAAGGCCATGTTCAGCCGCGGGTTCATCTTGAACGAGAACTTGCACAAGGATACGCTCGCCCTGCAGGTCCTGGAGGAATTCCAGGCCAAGTACCCCAACAGCGAAATGGGGAAGGACGTGAACTGGCTTATCGAGAACATCAAGTCCGGCGGAAAACTCGCCGAAGACCTGATGAAGAAAATCGAGGCGGAGGAATAGACGAAAGACCGCTCGCTTAAAACCAGCATAATCTATCGTCTTTCGTCTATCGTCTTTCGTCTAATAACTATATTTCCCACATCTTAAAACAAAAGGTACCTACTATGGAAATGACATTTGCAATGATCAAGCCCAATGCCGTCAAGTCCGGCCTTATCGGGCG
>FLNZ01000100.1_pt1 | contig 13560 bp, 9 predicted proteins | sample 1140391 | NCBI WGS metagenome assembly FLNZ01 (sample SAMEA3878171, study PRJEB12797) | bioreactor metagenome | biome: Moose rumen | place: Sweden | collected 2011-10
GCTACTTCCTTGTGGGTGATTCCGTGGAACAGGAAGCCATCTTCGTGAAGATTGAGAAGGATACCGTCTACCTGCGTGCCCCGGACGATGCCGCCCAGAAGGTGCTGGAAGAAATCCGCGACGAGGAGGCGGTTGCGCTCCAGGAAAGCAACGGCCAGAAGGTCGAGGAAGAGGAAGAATTCGAGGACGACGACAAGCCTGAACCGCAGAAGCCCGCCGAGGTCATCATGACCGACGCGGTGAAAGATTCCCTTGCCGCGAAGACTGATTCCGCCGCCGTCGCCGATTCCATTGCCGCGGCCGAGGCCGCGAAGGCTGCCGAGATTGCCGCCGATGCCGAGGACGACCTCGAGGCGGCTCTCGAAAAAGAGGAAAAGCGCCTCAAGATGGAAGAGGTCGCGAAGGTCGAGGCCGAAATCCGCGAACGTGAAATCAGGGATAGCCTTGCAAACGTGGTCGAGAACCCGTATATCAAGATTTTCAGGCTTGACCTCAAGCGCCTGTACAACCTCGAAGACAAGGTGATGATAGACCTTTCGCTCTCGAACTACGTGGTGCCCGTCGTGAAGGACGAGGAAGAGGAGATGGAACTGTACCCTCCCGGAAAGGCGAACCTGCTCGTGACTTCGAACCCGGAGGCGTGCTCGCTGTTCGTGAACGGGATTGCGCTTATGCAGGTTGCCCCCGACACCATCAAGAACATCAAGCCGGGCAAGTACACGATTTCCGTGATGAAGGTCCTGCGCGACGTGGAATGGTGGGGCACGGCTACCGTGAAGATCAACGCGGATAGCCTGAACAAGGTGGAAATCCCGGTGCAGCGCCCCTCCACGAGGATAACGCTCAGCACGAACCCGGAGGCGGTCGAAGTGTACGTGGGCGAGGAACCTACGATAAACCGCTTCCCCGACTACATGACCGACCTCATCGTGGATGACGTGAAGCCGCAACCGCAGATGCAGCTGTTCTTCCGCAAGGTGGGCTACCGCGACACCTCCATTACCACCGAAATCAAGGCGTTCATGCCGAACTTCATCAACGTGGAACTGCAGCCGATAGACGATATCGAGTATATCCAGGGGCAGAGGGAATTCAACCAGAAGCGCAGCGACCGCCGCGTGGGCAAGGTGCTCCTGTGGAGTTCCATTGCGCCTATCCTTGCGGGCGGGGTGCTCTGGTACCTTGCCGAACGCAACTGGAGCGACGCTGCCGACAAGAAACACGAATACAACCGTTCCGTGTTCGACAGCGAGAAGGCCCAGCGGCTCATCAAGGACAACCACGACCTGAACAAGTCCGGCGACACGAAGGCGGCGGTAGGCATTGGCCTTGGCGTAATCGGTGCGGGTCTACTCGTGGCGGGGGTCCTGTTTGCCTTCTAGCGGGGGCCATGCTATGCGCGGATTGTTGCTGTTTGTCTCGCTTGTAGCGGTGCTTGCCGTGCAGGCCTTTGCGCATCCGCATGTTTTTGCCGATGTCAAGGTGAAGGTCCTCTACGATGCGACCGGCTTTGTTGGTGTCGAAAACCGTTGGTCCTATGACGAAATCTACAGTGCAGCAATGCTTTCGTCTGTCGACAATAACGGCGACGGGAAAATTTCGACGGATGAACAGCCCCCGCTGCAAACGGCAATCCTTGGCCCTATCGAGAAGAACAACTACTACAACTACGTACAGGCGGGTTCTGACTTCTTGAAGGCCCGGAAAATCAGGAACTTCAAGGCAAGCATGGTCAAGGGCAAGCTTGTGCTTGACTTTGTCGTCGATTTCTTGATGCCTGCAACTGCGGACTGGACTATGCTTGTCGTGGTGGTGGCCGACCCCACGAATTACATACAAATGACAAGCGACATGGAAAACGCGGACGTAGATGCCCCCAAGTCGCTGGAAGTGGAGTACTTTGCCGACGCGCTGGATGGCCTGAGCCTGTTCAAGGCGTTCCGCTCCGAAATAGAGGGGCTTTATTTGAGATTTAAGAAAAAATAGGCCGTAATTGCTTTGCCGTGTGCGTTTCTTCGGCAAAAAATGGTGTTTTGTCCGAAGGCTACGGTTTGTAGGCCTGCTTTCGGAATTGCGTTGCTATATTTTTGCAAGAAAAGGAGGAATGATGAACAGTTTTTATAAGGCGCTTTTTCCTGTTTCTTTTGCCTGTTGCACGCTGGCGTTCGTTGCCTGCAGCGACGACGGCTCAGATTTTTTGCAGGCCCCGTACGGAAAGGCGGGCCCGGTCGTTCCCGATAGTTTTGATGACGCTTCCAGTTCTTCTGCGAGGGGGGCGAGTTCGTCTTCGCTGGCCTCGAGTTCTTCCGTCGGGTCCAGCAGTTCCCTGATAGAATCTTATGTGAAAGGTTCCTCGTTCAATGCCTTTACGGACAAGCGCGACGGGAACGTTTACCGCGTGGCTGTAATCGGCTCGCAAGTGTGGATGGCCGAAGACCTTCGCTATTATTCCGAAGATTTGCAGTTCGGGCTCCTCTCCGTGTGCATGACTACTGGGAAAAAGGGCGCATGCGACGGAGACAAGAGGCTTTATTCGTTCTATTCTGCAATGGAAGACGACCGTTGCCAGGTTCACGAAAGATGCGAAGGGATTGAATACCCGCATCGCGGAATTTGCCCCGAGGGCTGGCACTTGCCGGAAATCCATGAATGGAAAACGCTATCGTCATACGTGGACGGTAATGCGAACACTCTCCGTGCCCTTGGTGGGTGGCATACGTACAATTTCGGAACGGACGATTACGGTTTCTCGGCTTACCCGACCGGTGAATGGTTTTACCAGGGGACCAAACACGACGAAGTTGCTCGGTATTGGTCTGCGACAGAAACCGGTGGCACCGATCCGGAAAGTGCATACGAATTTTATATCGAAGGCGTTGGCTTGAAAGTCCAAAGCTACCGGAAGGAATACGGGTATGCGGTAAGGTGCGTTGCCGATGCGGGCGAGGTGAAACTCGACAAGTTTGTCGAAGTTCCGACTCCGAGCAGTTCGAGCGTTTCCTCGAGTTCGTCTGAGGAAAGTTCAAGTTCATCCGTGGAAAGTTCCTCTTCTGTGGAATCGTCGTCGAGCGAGGTTTCTTCGTCTTCGTCGGATGTCTCATCTTCTTCCGTTTCATCGTCTTCGGCGTGGGACCCCTACAGTCACGGCGAAGATTGGAACAGCCTGGAACAGATTACCGATGAACGTGACGGCAACAAGTACCGCGTTGTGCAGGTAAATGAATTTATTGTCTGGATGGCTGAAAACCTGCGCTACGCGGATTCAACCGCAACGCCTGCGCTTGTGGGGAATACGGCGTGCATTGGCGAACGCGGGGAACGCTGCGAAGAAGGAAACCTCTACACCTACGCCGCTGCCGTGAACGACTTGGAATGTGCGACAAAAGTATGTTTTGAATCGGAAAAACAGGTGCGCGGAATTTGCCCGGAAGGGTGGCGCCTTCCGAAAAAGGCTGACTGGAACTGGCTCGGGTATGCACTTAACGATGGCTCTGTATCCTTCGATGCCGCCGGTATGCTCCCGACTGGGGAACGGAACGGCAATGGCATCGTGAAATACGATGGATATGCCCGTTTCTGGCTTGTTGAAGAGGACGCCGGTAGTTCTGCTTTTGAAGGGTATTACTATGCCGGAGATCACCTTCTTCAAAAACAATCTTACATGAAATCTTTCGGCTATGCCGTGCGCTGCGTAAAGGATGTGGAATAGCGCGCTAGAATTAGTTGAAATTCCTCACATACGCCTGGTAGGCGGTTCCTCATTGCTTTATAATAATGTAAATTAAAGTATATGAGAAAAGCCGCCTTTGTTATTTCCCTGTTTTTTGCCTTTTTGCCCGCGCTAGCCCAGGACATAGTTCCGGATTCCGCACAGGCCGAAACTTCACCGGCGGTGGAGAATGCTGTACCGGAGGCGGAATCGGCCCCGGCCGAGGAAAATCAGGTTGCTGAGACGCCCGTTGCGGAAACTCCTGCCGTGGAAGCCCCGGCAACGCCTGTTGCGGTAACTGTCCCCGAGACAGCCCCGCTTGCGGCAGATTCCGCAAAGCCTGCAAAAAAATCGGGCATTCTGGATGCCCTGTTCTCGATTGAGCCGGACGAGTCGATTGCGAAGGGGCATTTCTATGCGGGTGCTACGCTCTCGCTCATTCAGGCGAATACCGAGGACGATGCGCTGAATATTCTCATTGGTGATGTTTATGAGGCTTACGGCTACACGTTCACGGTGGAGGCTTTTGGCGGGTACTTTATCCGCGATGCCATGGCGCTCGGCTTGCGTGCCGGGTATTCGCGCACCTGGTTCGATATCGATTTCTCGCTCATGGAAGACCTTATGGACGTGAAGGAGCGCCGCAAGTACGTGAGCAACGGGTTCTTTGTGCAGCCGCTCCTGAAAAACTACCTGAAGGTCCTGGATTCCCGCATCTTCTATCTGTTCAACGAGACTTCTGTTTCGGTGGAGTATTCGTACGGTATTTCACAGACGGATGACGGCGAGGACATGAAGAAAACCCGCAACAGGGGCTGGTCTATCAAGGCGGGTCTCAATCCGGGTATCTGCGTGATGGTGCTGGACCGGTTCGCGTTCGAAACCTCGGTGGGCTTGCTCGGCCTGAGTTCCAGCATTATCGATGTGGAAGAGAACGACGAGACGAGCAGCCGCTTTGTGTACAATATCGTGAATTTCACCATAAACCTCCTGGCGCTGGATTTCTCGCTGGTGATGTTCTTCTAGGGGTTTGCTATGCGGTTTGAAATTCACGGGAAAATGAAGTCGTTTATCGCGGGGGCGCTGTGCTCGCTGGCATTTGGCCTGTGGGCCTGTTCCGGCGAAACGGAAACGCAGGTTGCCGCTCCTGACCTGTCCGAGCTTTTTGAAGATGTCGATGATGCCGAAATCGATGTGGAGTCGCGCTCGATTGTGCTCCCTGAGGGCACGTCGTCCTTCAAGGTCGATAACATTGCGGCCTTAGGCGGCAAAAAGTGCTACCTTGCGCTCGACGACGACCCGGTGGACCCCGAAATTGACTGGGATAACCCGGTAAGTACCGGAACGGAACTTGAAATTGGCGAGGAAGGCGTTAGGCTTGTCGTGCTTGACGATGCGAACCGTGTGGTTGCCGTCTGGACGGTGAGCTTGCCCGAGGGGGAATCTTCGAGCAGCGTGGCGCCTTCATCGAGCAGCGCCGAACCTAAGTCGTCAAGCGATGCCGAGAAGGTTTCTTCCAGCAGTGAAAAGGTGGAGAGTTCTTCGAGCGAGAAGCCCGCGGAGAGTTCCAGCGAGACAAGTGTGTCCAGTTCCGCAGAAACTTCGAGTAGTGAAGAACCCGTGTCTTCGAGTAGCGATGAAGCCGAATCTTCGAGCAGCGAACGTGAGGAACCGCAACTGCCTGGCTCCGATTTCAGCGCCCGCAACGACTTCTGGGCCACCACGAGCGATGCGATGGCGACGAAGACATCTTCTGCCGCCATAAAGGTTTCTTCTGAGGCGAACCTTGAATTCGATGGCGGTATGGCGACGGTTACAACCCGCGAGGTGGAAGGTTCATTCTTGTTTATTGATGGTAGCTGGAAGATGGCGGGTGGCTTCTACTTTGCTGGATCCTATGCGGGTGAGACTGCGCTGGATATCTACGAGCAGGGTTCTGACGGAGGTACTCCTTCAACGGACTGCTCCGACATTTCGAAGGACATGACCTTCGGCAAGCCGTTTACGGCGCGCCCGACCGCATTCACGGTGAAGTATTCCTACAGCCATGTGGCGAACAAGTCTACGGACTATCCGCAAAAGAGCCTCGTGTACGTGATGCTCGTGGGCAAGAACGGCAAGGTGGTCGCGACCGGCGCCTTCTCGGACGAGGCAAGCGTGGAAATGAAATCCCGTACGGTTGAACTTTCTTACGGCAAGGACCCGTTTGGGCTGCTTTCGGGCGAATATCCCGTCGCCGAAGGCCTTTCGCTCGGGACGGGTGAAGAGGACGTAACCTCGATTCACGTGATGTTCGCTTCTTCGGCGTACGCGCATGTTGTGTGTGGCGGAACGGCCGGTAATTCGGGTAAGTACCGCGGCGGCGAAAATTCGGCGCTCGTGTTGGATGATTTTAAACTGATATACTAGGAGAAAGAAATGAAAATGTTTAAGAATGGACTTTCTCTGAAATGGCTTTTGGCGGCTTTCCTGTGCGCAGCCCTCTTCGGCTGTACTGCTGACTACGATACCTTCGGGCAGTCCGATTACCGCGTGTTCAATGAAATCGCCTTCGAGGAGGGCGAAAGTGGGGCAATGCTCTATGCGGACGAACACAAGATTGTCGTGAGTCTTGACGAGATTCCCGATAGCCTTGAAACCTGGGACTCCGCGACGATTTCCCTGCTCGATATAAGCTCCATGGCGACGCTCCATCTGGTTGATGGCAAGTTCAAGGAGTTTCCGAGCGATTCCGCTGCACTGGATTCGCTGGCGCATGAACTCTCGTACGCGAAGGACCGCCTGCACGAGGGCGACAAGGTGCGTATTCCTTCGAGCGGGACGGTTTACCTGATGCTCGTTTCCGAAAGTGGGATTCCTTCGCTGTGGCAGGTCGTGTTTGAAATCCCCGAGAAGAAGGTGAAGTCTTCCTCGTCGAAGAAGGAATCCGGCGATACGGATGCAAAGTCCAGTTCGTCTTCCGTGAAGGAAGGTTCCAGCAGTTCCAAGACGGGCGATTCTTCTTCAGGCAAGAGCGATGCGTCGAGCAGCAGCAAGGAATCTGCCGGCAGTTCCTCTTCTGTGAAGGGGGGTGGTTCGGCCAGCAGCGGCGACGGCAATTCTTCGGCGGGTGGCGATGAGCCGGAATCTTCTTCGTCGGTGGCGGTTCCCGCGAATGCCCCGAAACTCCTGAGGCTTATTGCCGGTGCGGGTGAAGTTGAGGCTGAAATCGACCAGGATGCCGGTACGGTATTCCTGAATATGAATTACGCGATTGATTTGGATTTGCGCGACCTCGAAATAAAGGGTTTGGAACTTTCGGACGGCGCTACGGCAAGCGTGAAGGTGGGCGAGTCCTACAACTTTGCGCGCGGATTGAAGGTGACGCTGGAAAACGATGGCGTCGAGCGTACCTACACCGTGAAGGCGGGCTACCAGTATCCGGGTAGCGATTTTAATACCTGGGTCAAGGATGATTTTGGCAACAAGAATGATATTGCTGGTTGGGACAACGGCAATAACTCTGCCATTTCGTCGACCAAGACGCTTACCGTGAACGAGAACGAACGAGTTGTCAAGATGGAATCCATTGATGCGAAGATTCTCGGCATAGGAAAATTCGCTAGCGGTAACATGCTTGTCGCTTATTTCAACCCCAAGGGCGTGGGTACGTTAAACCTGACAAAGTACGATGACGGCAACGAACTTATCGATTTTGGAAGGCCGTTCTATGGAAGGCCCAAGTATGTGGAGTTTGACGTGAAGTACGAGGGTAAGGGCGATTCCTGTGACCTGTACGTGATTCTGGAGCACCGCAGCCGCACGAGCAATGAGGGCAAGAATCAGTACCGTACTTCCAGCGACGTGAATACGATGATTGCCTCGGCCTGGTACCGCGCGACGACGGTCGAGAGCGAGGATGATCCGGATGTGGTCTCCATTACCGATGCGGGGCGCGACGGCTACAAGACCATACGCCTCGCATTCAAGTACGGTGAACCGTACGAAGATTCGCCAATCCATAATTCGAGCGTGTTCACCAAGAAACTTCTGAATTCTGCCGGCATCGACAATCATGTGGTCCCGACGGATTCTCCGGATGATTTCGACGTGACTCATATCCGCGTGGTGATGGCCTCCAGTGCACTCGGGAACCTCTACAAAGGCTCTGTCGGGGCGACTCTCTGGGCCGACGAAATGCGCTTGATTTACTGAGTTTGCTAAATTTTGGGCAAAGTTGTATATAAAAAGGAGAACAAATGATTAAACGCATTGCTGTTGTAGCACTGCTCCTTGCCATTTTTGCTGGAGCCCAGGGGAACAATTGGTCGAACTATGGCTCTGACCAGGCCGCTGCGTCCTCCGACGATCATGTTTCGACCCAGCCCGCTCAGCCCTCGCCTGAACCCACCCTCCCCAATACCCGCTGGTCGATTTCCATCCATCCCGTATCGTTGCTTGTCTTTACCACTATATTCGGGGTGCCCTGGTTTAATGTGACGGTGGAGAACAACCTTTCCTCGAGGCTTTCGCTTTCCTCGCGCCCGGAACTGATGTGGGCGAGTTTTGCCGACGGAGATATTTTTGCTTACGGGCTCTACGAGGGGGTGCGGTTCTATTTCAATGAAGGCCACAAGGGTTTTTACGTGTCGCCGCAAATCGGTTACGAGAGCATTTCTGTTGACTATGATAGCGATTACTACAATCATCGCAGTTCTTCGTCCGGTGAGGCGTCCGCCTTCATTTTTGCCTGCTATCTGGGACTGAAGATCCAGAGCGGGCACTTTGTCTCGTTTACGGAATTTGGATTTGGCTACACGATGATGTCTTCGAACGATATCGACGACGGCGATGCCGACAAGGTCGCGGAATCGGGCTTCGGTATAGACCTCAACTACGCGATAGGCTACGCTTTCTAGTCTGAATTTTCTATTTTAAGGGAAAAAATCGGAGTTTACTATGCCTGCAATTCACCTTACAGCAGAAAATTTTGACAAGGCCATTTCGTCTGGCCAGTTGGTGTTCGTTGATTTCTGGGCGACCTGGTGCCGCCCCTGCATGATGATGGGCCCCATTATCGATGAACTCGCCGACGAATACAACGGCAAGGCCATTATCGCGAAAATGGACGTGGACAGCGATGGCGCGAAGGATATCTGCGCCCGCTTCGGCATCACGAACATTCCCAACATGAAGCTGTTCAAGAACGGCGTGGAAGTCGGGAACGTGGTGGGTGCCGTGCCCAAGGCGACCGTCAAGGCCGTCATTGACCGCAATCTATAATTCAGGGTTTTGAAGTGTCATCCTGAGCGTAGTGCGTAGCACGAAGTCGAAGGGTCCTGCTGTGGATGACAAAACTGGATTCTTCACTATTGCATAGGGTGACCTGTCTATTATTATGCTTACTAAACGCTTAATCGTTTGCCTCGACGTCCGGAACCGCAAGGTCACGAAGGGCGTCAAGTTCAAGGGAAATATCGACATTGGCGACCCCGTGGAGATGGGGGCGCAGTACAGTGCCGACGGCGTGGACGAACTCGTGTTCTACGATATTACCGCGAGCGCCGAGAACCGCCCGTGTGACATGGAAATGATTCGCCAGATTGCAAAGCGCGTGTTTATCCCGTTTGCTGTGGGTGGCGGTATCCGTAACCTTGACGACATGCACGAGGCCTTGTTGGCCGGTGCCGAGAAGGTGAGCGTGAACAGCCTCGCCGTGCTGCACCCCGAAATTATTGCCGACGGCGCGAAGGCGTTCGGACGCCAGTGCGTGGTGCTCGGCATGGACGCGAAGTTCGTGGGCGTTTCGGACAAGTTCAAGAGCGGTTACGAAGTGTATATCCGCGGTGGCCGCCAGGCGATGGGCATCGATGCCGTCGAGTGGGCGAAGAAGGCCGAGGATTTGGGCGTGGGCGAAATCTGCCTGAACGCCATCGATACCGACGGCGTGCGCAACGGGTACGAACTGAATATTACCGACCAGGTGGCACGTGCCGTGCAGGTGCCGGTGATTGCAAGCGGTGGCGCGGGTACCCCTGCGCACATTGTGGACCTGTTCCGCAAGACTGCTGCAGATGCGGCGCTGGTCGCGTCGATGGTGCACTTTGGCGATTACACGGTTCCAGGAATCAAGAAGGAAATGCTTGCGGCTGGTATCCCTGTGCGCAAGAAGATGAACGGCGAGGTCTAGCGTGAATCCGTCAATCGCTGTGAAGATTTTCGAGGCGGGCAGGAATGCCGGCGCCGACTTTGTGGAAATTTTCGAGGAAGAGACCCGCAGTTCTGTGCTCGGGATCAAGGACCGCCATATAGAGACCGCTACTGCGGGTACGGAATATGGTATTGGAATCCGCCTCCTGTACGGGACCGAGGTGCTGTATGGTTTCACGAGCGACGACAGTGAAGAAGCCCTTGTAAAGCTGGTGCAGACGCTTGCCTTCGGGCGTATCGCGAAGGCGGGTGCATCGAGCGTTCCGTTTGAACTGCGCCCCGAAAAGCGCGTGAGCGATTTCAATATGGCGGCGTTCAAGGACCCGCGCCTGCTGGGCCAGGCGGTCAAGCAGGATTTCTTGTTCCGTGCCGACAAGGCGGCGCGTAGCGTTTCGGACAAAGTTGCACAGGTCGGGTCTACGGTGACCGACGTGTGCTCGTCTATCACGATTATGAACAGCGAGGGCCTGAACCTTGTGCTGGACCGTTCCAGGGTTCGCGTGAACGTGACGGTTACTGCAAGCGATGGCTCCGAGAGGCTCACGACGCACGAGGCCCCCGGGGCGCTTGGCGGTTACGAACTGCTGGCGAACTACTCTCCCGAAAAAATCGCGACGGAGTGTGCCGAACGCGTTGTCCGCATGCTCGATGCGGGCTACATCGCAGGCGGCCAGATGCCCGTGGTGATGGGCAACGGGTTCGGTGGCGTGATATTCCACGAGGCGTGCGGGCACCCGCTCGAGACGGAATCCGTACGCAGGAATGCGAGCCCCTTCTGCGGCAAGATTGGCGAGGCGATTGGCCAGCCGTGCCTTACCGCAATAGACGACGGCACGATGGACGGCGTGTGGGGGAGCCTCAAGTACGATGACGAGGGGATGCCCACGCAGCGTACGACGCTTATCGAAAATGGCATATTGAAGACCTACATGAGTGACCGCGTGGGTGCCGCAGAAGTGGGCATCGCCCGCACGGGTTCGGCACGCCGCGAAAGCTACAAGTATGCGCCGGTGAGCCGCATGCGCAACACGTTTATCGCCCCCGGTAAAGATACGCTCGATTCCATGATCGCGAGTGTAGATAACGGGCTGTATGCCGCTCGCATGGCAGGCGGTTCCGTGAACCCCGCGACAGGCGAGTTCAACTTCGCTGTCGATGAAGGTTACGTTATCCGTAACGGCAAGATTTGCGAACCGGTGCGTGGCGCGACCCTCATCGGCAAGGGGCACGAGATTATGCCCCGCATCAGCATGGTCGGCAGCGACTTCGAGCAGGCCGCGGGCATTTGCGGAGCCTCTTCGGGCCACATTCCTGTGACAGTGGGCCAGCCGAGCATCAAGGTCGACCAGATTCTCGTCGGCGGCCGGTAATTTCAGAAAAATGGCGCGTGGCAAATAGCGCCGCCTGAAAAACTGCGCTGCCTGGCGCAAGCCTGTATAAACCACAACGGCACCCCGCGAAGGGATGCCGTTGTTGGTGTATGGGATGTTTGGTTTCTGAGTTTAAAGTAGATTTATTCGGGCTCTATGGGGAGTAGGTTGGGCCAAATTCCATTGTAAAGGTTTACAACACCTACAACGTGAAAATGCGCGAAATACGCAAAAAAAGCGTTTTTTGAGGGGGTAGGGGCGCCGTTAGGGCGATTTACTTATCGTTTGTTGTGAAAGGTTTACGATGCGACGGGAGAAGGCGGCGAAATTTCGCTCCTGAATAGCTTATATAGGACTAAACGGCTCGTTTTATGGTGTTTAGTCCTACCGCGCACAGATTTGCAGGTTGTTTTGTGGCGCGAACTGCCTCCTGCATAGGACTAAACGGGTTGTTTTATGGTGTTTAGTCCTATCGCGCGCAGATTTGCCGGGGTCATGTGGGGCTCTTGCGACAAGAAATGCTGGCTGAACGCTTTGAAAATAGGACTAAACGGGTTGTTTTGCGGTGCTTAGTCCTACCGCACGTAGAATTGCAGGCTGTTTTGTGGCGCGAACTGCCTCCAGCATAGGACTAAACGGGTCGTTTTAAGGTGATTAGTCCTACATTTGGCTCATAAAGAGCCCCTATCAGACCTACTTTCTGAATATACCTTTATTTATGCGCATTTAAACACCCGCGCGTCTTATTTTGAAAAAATGATGCTGAAAAATGCGACGTTTTTTTGCTTTTGATGGCGAAAGTTGCCGTTTTTGCGCAGTTTTGGACATTTTTTGCCGAACTCAGCCCTTGGCACGGGTTTTGCATCTGGAAAGCGGTAAAAATAAAAAAGAGGCAACTATGTCCGATTTCAATAACGATGCAGAAAAAGTTTTGGCGAAGGCGCAGAGCTTGCGCGACCGTTGCTCGCATTCCTACCTGGGTGCGGCGCATTTGGCGGTGGGCCTGGTAGAAGGCCCAGATGCCACCTTGAAGAAACTCTACAAGTCCAAAGGCGCGAAGACGAATGAGCTCCGCGGCAAGCTGGAGCCGTTCGTGCAGAAGATTCCGCGCATGGAAGGCGTGAACCCCGACGTGGAACCCGACAATGACTTGAACCGTATTTTGCGTGCTTCGGTGCAGGCGGCGCGTCAGGTGAACCGTATGGTGACCCCGGGCGATATGCTCGTGGCCCTTATGAAGTTCTCGGGCGACCGTGGACTTGCGAAGGTGTTCGAAGATGCGCTGGGCAGCGTAGAAGTTGTGGAAACCTGGCTGTCGGACCCGTTTGCAGGTGCCGCCAATGCCGAGGAACAGTCTCCGCTGAAACTCTACGGCCGTGAACTGGTGGAAATGGCTGCCGACGGCAAGCTTTCGCCGGTGATTGGCCGTGAAGAAGAGATCCGCCGTGTCATCTTGATTCTTAGCCGAAAGACGAAAAACAACCCGTGCCTGGTCGGTGAACCCGGCGTGGGTAAGACCGCCATTGTGGAAGGGCTCGCCGAGCGTATTTACCGCGGCGATGTGCCCGACGCTTTGAAGGGCAAGAAGTTGTTTGCGCTGGATTTGTCTGCCTTGATGGCGGGCGCAAAATACCGTGGCGATTTCGAGGAACGCTTGAAAGCCGTGCTCGATGCGCTCGAAGAAGACGGCAACACGCTTTTGTTCATTGACGAAATCCACACCATCGTGGGTGCGGGCAAGACGGAAGGCTCCATGGACTTGGGCAACATGCTCAAGCCGAAGCTCGCCCGTGGTGAACTGCACTGCATCGGTGCCACCACCACGCAGGAATACCGCAAGTACATCGAGAAGGATTCCGCCTTGGAACGCCGTTTCCAGCCCGTGCAGGTTGACGAGCCCAGCGAAGAGGAATCGATTTCTATTCTGCGTGGCATCAAGGATGGCTTTGATGCGCACCATGGCGTGCGTCTGCACGACAACGCGCTCGTGGCGGCGGTGAAACTTTCGAACCGCTACATCAGCGACCGTTTCTTGCCGGACAAGGCTATTGACCTGATTGACGAGGCCGCAAGCCTTGTGAAGACGCAGATGGATACCGTGCCCGAAGCCTTGGACACCTTGCAGCGTAAGGAACTCCAGATGAAAATCGAGGAGCAGGCCTTGGCGAAGGAAACCGACGACACCAGCGTGAAGCGCCTGAAAGAGTTGCGTGAAGAACTCGCGACGACAGATGCTGCAGTCAAGCTGATGCAGGACCGTTGGCAGGAGAGACGCGCGAAAAACGCTGAACT
>FLNZ01002945.1_pt1 | contig 13549 bp, 9 predicted proteins | sample 1140391 | NCBI WGS metagenome assembly FLNZ01 (sample SAMEA3878171, study PRJEB12797) | bioreactor metagenome | biome: Moose rumen | place: Sweden | collected 2011-10
CCGGGGTGGAGGATTGCGAGTCGGCGTTGTTACAGTAGTTGCCCTTGAGTTCGTCGGGGAAAACGTCTTTCTCGGAGATTCCAAGGGTGCCGTCCCTCAGCACCTTCTGCATCCATATGCCCCAGATGGGAAGGGCCATGTTGGCGCCCTGCCCCAGGTTTGTGCTTGCAAAGTGCACATAGCGGTCTTCGGCCCCGACCCACACGCCTGCGGTAATGGAAGGGGTGTAGCCGATGAACCAACCGTCTGAGTTGTCATTGGTGGTGCCCGTCTTGCCCGCAATCTCTCCCTTGAGACCGTAGCGGAAACGCAGGCGTACAGCCGTTCCTCCGCCGTCGGTTACCGCGCGCATCATCTGGATCATGGCGCCGGTGGCTCTCTGGGAAAGCGCTTCCCTCTTCCTGCCGCCGAACTGGCCCAGAATGTTGCCGTCACGGTCTTCTATTCGCGTAACAAAGACGGGAGAAGTGTAGCTGCCGCCGGAAGGGAATGTGTTGTAGGCGGTTACCATGTCGTACACGGAAAGGTCTGCAGACCCCACGCACAGCGACGCCACCGGATCTATGAAACCGGTGACACCCATCTTCCTCATCATTGAAACCATCTGAGGGGCGCCAAGTTCTTTCATGAGGTATGCCGATACGGAATTGGAACTGTGTGCAAGACCCCATGTGAGGTTCACCATGCTCCCGTCTGCATGCGTGTCCTGCGGCGACCAGGTGTCTCCGTTAGCGTTTGTCACTATGACTACGGGAGAATTGAGGACAGGGTCGCAGGGAGTCATGCCGGACTCCATGGCAAGAGTATAAAGGTAGGGCTTGATGGTAGATCCCACCTGACGCTTGCCCTGACGCACGTTGTCATACTTGAAATAGCGGTAATCCGGGCCTCCGACATATGCACGGATGTGGCCCGTGCCGGGTTCTATTGCCATGAAGGCGGCGCGGAAGAACGACTTGTAGTAACGTATGGAGTCGTCCGGTGTCATGGTGGTGTCGCGATAGCCGGGAGCATCCCACGTGAACACCCTCATCTTTACGGGGACGCCGAAGGACTTTTCTATATCGGCCTCCGAATGGCCGGACGCCTTCATCATGCGCGTGCGGTCGCTCCACCGGCGGGCCTGCTTCATGGTTGTTTCTATGATGGAAGGATCCGTGTCGGACATGAAGGGAGCGTTTTTGCGATTTTTAAGCTCTTTCCAGAATGCCTTCTGAAGGTCTTTGCCAAGGTGTTCGGCAATAGCCTCCTCTGCATAGCGCTGCATCTTGTAGTTGATGGTGGTGTATATGCGGAGGCCGTCCACTTCAAGGTCGTACGGAGTACCGTCGCTCTTGAAATTCTTGTCCAGCCAGCCGTAGAGGGGGTCGTCGGCCCAGAGGGTGGAGTCTGCCTGATAGTCTTCCTCGAAATAGTAGGCCGACCTCTTGGGCTTTGTGGCGCTCATGGTGCGGCGCAGCATGTCCCTGAAATAAGGGCCCACGCCTGTGGTGCGGTCTCCCTGACGCGTGTGAAGCTCTATGGGAAGGGCCTGGAGGGAGTCACATTGGGCCTTGGTGAGGTACTTCATGTCCTTCATCCTGGACAGGACCAGATTGCGGCGCCTCAGGGCGTTGTCCGGGTTGATGGACGGGTTGTAGCGCGTGGGCTTGTTCACCATTCCCACCAGCACGGCGCTTTCCTGGGTGAGGAGCTCCGACGGTCTTTTGCCGAAGAACTGGTTTGCGGCCGATGATATGCCGTACGAGTTTGAGCCGAAGAAGATGGCGTTCAGATACATGTCCACTATCTCCTCCTTGGTATAATTGCGCTCAAGCTTGATGGCGGTGATCCATTCCTTGAGCTTTATCCATATCATCTTCACTTTGCCAACCCTCTCCCCGCGGGGATAAAGCGTCTTTGCGAGCTGCTGGGTGATGGTGGAACCGCCGCCCTGGGAAGAATCGCGGGTGAGGAGCGTCTTGAAAAGGACTCGGCCGAGGGACTGGATATCCACTCCGGAGTGCTTGTAGAAACGCTTGTCCTCCGTTGCCACTGTTGCCTGGACAAGGGTTGCCGGGAGCTCCGAGTAAGGCACGAACGTCCTGTTTTCTATATGGTATGTGGTGAGGATTTCGCCTTCCTCTGCAATTACCTGGGTTGCCAGCTTGGCATCCGGGTTCTCAAGCTCCTCCAGGGAGGGTATGTCTGCAAATGCCCACACGAGGCACAGCAGGAGGAACACCAGGACGAACGGGGCCACCAGGATTATCCAGAACCAGCGTATGACTTTTTTCTTTGTTTGCTCTGTCATGTCAAAAAATTTTCCTTTGCGCGCAAGACCTAAGGTCTTGGAAAAAGTTCAGTTTACAAAAGTAATGAGAAAATTTGGAATATTTCCCGAATTCTGCTTTACTTTGCATCATGGAACAGAAAAATCTGGTGATTGTCGAGTCTCCCGGCAAAATCAAAAAAATACAAGAATATCTTGGCAATGAATACCTGGTGAAGGCTTCCATCGGCCACATAAGGGACCTGGAGGAGCACAAGCTGGGCGTGGACATAGCAAACGGCTTCAAGCCGGAATATGTCATTCCCGCAGAGAAGAAAAAAGTGGTGGCAGAGCTTAAAAAGCTGTCGGCCGCCGCGCAGACCGTCTGGCTTGCCTCCGATGAAGACCGCGAGGGAGAAGCCATTTCATGGCACCTGCAGGAAACCCTCGGGCTCCCAAAGGATAAAACACGCCGCATCGTCTTCCATGAAATTACCAAAAACGCCATCCTGGAGGCCGTAGAGCACCCCAGGGAGGTGGACATGAACCTTGTGAACGCGCAGCAGGCACGCCGTGTCCTCGACCGCCTGGTGGGCTTCGAGCTTTCTCCCGTCCTGTGGAAGAAAATACAGCCGCGCCTGTCGGCCGGCCGTGTGCAGAGCGTGGCCCTTCGCCTCATTGTGGACAGGGAAAAGGAAATCATGGCCTTCACTCCCCAGCCATACTACAAGGTGGAGGGAACGTTCCGTCCGGACGGGGTTAAAACATCGGTCAAGGCAAACCTTGACGGCCACTTCCCGTCTATTGAAGATGCCCGGCGTTTTCTGGAGGACAGTATCGGCGCACATTACAGCATTGCATCCATAGAAAAGAAGGAGGGCGTACGCGTCCCTCAGGCACCGTTCACCACCTCCACGCTGCAGCAGGAAGCTTCCCGCAGGCTCCGCTTCCCCGTCTCTACAACCATGCGCATTGCGCAGGCTCTTTATGAAAGGGGTCTTATCACCTACATGAGAACAGACTCCACGAACCTGTCTTCGCTGGCGCTTGGAAGTGCAAAGAAATACATCCTGGAGCACTATGGAGATGCATATTCCCAACCCAGGCAGTACCGCACAAGGACCCGGGGCGCGCAGGAAGCGCACGAAGCCATCCGTCCCACATACCTGGCGCAGGAGACAATTGAAGGCACGGCGCAGGAGCAAAAGCTCTACAACCTCATCTGGAAACGCACCATAGCCTCCCAGATGGCCGAAAGCCGGGTGATGACAACGCTCATGCGCATTGCCCAGGACCACCGCAGCGAGCAGTATCAGGCCCAGTCCCTGCAGGTTCTCTTCGACGGATACATGACCGTATATGCAGACAGCCGCGATGACCAGGACGGCGAAGAAACCGTCTTCCTGCCTGAACTCTCCGTAGGGATGTCCATGCTGGAAGACGGAATATCGGCTCAGTGCAAATTCACCGTCCCTCCTGCACGCTACTCGCAAGGTACGCTGGTGAAGAAGCTGGAAGAGCTTGAGATAGGGCGTCCTTCAACATACCAGTCAATCATCGGCACTCTAACTACAGGGCGCGGATATGTGGTGCAGGGAGACAAGGAGGGAACGCCTTTCAAAGTTACCAACCTTTCCCTCAAGGGGAGCACGATAAAGAGCTCCGAAAAGACGGAGGTTGTGGGGGCCGAAAAGGGCCGCCTGATCCCTCAGGAGATAGGGATTGTTGTCACCGATTACCTCGTAAGCAACTTCCAGGACATACTCAATTATGATTTTACGGCAAACGTGGAGGCGAACTTTGACGAGGTGGCCGAAGGCGAAAAAGCCTGGAACAGCGTTATCGAAGAGTTCTACCGCCCGTTCCACACCCGCGTAGACGCGGTATTGACAGACCACAGTTTCAACAGGGTGACAAGGGAAATCGGCATTGCTCCCGACGGAGACAAAGTGATTGCCGCATTCGGCAAGTTCGGCGCCTATGTGCAGAAGGGCGAAGGAGACAGGAAGCAGAGCGCTTCCCTCGCAAAGGGACAGCTCATTGAGACCCTCACCATGGAAGAGGCGCTCAAGCTTCTGGAACTTCCCCGCACGGTGGGCCAGATTGACGGGAAGGACGTCGTGGCCCTGCGCGGCCGCTTCGGCCCATACATCAAATGGGGAGACAAGAACGTTACGCTTCCACGCGGGAAAGACCCCCTCGCAATAACCATCGAGGAGTGCGAAGCCGTCATCAAGGGGGCAGAGGCTGCCGCATCGGCTCCAAAGTATATTGCCGAGTTCGGAGACATAAAGGTAATGAACGGCAAATACGGCCCTTATATCAAGCAGGGAAGCAACAACTACAGGATACCGCGTGGAAAGAATCCTTCAACCATCACGGAAGAGGAGTGCAGGGCTATCATAGAAAAGAACAACCGCAAAAAATAATTTGAGCCATGTCAGATTTCCACCTGGACCAGACAGACCAGAAAATACTGTCTTTTTTGGTAAAGAACGCAAGGATGCCCTTCCTTGAAATTGCACGCGAGTGCGGCATTTCCGGTGCAGCAATCCATCAGCGTTATAAACGCATGGAAGCAAACGGAGTCATTACCGGATCACGTCTTCAGGTGAAACCCCAGGCGCTTGGCCTCAACGTTTGTGCCTTCGTGAGTATATCCCTCTCCGAATCTACCAAATATCAGGAGGTTATAACAAACCTCAAAAAGATTCCGGAGATTGTGGAATGCCACTTTGTAACGGGCAGGCATGCCATCCTTGCCAAGCTCTACTGCATGGACAACGACCACCTCATGGAGGTTCTCCTCAACACCATCCAGAAGATTCCCTATATCCAGAGCACGGACACCATGATTTCTCTTGACGCCCCCATCGAGCGTCAGGTATGGGTGAAGGAATACAAGTCTTCCGTCAATTCGAAGAAGAAGAAAGAATAGCCTCCGCGAGGATCATGTCCTCCGGCGTTGTTAGCTTTATGTTGAGCCGCTCTCCTTCCACGAAGGTGAGCGGCATTCCGTATGCCGATGCAACCGACGCATCGTCCGTGAAAGCCGTGCTGAAGCCCTGCCTGTATGCAGCCTTGAGGCCCTCGCTCTGGAAAACCTGCGGCGTCTGCGCACCGTACAGGCGGCTCCTTTCGGCCGATTCCCCCGAAAGGCTGAGGGTTCCGTCCGCGTCTCTGTCAAGCACTTTGATGGTATCTGTCACCGGCATTACGGGGACGACCGCGGGATACTTCTGTGCAAGGGAGAAAAGTTCCCGTATCTTGCCCGTGCTCACAAAGGGGCGCACCCCATCATGTACGGCAACCAAAACGCCGTCGGGGATATGCTCAAGAGCGTTTTTGACCGAGTGGAAACGGGTGAAGCCCCCGCCCACCAGGCGCTGGTGACAAACAAAGCCCGCAGCGATGCAATATCTTCTCCACATGTCTATGTGAGACTCCGGGAGCACCGTTATTATGCTTAGGGAGGGCTCTGCCTCAACGAAACGCTCTATGGTGCGGCGCAGCACCGGCACTCCCCCCAGTTCCAGGAATTGCTTGGGGGTGGCGCCGCCCATGCGGGTTCCGCTGCCGCCAGCCGTTACTATGAGATATTTTTTTCTTTCCACGGCCAAATACTTTGTGCGAATATAAGAAATTTTTAGTAATTTTGAGCCTTAATCGGTTGAAAGAAATTTAGTAGACATATGGGATTCCTGAATCAAGAATTAGCCATTGATCTGGGTACGGCCAACACCGTTATTTTCTCAAACGACCAGATAGCCCTGGACGAGCCCTCTATCGTTGCCATAGACAACCAGAGCGGGAAGTGCATCGCCCTTGGCCAAAAGGCCAAACTCATGCACGAGAAAACCAACCCCGGCATCAAGACAGTACGCCCCCTGCGGGATGGCGTTATAGCAGACTTCAACGCGGCAGAGATGATGATCCGCGGGTTCATCAAGCAGGTGAACTCCCGCCGCCGCAGTATTTTCGCACCCAACCTCAAGCTTGTTGTGGGAATTCCTTCCGGCTCCACGGAGGTTGAGATCCGTGCCGTTCGCGACTCGTCAGAGCACGCCGGAGGACGGGACGTATACCTCATTTACGAGCCCATGGCGGCAGCGCTGGGTATCGGCCTTGACGTGGAAGCACCAAAGGGAAACATGGTTGTGGATATCGGCGGCGGAACCACGGAGATTGCAGTCATCTCACTTGGCGGCATAGTGCAGCAGGAGTCCATCCGCGTTGCCGGTGATGTCTTTACTTCGGACATCCAGAATTACCTGCGCCAGCAGCACGTGATAAAGGTGGGTGAAACCACTGCAGAAAAAATAAAGATAGGCGTGGGCTCCGTAATCTCCCAGCTTGACGAAGAGCCGGAGCCGTTCCTCGTGCGCGGCCCCAACCTCATGACCGGCCACCCGGTGGAGGCTCTCATCCCCTATCAGGAGATTGCACACTGCCTGGACAAATCCATCGCCCGCCTGGAAACTTCCATTCAGGCCGTCCTTGAGCAGACTCCTCCGGAGCTCTACTCAGACATTGTGGAGAACGGTATTTTCCTCAGCGGCGGCGGCGCCCTCCTGCGCGGCCTTGACAAGAGGCTCTCAGAAAAAGTGAACATCCCGTTCCACGTGGCGGAAGACCCCCTGAGGGCCGTTGCCCGCGGAACATGTCTCGCTCTCAAGAAAACGGACGAGTATTCCTTCCTCATCCGTTAGTACATGAGGGGGCGGAACGTTCTTCCTTGGATAGCGTCGCTCGCGGTCTTCATCATCCTGGAGATCGCGATGTTTCGCCTTGTGGTGAACAATTCTGCCCTCCAGCGCACCTGGATGGCCCGCGTGGGCCAGGGATTCAAGGCTAAAGTGTGGGGCGCAACGGAAAACGTTCGCAGTTATTTCTCCCTTAAGGAGGAAAACAAACTGCTTTCGCTTGAAAACCTGGAACTCCAGCGAGAACTTTTCGCCGCAAAGGACAAGCTGAGACAATGGGGGCTTGACACTCTTTCTACAGACATATATTCCGGATTCACGGTAACTCATGCCGAAGTTGTGAAGATGAGCCGCGGAAAGCAGCACAATTACCTCATAATCAACAAAGGTTATGAAGACGGCATTCAGGAAAAGTCCGGCATAGTGACAAGAAACGGCGTCGTGGGCATAATAGATGCCGTGAGCGCACATTATTCCTACGGCATATCCTTCCAGAACCACGACATCTCCATAAGTGCACGTCTGGGAGAGGAAGGAGGCAGCGGCATCCTCATCTGGGACGGCATCCGTTCCGACGGCGCCATCCTCAAGGAAATTCCGCTCCACTTCCATTTCGAGAAGGGAGACACTATATACACCAGCGGCCATTCGCTCATATTCCCTCCGGACATCCCCCTGGGCACGGTTGGAGAATCCCGCGTGGTTAATGGCGCCACCAACGAGATTGGCGTAACCCTGTTTCAGGACTTCAGGGCCGTCCGTTTCGTGAGCGTGGCACACAACAATTCGTTTGACGAGATAGAAGGCTTCGAGCAATGAGAAAAGGACAGTTCTGGATAGCGTTCGCACTGCTTCTGGTGGCCCAGCTCCTGCTGAGCAACTATCTCTATGTAACGCCCTTCGTGTATCTGAGCATCCTTCCCGTGATGGTTGTCACCATCTCCATAGGAATCGGCACAATTCCCACCATGCTCATCGCATGCGTGAGCGGCCTTCTTGTAGACTGGCTGTCAGACGGAGTCCTTGGCCTCAACGCCCTTGCAATAATACCGGTGGCTTTTTCAAGAGACGGCATCATATCGCTGGTGTTCGGCCGCGAGCTCTTTGCACGCGGGGAAGACTTCACCGTGAGCCGCAGCGGCTTTGCAAAGGTTTCCATTGCCATTCTTCTTGCACAGGCCCTCTTCCTTGTGGTTTACATTTGGGCCGATGGCGCCGGCACGCGCCCGCTGTGGTTCAGCGCAGCCCGCTTCGGTGCATCCCTTGCCGCCGGATACGTAGCTTCCATCCTCTGCCTTGGCGCTTTAGCATACGATGACAGGGGATGAGCACAAATAACAGACACATAGGCCTCCTCATGGGTCTCGGGGTTGTCGTAACCATTCTGCTCGGGAAGATTTTTTCCCTGCAGGTGCTGCATTCCGGATACCGTGAAGACGCAGAGAAGAACGCCACAGTCTATGAGACCATTTACCCCACACGCGGAGTCATTTACGACCGCAACGGAGAAATCCTCGTTGGAAACAAAGTGGCGTACGACATTCTCGTGAGCCCTCTCGAGGTTACCGCTTTCGATACTCTGGAACTGGCAACGATCCTTGACGTGGAGCCGGATTTCATAAGGAACCGCCTGGAGGAATACAAGAAAAAACGCCGTTCCATCGGCTTCCAGTCCGTAACCATGATACGCAACCTTCCGGCGCAGAAATACATGCGTTTCGATGAGGTTAAGTACCGCTTCCCCGGCTTCAAGGGGCAAGTTCGCGGCATCCGCGACTATCCCGTAAATGCCGGAGGAAACCTTCTTGGATATGTCTCTGAAGTGAACCAGGCCTACATGGACCGCCATCCCGGCGAGTACCGCAGCGGAGACTATGCGGGGATGACCGGCATAGAGGCTGCCCGCGAAAAGGACCTGAGGGGAGAAAAAGGCTATCACATTTACCTGAGGAACTCCAAGAACCAGATAGAGCAGCCCTTCCGCGACGGGGCCGAGGACAAGGAAGCCGTCCCGGGCCACGACATAGTGACCACCATCGATGCGCAGCTCCAGCAGTACGGACAGGAGCTCATGAAGAACAAAGTGGGCTCACTGGTGGCCATTGAGCCCTCTACAGGAGAGATTCTCGCGCTTGTGTCGTCCCCCGGCATAGACGTTGAGAATCTTGCCGACATCGGCCGTCACTGGAACGAAATATCGGCCGACCCGTACAAGCCCATGTACAACCGCGCGGTGCAGGCGTCCTACCCTCCGGGCTCCGTGTTCAAGCTTGTGAACGGGCTCATCGGCCTGCAGGAAGGCGTCCTGAGGCCGGAAATGATGTATCCCTGCAGCCATGGTTACAGCTTCGGCGCGGGCCACAAGCTTGGCTGCCACGGACACAAGAGTCCCATCAACATGGAGGAGAGCATAATGATGAGCTGCAATGCCTACTATTGCTACGTGCTCAAGAATATCCTTGACCAGAAGCGATACGGCAACGTCGCCGACGCCCTGGACCACTGGCGCGAGATGGTTATGAGTTTCGGCTTCGGCAGAAAGCTCGAGAGCGACTTCCCCGCAGAACTCAGCGGGAGCATCCCCTCCTCCAAAACCTACAACAAGGCATATGGAAAGGGCCGATGGAACTCGACCACCGTAATTTCGCTTTCGATAGGCCAGGGAGAAATCCTTGCAACGCCCATGCATCTTGCAAACCTCTGCGCAACCATAGCCAATCGCGGATACTACTACATTCCGCATATCATAAAGGCGTCTGAGGGCGTTGAGATTGAAGACCGCTTCTACGAAAAACAATACACGAAGGTGGACACTGTGCACTTCCGCAAAGTGATAAAAGGCATGTGGCGCGCTGTTAATTCCGGTGCCGGAATGGGCGGGACGGCCTGGGTGGCGCACATTGATTCGCTGGACGTTTGCGGCAAAACCGGCACTGCGCAGAACCCCCGCGGGGCCGACAATTCTGTCTTCATCTGCTTCGCCCCCATGGACAATCCCAAGATTGCCGTGGCGGCATATGTGGAAAACGGCGGTTTCGGCGCAACTTATGCCGCTCCCATGGCTTCCCTGCTTGTGGAAAAGTATCTCAAGGGGACGGTGAAGAGACTGGAACTGGAAAAACGGATGAAAGAAGCTAACCTCATGTCAAGGGTAAAACGTGATTGACGGCGCTCATAAAAGGATGGCGGTGGACTGGTGGCTCGTTGGCGCCTACGTCCTCCTGGTGTTTATCGGCTGGATAAACATCTATGCCGCCGTGCACTCATCCGAGGGCACCTCCATCCTTGACTGGTCTTCCCGTGCGGGAAAACAGTTCATTTGGATCATGACGGCTTTTTCCCTCGCCGCCATCATTCTGTTCCTTATTCCGCCGCAGCTTTGGGAAAGCATAAGCATTCCGTTTTACGTTTTTGTGCTTTTCCTGCTGGTACTGGTGATATTCGTCTCCAGCGACGTGAAGGGTTCCCATTCGTGGTTCAATCTTGGCCCCATACGCTTCCAGCCGGCCGAAATCTCAAAAATCTCCACATCTCTCCTGCTGTCCTTTGTGATGAGCCAGCAGAATTTCAAGCTCTCGACGCCCCGGGGCCTGGCGCTGGCCGCACTTATCATAGGCCTTCCCATGCTCATTATTGTGGCCGAGAGTGAAACGGGCAGTGCGCTTGTGTACGTGGGCTTTATCTTCGTCCTGTATCGAGAAGGGTTTTCGGGATGGTGGCTGGCTCTGATCGGCCTTGTGATTGCGCTCTTCATCTCCACTCTCACCGCCGGGCCGTATTGGTCTGTTACGGCGCTCTCGGCCATTCTTGCCCTTTACTACGCGGCCGGCGCGTACGGAGACAGGGGATTTGGGAGCAGAGCCATTGCAGCCATCCTCATCATTGCCGTTACCGTAGCCCTGCCTTTTGTCCTCGAATGGGCGGGAGGGGCCGTTCAGGAGCATATGGACTATCTGCAGCAAAGAATCTGGGTGCCGCAGGCTCGCGAAAGTGACAGCTATTTCTGGAGCTTTATTCCCGCGCTCAAGCCGCTGAGGATTGTGGTTGGGGCAGGGCTCATCGCCTCGCCATTCCTTGCAAACCGGGCCTACTGGAGAAAGGACCTCCGCCTTGCCGTGTGCGTCGGCACTTTTCTTCTTGGACTTGCCATAATCTTCTCTACGGAATATGTTTTCGAGAATGTGCTGCAGCCTCACCAGAGAAGCCGCATCGAGGTGCTTCTGGGTCTCAAGGAGGACCTTGCGGGTGTAGGTTACAACGTAAACCAGTCAAAGATTGCCATAGGCTCCGGCGGACTGTTCGGAAAAGGATTCCTGGGCGGGACGCAGACCACGTTCGGCTTTGTTCCGGAGCAGGCCACAGACTTTATTTTTTGCACGGTGGGCGAAGAGTGGGGGTTCTTTGGCTGCCTTGTAGTCGTCGGCCTTTACACATTCGTCATTGCGCGCCTCATCATTGACGCCGAACGCTGCCGCGGCAAGTTCACCCGCATCTACGGCTACTGCGTTGCCGCCTGCATCTTCATGCACCTTTTCATAAACGTGGGTATGACAGTCGGCCTCATGCCTGTAATCGGCATTCCCCTGCCGCTGCTTTCTTATGGCGGATCATCCCTCTGGGCCTTCACGATACTCATCTTCATCTTCCTCGCACTTTACCGCAACGAGAAGAAGTATTTTTAGCCGGGCCAAGCAATATTAGCCAATATTGCCAACTGGCCGGGTCGTTCAAAACAAATTTCAAGTTTTTTCCGTATCTTTGCAGTCCACATCTATGCCTTGGTGGTGGAATGGTAGACACGAGGGACTTAAAATCCCTTGGCCCGAAAAGGCCGTGCGGGTTCGATTCCCGCCCGAGGCACTTTGATAGCCCGTAGAGTTCGCTCTATGGGCTATTTTTATTGACTTGGTAAACATTTGGTAAACATCGGGTGCCGTATAGGGTGTCGGCGAACAATGCGTTGCACCATCTTTGTCGCCTCTTTCACACTCGATGGAGTAATCCTCATCGCATGTGTCAATTTTCTCGAATTTCCATATAAAAAAGTGCATTTTTATGCCAAAACCCCCATAAACGTGGGGTTTTAGAAGTCGTTGAAACTCACGAACTTTGTGAGTGGAAATGAATCGAATCCTATGGATAATGGAAACATACAACCATTGGTGTCCCTGACGAGGCGTGAGACCGATGTCTTGCGCCTTCTTGCCAAGGGATACAGCACTCCTCAGATTGCGGCACAGTTGGGCATCCGTCCGGGTACCGTGCTTGGATACAGGAAACAGCTTCACAATAAACTTCGTGTGAACAAGGCAACAGAGCTGATCTTCAAGGCGGGAGAACTACATCTACTGTAACAGACAAACACAAAATCACAACGAATATGAAAAAAATCGTATTACTCCTTACCGCTATCGCGCTCACGTGCGCGAGCGCGAACGCACAGAGCCTTCTGGAAAGGCTGGGCCAGCGTGCTAAGAACGCTGCAGAGAACAACGTAGGCAACAAAGTGGAGCAGGGGGTGAACGATCTCCTGAACGGAAAACTGGGAAAGAAGAAAGACAAGAAGGACCAGAAACAGGAGGCGGCACAGCCAACACAAACCGCTGCGACAGACGGCACCTGGACCTGCCCGAATCCGGAGTGCGGTCACGCAGGCAACACCGGCAAGTTCTGTGAGGAGTGCGGTACCAAGAAGCCGGAGGGGGCGACTTCTGTTTCGGCAAAGCAGGGTGCCCAGATCAGCTGGAACAATTACGATTTTGTGTCCGGTGATGAAATCATTTTCGAGGACACGATGGAAGGCGAGCAGATGGGGGAATTTCCCTCCCAGTGGGATGCCTTCAGAGGCACGGCGCAGATTGTGGAGATGGACGGAGTGAAGGCCATCAACTACCAGGATGCCGACATCACACCGCTTTTCAATGACGGGAAACCTTATCTGACAGAAGAATGCACCATTGAATTCGACCTTTATCTTTGGGATTTTGCCATCAAGGACCGGACACGGCAGTATGGCGGCATCTATTACGAAGTTTGTCTGGGCTACGGTGACAAGATCAAGGATGTGGACCGTGGCGGCAGCGCTTTGTTTTTCCGGATTCCCCAGGCCGAAGACAATTATAATGAGATATCCTATCAATGGCACAGTCCTGCCGGAGACCGTCGGGAAGGGAAATTCGTGGTGGAAAACGTCCAGCGTCCGGCGTGGCACCACATCGCCGTTTCCTTCAACAAGCGGGCTTACAAAATCTATTTCGACGAGCAGCGTGTCGCCAGCATTCCCAATGCGGCAGCCCCCACATTCCTGGTGCTGAAATCAATCAACTATCAGCAGATGTACTTTGTCAAGAACGTCCGCATCGCCAAGGGCGCCGTGCCGCTCTATGACCGCCTGGCCTCCGACGGCAAGATCGTAACCTACGCCATCACCTTCGACACCGGCAAAGCCACCATCAAGCCCGAATCCACCGGCGAGATCAACCGCATCAAGGGCATCATGGACCAGGATCCTTCCCTGAAGTTCGAAGTCCAGGGCCACTGCGACAACACGGGTTCAGACAAAGTCAACGATCCGCTCTCCCAGAAGCGTGCCGAG
>FLNZ01005323.1_pt1 | contig 13525 bp, 14 predicted proteins | sample 1140391 | NCBI WGS metagenome assembly FLNZ01 (sample SAMEA3878171, study PRJEB12797) | bioreactor metagenome | biome: Moose rumen | place: Sweden | collected 2011-10
TGGGCCTGCCGTTATTTTTGTATTTTTGTATAAACCGAATTATCTTGAACACATGAAATCGATATACATGCGGAAAGAATCATGTTTCCGCGAAGGATATCTGCTTTACTTTATTCGATAATGAAACGTTACAAGCCTCATATAACTATTCTCGGTGCGACATTACTTGTACTTGTTGCTTCAGCTGTCTATGTGCTCATAAGCTTTGACATCAACCATATCCTCCCGGAGAACTTCGTTCTTCGGAAGATGTCAGAGGTGGATGTGTCAGGTATCGACGTTTCCCATCATCAGGGAAACATCGACTGGGACAAAGTCCACAAGGTGAAGCCCGGCCTTGATTTCGTCTATGTGAAGTGCACCGAAGGGAAAAACTATGTTGACCCTGCATTCGTCAAAAATGTCCGTGGCGCAGCGGCGCAGGGATATAAGGTCGGTGCCTATCATTACTTCAGGATGACCAGCAGCGCCCGCGACCAGTTCCGGAACTTCAAGGCTCAGATGGACAAAGTGCATCTGGACCTGATTCCTATGGTTGACGTGGAAACAAACGACAAAAAGCCTCACAAAGAGCTCCAGGACAGCCTTCAGGTTCTGCTGGATCTGCTCGAAGATGCATACGGCAAGAAGCCGATGATATACGGAACCAACCGCTCCTACAACAATTTTTGCGCACCGGAATTCAACCATTACCCCCTTTACATAGGCAGATATGGGAACAGCAAACCCGTTGTGACCGGCCCTTCCCACTACACCATCTGGCAGTACACAAAAGACGCCCGTATTCCCGGCATTCACAAGCCTGTAGATATGTGTAGGATGCATCCTGACTATCAGCAAGAATTCATTGTATTATAGAATGTTACCTTATTCAATAACGAAATGCTTCAAGTCTCATATAACTATTCTCGCCGCGACATATCAGTAATAACCAACAATAGATAACAATGTCACCTGCCGACAAGAAATACAATCTCACGAAGCACAAAAAAATACTATTCTGGACCTTTCTTTTCCAGATAGCTGTTTCCTCCGCCATGCTATTTTCCATGTCACTCGGAGTGATTACAGGTTGGGCGTATCATTCGGGCACAGCTTTTTCGAGAGAACCTTGGCTATGGTATTCCATTTTGGCTGGTTCTTCTATGCTCTTCATTGTTTCAGTAATCGCAATTCTACAATACAGAGCAAAGAAAGATACCTGGGTTGATTGGACGATAGGAATCGGGGGCGTGTTGTCAGTGCTTTTTATCATTGAGACCGTTGTAAAAGCAAGGAAAGGAATATGGTTCGCCTACTTTGGATTCCGCTATGATATCTTTATGGTGACTGTCAACCTTGCGTACCTGACATTTCTCTTCAGGTACAAAGCTAATGCTAAAATTGATAGATAAAAGACCGCGAATGGTGAGCACTAAGGGTATATATATGCACGACTGCTACCTCCAGCCATTATTGCAATGGTCGCGAAGTCATTAAGAGTTTCCCCGATCCAAAACGACAAAAGATAAATCATAATTAATCCCATTTAGCGAACAAAGGTTTCGTTTAAGAGTATTATATTTGCAATACAAAACAAAAACAATATGCCAGTAAACAAAGACGCAATGGCGAGATACCGCATCATCGACAAGATGCTTTCCGACCCTAATCACGACTACACGACGGCCCAGATACTGGAAAAGGTGTCAAGGGAGTATCCTTCACATAAAGTCACCCTCAGAATGATCCAAAAGGATATACTGGCCCTGAAAGACCAGTTCAATAAGGAGTTGGAGCGCGGGGAGGGGGGGCGCGGTACAGTCCGCTATAAGGACCAGTCAAGTCCACTTTTCTATCAGGAGCTCACTTCCGACGAGGAAGAAATCCTTCGTGAAGCGCTCAGGAGCCTCGGCCAGTTCGAGGGTCTGGACAACTTCACGTGGCTTGAACTGCTCCGCAAGAAGCTGGAGATGCCGCAGGAGAAGAAGGAGCGTCCTGTGATTTCCTTCTTCAAGAACGATCTCCTGCAGATCCAGGGGAGCCTGCTCGGGCAGCTCTTCTCCGCCATCTCTAAGAAAAAGGTTATCCGCTTCGGATATCGGCGCTTCGAGGACAAAGGCCAGGCATTCCAGAAAATTACAGTCTACCCCTATCAGCTCAGACAGTATAACGACAGGTGGTTCCTCATTTGCAATCCTGCCGGGAGTGACGAGTATCCGTTTGACCCGGCGCTGATCTACAACTACGCTCTTGACCGGATGGACGGCAAGGTGGAGTACATAGAAGACAAGCCATTTATCGACACGCCTATTGACATTGATTCCCGTTTCGAGGAAATCATCGGTGTTACCTACCAGAAAGGCGTGGCTGTCGAGGATATCTTCTTTGCTGTGAAACCCCAGTCTGTAAACTACATCAAGACCAAATATATTCATCCTTCCCAAGATGAAGTGAACTCGGAAACGGAGAAAGACTTCAAGTTTCGGTATCCATCACTGAAAGACTGCAAGTTCTTCTTTGTCAGTTGCCGCCCCAACTATGAGCTTTACAGCCGCTTCGCCTCTTACGGAGAATCGATTATCATCGTGGAGCCAGAAGAGATTAGAAATAAACTCCACGAAACGTTCCTGATGGCAAGCGACAACTATTCAAAACTCCAAGAGCGATGAACGGCTGGGGGCACGAAATCACTGAGGTCGGCAACAAGGACGTCCAAGGCCTCATTGGCTGCGACATTGTCGCATTCCAATTTGCGGAGCCCGGTGCCATGGGACACCACGGAGGGGTTTTCTTCATTTCGTCAGACTCTAAACTGTACTTCACCTGTTATCTTGAGCCATCAGACTATTCCGGGAATTTCTCGAATATGTCATGGGAAAACTTGTTGCTGGTTTCCCTCCACTGAAAGACTTCGACTATGGCTTTGCAGGGCATGGTGTCATATCGCCCGAAGGATGGGAATATGAATATCTGGGGTTCGGGAATCACCTCCTTGTCAAACAGCGTCTCTGGGATGCTTTCATCAATGAAACAAAGCGATTTCTGGCGGAGCATCCGGATACCATCCTTTACAATCTCTGGATGGCTGCGACACTTAATGCCTTAAAAGCTGATTCGAACTCTTAATAGCCCGAAGGAACGACTGCATCTTTTATAACGTCAATATTATTATGGACAAGATACCCTGCCAGGGAATCACTCACCCCGGCCATACTGAAGAGCAGGTGACCGATCCCGACAGGCTTCTTGTCCTGCAGCGCAAATGAAATTGCGTCCTGAAGCATATTCCGGAGAGACGTGGAGTATTTTACCGAATACTCTCGGGTGAGATCCACGGTAGAGAGTGACGAGAGGAAGAGTCCGAGCCTTTCCCTGAAAAAACTTGGGCATTTTCCTTTACTCAAAAGCATTTCTTCCAACAGCCCTGACAACTCCATCTGGAACAGGACATGTTCCGGAGTGATGTAAGGGTTACGATACATCTGAGCGTCTTTCCTTGCGAGGTCTAGCACCTTGAAGGCCGTAGAAGTTATTGCTACTTCCTGACTCATACTATGTCTTAGGGTTTTCTTGATGGCACAAAGGTAACATCTCATAGCGAATTGGTGGTTCGTAACAAGCAAACATCAATGTCCCTTTCCATAATCTCTTTTGATGGCAAGGAAATTCTCATTAACTTTGTATGACAGAATGCCAAAACCATGAACTTTCTCGCAAACAAATCTTTTGTTTTCCTCGCCGACAGATACGAAGAATGGATGGGCGGAGCCTGTATCTCACAAGGCCCGCTTTCCGTAAAAATAACGGTGGAAGCTTCCGAGAATGGAATTGAGTTCACTGTCGAGGGAGCCGATGCGCTTCGAATGAAAAAACATGGGACCTATGCTCCGATCAGTGACAGCGGCCCGTCAGTAGACTTGGGTACTAGGCTCCAGTACGTCAACCCGTTTTTTATCCAGGAGGATCCGCTGGAATTGATTCTGGTACATGTATTTTACGAGGGAAGGAAAATCAGCTATGTCAGGTTCGGCATGAGTTATCCGGACAGGATTATCGAGTTCTATGGCAAGGCGGTGTCTTTTGACGGATTGACCATCCCGGAGACCGCTCCCAGAAAAAGGCTGAGCTTCAAAAAGATGTTCATCGACGGTATTGCTGACCAGTACAGGCAGCTGCTGAAAGAGAATACTGTGAGCCTAGTCATAATAGACCACCAGATGGCCTGCGTGGCATTCTCACTGAAAATGTATCAAAGCCTCCTTGCCATGACGGAAGATCCTGACGGGAAGTTTAAAGACCAGGTGTTCACGGATGCTTCAAGCACAATCGCCACCTTCTATCCCATTTTCGGAAATGAAGCCCTGGATATCGCTAAAAACTGGTTCAATCAACTGGTAGATTCACCCAGGAAAGCAGAGGTCTTTCTGAATTATTACTTTGGTCAGATCGAAGCCGGGGAGCCAATCGACGGTTGGAAGATTCAGAACGCACTGGAACTGGAATAGATTCTCATTCCGGAAGTACGCACATCTCCAGGGCATCAAAAAGTGTCTGAAGACGGACGTTTACGCCCATCGTTTTTCTGGCGAGGCTCTGGTCGCCATGATGTATTGTGGCCGCCTTCCCCTTGAACCGCTCCGGGAGATAGCTGGATGCTTCATAAAGAAGCAGGCCACCCGGGAACTGTGAAAAGGCTGGCAGTTCTTCCCCTGACAGAAAGACAAGTTCCTTGAAACGGACAGGAAAATAGCTGAGGTTCCACACAATCACGTTCCCGGTTTCGGTATGGAGCGATTTCAGCTTTTCCGAATACAGGAGGAAATCTTTTTGATACTCACGTTTCACGTCCCCGTCCGAGATGTGAATGACGGTCGGAGGGTAGGAAAAGCGATTGTCCTCCCGGGCGGTCCATTCCTTAAGCATCTCATAGACATACTTAAAAGCAAAGTCACATCGTCCTCGGTTATCGTTGTCTTTCGCATCCACCCAGCGGAACTGATCCGTATCTGCCTTGACACGGGAAAGCAGCTCCATTGGGGAGTGGAAGGCCTTGTCGGAGAGTTCACCATTCCACGCCGGTGACACCGAGTTTCCATAACCGATAACCGCAATGTCGTAAAGATGGCTGATCGCGCCGTCTTCCGCTATGCATTTTTGAAGGAAGCTCTGGATTTGGGTATTGACTCCCTGCGCCACAAGGTCAGAGATATAATCGTACTCCACATTGTCTAGGGTAGTTCCACGCGACATGGAGCAGGATTGATCAACGACAAACACTATGGCTGTAGGATGCGCCTCCGATATTCTGGCCCAGATATCCTCCGGTATATTGCTGATATAGTTGATATGGATTGATCCTAAAAAATCAACCCTCACCTGAGAGAGAGCTGACGGGTCTCTGGTCAGTTCATCTGAAAGGTCACGAACATTATCAAATCGCTTTCCTCCTGAATAGGGATCTCCAATCCAGAACGTGGCCATCTGGGGACGGATAACTTTCAAGGAGACTTTAAGAACGCAGATCTCACTGAATTGCCCGCTACCCCGTATTCTTGACAGGCCCTCTTCTGAAGGTTCAGATGCATACAGATGGATTGCTTCTTCCATCCCTAAGCGTGTGTCCAGCCTACGAGTAAAGGCGTTACCACCAGGCCGAGTCACAGTTATCCCGTTCATAGAAAGTCTCTTCCATGAGTATAGGTTACGCTCCTTCACGATGGAAGGCAGGTTATCCTTGTCTGTAACGTGATACAGACAGGTTATCCCAAGCGCTTCCAACTGCTCCAGATAGTTATCGTTCCATCCGTCAACCATTGTAATCGTCTCTTGTGTATCTGTATTCTATATCTTGGAAGTATTGATTCTTCTGGAAGATGGATACCCTGACAATGGAGTTATGCACGGGTTCGGTTTCCACCTCATAGAACGTGAACGGGCGGGATGTATCCTCATACGTCAGAATCCTCCCATTGTCGCTCTTGAACTTGGCAGCACGAGGTTGCATGACCCCAAAGACTTCCAGTTGTAACTCTGATCCCCGCTTCGTGTATGTCAGACGGATCGACCGGTCGATATAGTTCGAACTGACTTCAACGCCATCTTCGATGCGCTGCTGAACCGTAGCATCGTATCTAACTACTTGCCGGTCGGAAACTGCCAGCTCCGCTTTCTTCACGGTAGGCGTCTTTGGCCCGGATGGCTTTTTCATCGCTCTCAGTTTCCGACAAAGCTTGCCGCTTCGGTCACAGGACAACATCTTGTTATTCTGGCTTTTCTGGCGATATTCCCAATCGTCAATCTTCTCAAGTCCCCACTCCAACACGGGTACGACAAGGCTTCTTGTGGCCAGATAACAGAGTTTTCCTTCCGGAGTATCTTCGGTGTAATTCGGGTCGACAATGCCGACAATACCACTCACCGGACAGACACCCTGGCTGAGCCAGAAGTCGTAGTTTGCCTCAACACGTGTCGAATCTCCGTTATCGTCAACCAGATTGAAGAACTTGTCAGTTTCCCCGCGGACAGCACCAACATCCACCAGCCGGTAAAAGGGATCTTTCAGGACATACGTTCCGTCGTCTTCCTGCTCATTACGCTCCACTCTTGGCTTCTCCCTCTGGGGCGGGGGAGTAAATGTAGGCATCCCTATCTCCTTATATACAAAGGCAGCGGCCAGCATCATCATGGCATTATCCCCGATAATGTCAATCATCATATTCTTGAAGGCGAACTTCGTCTCATTGTCAAGTTCCTTAACTGTCTGGAAACACTCTTCCTGATTATTGGCGGCATAGACGGCGGCATTGCCAAGGTACGAGTGGCGATAGTCGTCGTCCCAGTTTCCAACCCAGTCCCCTCCGAAGCATTCCCGGACAATAATATCCATTTCCGGGTCATTACTACGGAAACGTCCCCCCTTGCCCTGTGCTTCAATAATACAGGCAAGTCCAATGACGGCTTTTTTTTGTGCTCCTGAGAGCTCTTTCAGTATATCACTCATTGTCTGATCAGGGGTAAGATCTCTTTAAGGCACGCAAGCAGAATCTTGATGCCTAGCTGCGAATTGGTAATGTCTTTATGAAATACCGGACGCTTTCCAGGATCCGCATAGAGCACCCCCCGGGAAGCCGCCTCTCTGAAGAGGGGCCTGAAGGTATCCGAACCAAAGACATATGTTCCACTTTGGAAATAAGCGCTCTGATGGAAAGTCCCCTCAGAGATTTTTGCGACGGTTTTGAAAAGACGAGCGTTGTTAGGATGGATCAGCGCATTTCGGATTTCAATAAGCTGCTCCATGAGGAAGAGGATCCCGCGGTCTTCCTTTCTCCAAGTCTGCAGATAGAGGGCGGCGAGCTTTTCTTTCTGCGGGAAGAGTCCTTTCTTGGCCACTTTCCGAAGCGCAAGAGGCTTGAGGCGCCAAAGCACCTCGGACTCTGAAGGAATGACAAGTTCTTTCGAGTAGTCCCCCCCCGGCAGATAAAGCAGTTTTTTGTCGGCATCAGACGTGTCCTGCTTCCAGTCTGTCAGTTTGGACGTTACGATTTCCACAGTCTGGTAGAGTGCCAGGTATGCATATCCGAAATCCTCCTGAGCAACAGCGCGGGCTGCCATTTCGTAGGCGATGCCGAGCTGCGTCCGGACTTCTCCGGCCAGCTCTCCTTCTTCAGAATCGAAGCTCCGGACAAACGACCAGAAGTCCCTCAGATAACCCTGTTCGAGGCAACGTTCCATGTCAGCAATGAGCGAACGGAGATTCGCCGCAGACAGTTCATCGGAGAATTCATACTCGGGGGATTCCTTGACGAAATAGCCGTCTGCTCCGCTTTTGCGGTTCATAAGCGTTTTCAGGTTCCAGGCCTTGTTGGATGCGGTCAGCATAATGACCTGCGTCCCACGGTTCAACTGTTTGATCTTCTGAAGGACCTTGTACCCCGACATTTGCTCCGGCTCGACAACGAAGTCTTCTTTGATGCCGCCCAGACGGAGGTCAAGGATGATGAGATCGTAGTCTCCTTTCTCAATCTTCTTTCTGGAGCCCTCTGAAAGGCTTTCATAATCAAGTACCGACTCTGATATAACGTCCTCCTTAGGATTGAAACGGGCAAAAGGCAGCAAAAGGGAAAGAGTCTTCGTCCATCCTTTATCCGCCTCATCGTCAATCAGGAGAATATGCTTCCCGGTTGATCCGTGTACCTGGTACGCCTGTCCTCCGACAGGAGCGGCAGAGCTGGAGGGAATCCTGTGGAGAATATACTTGAAATAAAGCCGCTTGTGGATATCCTGGAAGTCCTTGAACGCATCTTTTCCGGCCTTGTCGCCACTGATAATCATATACAGTCGGCTCGCGCCCCATTGATTGGCCAGCGAATGGTTGCTGCCCTTGGGAGCAGGGATGTTGACCCTGTCGAGGAAATCGTCTTTGAAGGAGTCCGCATCCAGGGGCTGAACGGAATCCAGCAGATTCGCAACATCAGCGCGTTTGCATATATACGAGCCGCACGTCAGAAAAATCTGAGCATAGGAGCCCCGCTTAACCAGTTTCTCAAGCGGAGAATCCGACACGAAGATGATCGGCGCGAGATGGCTTTCCCCGGGGAGTGTATCTGTCAGGCGGATATGCATCGCCATCTTCATAAAGAGGGCATAATCCGCATCTGTATCCAGGATGAAAGCACGAGCTTCCCGTTTCAGGTTCGAAACCAGGAAATCATGAATCCTTATATCCTGTTCCCTGTCATTCCCGCCCAGAAGGGAAGAAGCGTTGACCTTTATGTAGTCTCCACCGACCTTGCTGGCAATAGCACTCATGCCATCCCGTCCCAGGCAATAGATACGGGGGGCATCCGGGGCTTCTTCCTTCTCCGGAGCCAGATCGAGTGCAATCTTTGAGAAGAAATCAGCAAATACATTGTTGACAGCAACAGGCTCGCTTTTTTTCTTCTGGGGTTCGGAGGATACCTCGCCCGAGAGGATCCGAAGATCGGCCCTTCCGCTCTTTCTGAACTCTTTCAGGAACCGTGCAAGCCTGGAGTACAGGACTGACTTCTTGATGGAGATGATGTAGTTATCTCCGTTGAACTGCGCCGTCTCATTGTCACCGTCGCTGAACAGAACAACAGGGGCGATGCCTCCGTAGTCGACCACATCTAGAATCCTGTTCTTGACCAGGGGCGTGCCGAAGGAAGAGTGGACAAGGACGCAGGATGCACCAGAAAGGGAAGGAATATCCTCCAGGGGGATGGACTCCATTCTTTTGAGAACATCCGCAAAGTCAGAAGGATTGAGGTATCCTTCCAGCATCTGAACCGGGGTATCGTCTATGAGGTAAATCATGGCCGGTGATATATGTGTATTTCATGAGAGAAGCCTTCCGCCACACTGGCGGGCGAGAGCTCCGGCAAGGTTTCGTCTCCGAGGATCCTCCATCGCTGGGGGTCGCCGGAGCCCTGCCATTTTGAAACGACCGACCATTCACAGAGCCCGCGAAGAAGCTTGCGGATGGTACCGAACGTCCCGCCTTCTCCCTCTCCGAGACGGTTCATGTCCCGGGAAAGGGAATGAGAGGGATACGATCCAACCTGAGTGATGGTAAGGGTAGATTTCAGAAGACCGTCCTCCAACTCTCCCTCGCTGAAAGAGAAAATTATCTTCGGGGTGTCGGAATACTCCTGCATACTTTTCAGAATAAGTCGGATGGCACTACGAACTGGACCGGTCAAAACATACATGTCCGCTCCCTTGAGCCTGTTCGGAATTACGAGTTCAAGTTGTGGGAATTCTCCGGCAAGCTCGTCCCTTAGGAAAAGGTCCAGTCTACCGCTACGGAAACGGATGGAGTTCCGGAAGGCTTCAAACTCGGGCTCAAAAGAAGGGTTATTCAGCGGATGGCGTCCCATAGCATCATAATAGAACGCACATTCTTCCGAGGAAACAAAGAAAGAGTGTTGTCTGCCTTCATAATCGGTCCATTGCGGCCCGAAAACAAATCCCCTGACAAGCTCATAAAGCGGACTGCATAGTTCCATCTCAGCGCGGCAGGAAAGGATTCGCTGCTGACAACGGTATACGTACTCGATGAAATCGATGCCGGAAGAGAAATCATGGGTAAGGTATTTTAGCCCATCCTGGTCCTGACTGAAAAGATGGAGGAAATCCGCATTATCCATATATGTGTTCATCATCAGCTAAATTCTTAGAAAGACAAAGATACTGCTTTTTCACTTTTGAAGCAACCGTCAAATGCCAGCCAATCAGCCCGATTATCTCTCACAAAAGTACTTTCTCGCAGCGAAACCATTATTCGTGGCGGATAGACTTTGATAGCGGGCATCGTATTCGTATATATTCCTATAAAACAGAAACCTAACGAACTCTAAATTCGTGAGCAATTGCGGAATTTGGAATATCGAAAAGAATATAATAACTTTGCATACAGGACAGTATGCAACTCTGGAACCTTCTTGTTTCTGTATTAGGGGTAGGTATCAATTATAGTCAACTCAAATATGAACATTAATGAAACTCTGAATGCTTGCCTTTCAAATATGAAAGCAAGCATTGATTTCAATGACTATGCTACTGTTAATTCGATTAGGGAATTATTAGGAAGCGTAATCGAAAACCCTTCAAAACTCATAAATTTTTCAAATGAGGAAAAGTTGTCAATAGCATTGACAAGCGTTCTCACAAGTCAATTCCCCTCTGATTATCCTATATATAGGGGTGTTAATGTCCGAAATCTTGTGTTTGCAACTTCGTATTATCTTTATATGCATCAACTCGAAACCGGTATGTTTTATGATAGGAATTGGCCTGCATTCATTACTCTTCTGCATTACGGGCGCAACGAATTCGCAAAATTCATTGTAGACACGAATCCTTTTGCTCCTGAAAGAATTAATAAAATCACAGGGCGACCTGTAGATAAGCAACGCTCGTTAAATGCGGCCAAAGGGTTTGAATTAAATCTGATGCTTACAGCTAAAGAGAAAGGTTTTTGGATGGATGAAATGTCGCCATGGTTAGAAGAACTTAGATCTGATGCGGATGAACTATTGGATAAGGATCCATTTAGAGAAGAAGCTCTCCCTTTGTATCATGTTATAACAAATTATCTTAAAGAAAATGATGTAACATTTGTTAATTTTTAACATATCAAACTACCATTGTTGCTCATGCTCCCATTTCGATTAGACACTAATTAAACGGAAACCATTATTCAGTCAAAACTCTTCGAACGAGCCTTAACTATTTCCCATTGTGCGTAACATTGCTCAGCCTTATAGTACTCGCCTTTCCATTTATAGAAGTTGGCCAATTGATAATAATCCTTCTTCCTGAGTGACCCCAAAGATATTGCCAATTCATAGAACCGCATAGACTCATCATAGTCGGTGTACTCATAGTAATCTCCATATAAACCGATAACGTCAGTGTTTATAGGATAGATTCTGAGTGCTTCTGCAAAATATTTCATTGCCGCTTCCCTGTTGTCGTTTCTCCAATAAGGAACTCCTTTATTGAAGACCCTGTCTGTTTCATACGCCAGCCGGTACTTTTCTGCCATATCCATGCTCGCAAAGCGTCTCTTGAAAGCCTCAGCATTGCGTTTCACCGTATCAAAGTCAACATCCGTGTAATCGGTCTCAGGGAGCAATCCGCCCTCATTGGAGAGGTTTAATCCTATCAAGTCGTATCGATTGCTGGTATGTGCATACTCGTAGCTCTTGTGCGTGTCATATCGATAAAAAGCAATCTTTCTAATCATGTTGTCCTTCAGGAAAACTGCAACGCCATAATCAGTATTCCCAGGATCAATCAAGCCAAACGGACCGAGTGCCAAAACATCGTAGCCCCTGAAGACAAGATAATCCTTGCAAGCTACAATCAACCGCACAGGCTTGGTCCCAAGTTGTGCGCGACCAAGATCATCATTATAGATAGTGAAGAAATAACCGTCTCCAGGGCGCACATCCGGATACGATTTAAGACCGGACGTATTCACTTTCAAGACAACTCTGCGTTTTACACCCTGGTCGACAGTCAGTGCCTTTCCTCCCGGGAGATACGTAATAAAAATATCCGATTCGTATTCAAAATCATTGAAATTCAGGCGGAGATAGGAATCATCAAAAGAGTCATTGACCTCAAAATTTTCCCAGGTCAAGTCCTTATCAAGACGATAATTGGTAGGCAGCATGCTCATATGAATCAAATTTACTATTACAAAAATAGTTACTTTGGCATAGAATAGCAATTACCTGTCGGAAAACTCTTCTGTACCGCGAAGGGATTGTTCGCTCAGAAATTCCTGCGCAATGTACTTTGCATTCCGCTTTGCAGACTCACGAGACTGATGTGTGCCACGGCAATGCCATCCGGTCGCCCCTGGTCCAGGACCTTGAAAATTTAGTCGTTATGCATCTCACAGCCTCCTCGCCCCATTCACATCCTTCGCCCCAAATGTCAGCGTCAAATTCCTGCTCCCCCCATTCTCATAGAAGTACACCCGGAACACCTGGCCGCGCGTGAGGGCGATCTTGTCGAAGGTGAAGACCATCTTCCCCACCGCGTCGGGCGCGGTAGCGCCCAGCCCGTAGCTCTGCCTGGGAAATACCGCCTTTTCGTACTGGAGGCCACGGCGGGTGCGGCGCCTGCTCTCCACCGCGAAGCGGGGGGCGGAGAGCTCGTAGCTCACGGCGGAGCCGTTGCGCAGGGAAACCAGAAGGAAAAGGACATCGTCCTTGTAGAAGATGTTCTCGCAGAGAATCTCTATGCCGTAGTCCCTGGCTCCTATATGATACAGTTCTTGTTTCATGCCGATGATTTCGTCAAAGTTGAAGGTGGCCGACGGCGAGTCGCCGGCGGTTTGCCGTGAAAAAGAAAAATCGCTGCGCGTGTCGACGTCCAGCCGGGAGGGGTGCTCGCGGTACGCGACGAGGAAAGTGTGCATCAGCCCGCTGGACTCCAGACAGGAGAGTGTGGTGCAGCCCTCGAAAGCCTCCCGGGCCTTTACTGCCACAAAGTCCTTGCTGCCGTCCACAATCTTCGCGACGATGTCCCGGGAGCCGAGGTTGACGTACTTCAGTTCCGAGCCAAAGCGCAGGTGGACAACCTGCGAGGTCGATATAAAAAGCGTATCCGGGGCCTGTGCAAGGCCGATTCCGGAGCATGCCCACCCAAGGGCGAGGCTCAAAATCAATCGTCTCATCGTCTTTCACTTTTTACAAGGTAAAACTCATACCCGCTCACCACGGAAACGGACAGTTCCCCGCTGGCGCTCCGGGCAATGGAGGCCCCGGTGCGGAGGACCGTGTTGGCGAGGTCTCCGACCAGGCCGCCGAAGGTGGTGCCAGCCGTGGAGATGGCGTCCTGCGAGGCCTGCTTCGACGCCCGCGCAGAAGATGTCTCCGGGCAGTAAATTCCCTGCAGGCCGTCGGTGTCGTAAGCATCGAGTGCCAGGGGGATGATGCGGCCGTTCATCTCCAGCGAGCGCACCTGCAGCTCCAGCCGGTCGCCGATCTTGCAGATGGCCGCAAGGTGT
>FLNZ01002589.1_pt1 | contig 13472 bp, 10 predicted proteins | sample 1140391 | NCBI WGS metagenome assembly FLNZ01 (sample SAMEA3878171, study PRJEB12797) | bioreactor metagenome | biome: Moose rumen | place: Sweden | collected 2011-10
GAATCTTTGTGGTGCTGATGCCCACGTCGATACCAATAACAATAGCCATATAAAATGATTTAAGATTGAGGCTACGAAGATAAGAAAAATTATTGATACTCAACACACCACAAGAGATAAAAAATTGAATTAGTTAAAAAATATTTAAAAACTTATGTCCATTACTAATGTATCATGTATTTTAATTATATTTGCGGATAATACATGAAATAGACTATTTACTAACATAACAATTTTTTCACCATGATTTACAAAATTATTGACATCGAGGGCATAGGTCCCGTTTATGCAGAGAAACTCATCGCAGCAGGTATCAACACCGACAAAGACTTACTGGAGAAATGCTGCAAGCCGGCAGGCCGCAAGGCATTGGCAGAAGAGACAGGCATCTCCCCCAAACTGATCCTCACATGGGCAAACCACACCGATCTCATGCGCATCGACGGCGTTGGTCCACAGTTCTCCGAACTGCTTGAGGCTTCTGGTGTAGACACTGTGAAGGAGTTGCGCAATCGCAATGCCGAGAATCTGCAAGCCAAGCTTGAGGAAGTCAATGCAGAGAAAAACCTTTGCAATCGTGTTCCCAGCCTGAAAGAAGTACAGAAAATGATCGACCAAGCCAAGGAGCTTCCTCCAATGATGGAATATTAAACGACGGTTGTCTGTACTATTTGTGTAAAATTATAGACCCTATCTTTAAGACAATCCCCCTCTCGAGGGGGATTTTCCAAAACACTGATAAGCACTGATACCATCGGAAACGCAAAATCTATTCATTCCTATCAATGAACAGACAGACTGTCGTTTAGAATAATGACAGTTTGTCCAAAGAATCGAATAACCGAATTCAACTATAATCAAACTACTAAGACAATAATATAACCTTGACAAGTTCGCTTGTTTGAAATTGTGCTTGTTTGAAATTGAGTTGAGAGATATGAGCAAACTCCCCATGCTAAAAAAAAACAGGCGAAACTTGAACAACAAATTAAATAAACGATGAAATATCCAAAGATTGGCATACGCCCCACCATCGACGGTCGTCAAGGTGGTATCCGTGAGAGTTTAGAAGACAAGACCATGTGTCTGGCCAAAGCTGTTGCCGAACTGATCAGCAGCCATCTGCGCAATGGAGACGGCAGTCCCGTGGAATGTGTCATCGCCGACACGACCATTGGTCGTGTGGCAGAGTCTGCCGCCTGTGCCGCCAAGTTTGAGCGGGAGGGTGTTGGCAGTACCATCACCGTGACCTCCTGCTGGTGCTATGGCTCAGAGACCATGGACATGAATCCCCACTACCCCAAGGCTGTATGGGGTTTCAACGGCACGGAGCGCCCCGGGGCAGTCTATTTAGCAGCCGTGTTGGCTGCCCATGCCCAGAAAGGACTTCCCGCCTTTGGCATCTACGGCCATGATGTGCAAGACCTCGACGACAACACCATCCCCACCGATGTGGCAGAGAAGATACTGCGCTTTGCGCGTGCCGCACAGGCTGTTGCCACCATGCGTGGCAAGTCCTACCTTGCCATGGGCGGTGTCTGCATGGGCATTGCCGGCAGTATCGTCAACCCAGACTTTCTGGAAAACCATCTTGGGCTTCGCAGCGAAAGTGTCGACTTGGTGGAGATCCTACGTCGTATTGACTTAGGCATCTATGACAAAGAGGAATTTGAGCGTGCCATGGAGTGGACCCGCAAATATTGCAAGCCTCATGAGGGTGTGGACTACAATGTCGCAGAGAAGGTCAAGAGCCGCGAGGAGAAAGACCAGGACTGGGAGTTTACGGTGAAATGTATGTTGATCATCCGAGACCTGATGCACGGCAATCCCCGACTGCTGGAAATGGGCTTCAAGGAAGAGGCGAAAGGCCACAATGCCATTGCCGGCGGTGTGCAAGGGCAGCGTCAGTGGACAGACTATATGCCCAACTTTGACTTCCCCGAGGCACTGATGTGCACCTCGTTTGACTGGAATGGCATCCGTGAGGCCGATGTGCTGGCCACAGAGAACGATGCGCTCAACGGCATCTCCATGCTCTTCGGTCATCTGCTCACCAACCGTGGCGTGATGTTCTCCGACATCCGCACCTACTGGAGTCCGGAGGCCGTGAAACGAGTGACAGGGAAATCGCCCGAGGGTCTTGCCGCCAATGGATTCATCCACTTGATCAACTCAGGAGCCACCACCCTCGATGCCACAGGTGCCATGAGCGACAGTGAGGGCCATGCCGTGATGAAAGAGCATTGGAACATGACCGACGCCGACGTGGAAGCCTGCCTCAATGCCACCACCTGGTACCCTGCCGACAGGGGCTACTTCCGTGGCGGGGGCTTTTCATCCAATTTCCTCACCCGTGGCGGCATGCCTATGACGATGCTCCGCATCAACATCGTAAAAGGTCTCGGCCCCGTACTGCAACTGGCAGAAGGATGGACCGCCGACCTTGACCCGGAGATTCACGACATTCTCAACAAGCGTACAGACAAGACCTGGCCTACCACATGGTTTGTACCTCGCACATGCGACAAGGCCCCCTTCCGCGACGTCTATTCCGTAATGAACAACTGGGGAGCCAACCATGGAGCCATTGCCTACGGCCATATCGGTGCCGACCTTATCACCCTCTGCTCCATCCTCCGCATCCCTGTGTGCATGCACAATGTGGAAGACGACAAGATATTCCGTCCTGCCGCATGGAACGCATTTGGAATGGACAAAGAAGGTGCTGATTATCGTGCCTGCACCAATTATGGACCACTTTACAAGTAACTTATAATGAGCGAGCCCAAACTGATAGAGAAGAAATACCTTCTGACTTTTATCCTTGTCACCTCACTATTTGCCTTGTGGGGATTCGCCAACGACATCACCAACCCCATGGTGGCTGCCTTCCAGACGTTGATGGAGCTGTCGGCCTCCAATGCGTCGCTGATACAATTCGCCTTCTATGGCGGCTATGCCACGATGGCGATACCAGCGGCACTCTTCATCCGCAAATACAGTTACAAGAAAGGCGTGATGCTCGGACTGGCGCTATATGCCACTGGCGCGTTCCTCTTTATCCCTGCCGCCTCGATGCAGAGTTTCGGATTCTTCTGTGTCTCCCTCTACATCCTCACCTTTGGTCTGGCATTCTTAGAGACCACCGCCAATCCCTTCATCCTCTCTTTGGGTGACAAACGGACCTCCACACGCCGTCTGAACCTCGCACAGTCTTTCAACCCCATGGGATCGCTGTGCGGCATGAGTGTCGCTTCCCTGATAGTGCTGCCACAGTTGATTTCCGACAAGCGCGATGCCGCAGGCCAGATTATCTTCAGCTCACTGTCAGAGGCGGAGAAGGCAGATATCCGGATCCACGACCTGGCCATCATTCGCAATCCCTATGTCGCCATAGGACTCGTGGTGCTGGTGATGCTGATCATTTTCGCCGTGACCAAGATGCCTAAGACCGACAGTGAGGAGAAGAAAGCAGCGGGTCTGACACACACCACACGGGAGACGCTCTCCAACCTTTGGCACAATGTAATCTACCGTGAGGGTGTCGTGGCACAGATGTTCTATGTGGCGGCACAAATCATGACCTGGACGTTCATCATCCAGTATGCCGACAATCTGGGAATCGACAAGGCGACAGCTCAGAACTACAACATTCTGGCCATGACGATGTTTCTCACGAGCCGATTTATCTCCACATTCCTCATGCGATATGTCAATACCCGCATCCTGCTGGCCATCTTCGCCATTGGTGCGTCAATATGCACATTGGGAGCCATCAGCATAGTGGGCATGGCAGGACTCTACTGCCTTGTGGGCATCAGTTTCTTCATGTCGCTGATGTTCCCCACGATCTATGGCATCGCCCTTGAGAATGTGGACAGTCGCGACACATCGCTTGGTGCCGCCTTTCTGGTGATGGCGATTGTGGGTGGTGCTATCATGCCTCCACTCCAGGGAACAATCATCGACCTGAAGACGGTCATGGGACATCCCGCCGTCAACGCCTCGTTTGTGCTGCCGCTTCTCTGTTTCATTGTGGTCATGCTCTATGGTTTCCACTCTTATTACCTTGGTAAAAAGAACAAAGTCGTCAAGGAGTAATTCCAGCAAAGCAGTAGGCAAATGCCTATGAGCAGGCCCTGCCTTCACTAAAGCAGAATAATCATATTGACCGATTCGGGATGTCCGAATCGGTCAATAATTTTTGCCTCATAAAGAATGGGAATCGTTTTCTGCAAGTTTCGATTGGGATGCCTTGACGGGAATCTCGCGTCAAGGAACAGGTCAGCGGTACGCTATCCTCGCCTTTTCATCTATCACCCATTTACCACGCTCGAGGTGAGCGCGTCCAGGCGTGCAGGAATATTGCAGAGACTTGGCATTGGTAAAAAGACAAGCTCTCTCAATATATTTCTTCGAGCTGTTGTTGGCCTTGCTGAGTTGCGTGTCACTCATGGTGACAAATTGGAACTCAGCCCGCATACGGGTAGCATCGAGGTGAAACATATAGAAAGTATCCTCCGTCTGCACCGCAGAGCATGCGGCATTGTCAAAAGTGCCATCATCGGCAGGCCAGCGGAAATAGATCACAGAGGGGTCGGAGACAGGAGCCTGTTCCACGGGTGCGGCCTCTTGCTTCGTCTCTGCCGGTTGTTCATAGAATGCCTTCTGCTCAATGGACGTCAGGCGTTCCTCCACTGCCTGACGATCTGCAGAGATACGCTCAGACAATTTTCCTATGATTTTCTTCACCTCCTCTTTGGTGGCGAAATAGTCGAAAGCACCTTTTCTGTCGTCGCTGCCCTCTTTTTTTATGGACTTGATACGATATTCCACATAGGCGATTGCCAGTGCGAACAAGAATAAAGAAATGACTGTCTGCATACGATGGGATTATTGTGGATTTTGTGCGATATACAATGCCAGTCGACTCATGCCGCCAGTGAGTGGAATGAAGAAGAGCGAGTCTTTGAGTTCCGGGTTTTCCTCATCAGTCAAGCTGTCCCGCCTCATCTCGATGGTCTTGTTGAAATCCTGCTCAGCCTTCTCTGTGAGCACAATGCGGAAGCGGTTGAACTCACGCTCGTTGGACACGCCAAAATATTTGGCAAAGCTATATTCCTGATTGAGTTGGAAGAAATAGTCTATGAAGGCCTCATAGTCGGCAAGCACTTCCGACCTCACCTCGGATGATATATCTTTGTAGCGAGGCACATTGATCTCATCCAGTATTTTTGAGCCCGTGCAGAACTTGGTGATTTCCTCTACATCGCTCACCACATAGCGCTGCTTCATGTTAAGGCCGCCCTTGCAGGTGATCTCTTTGGGGTTTTCCACCATTTTCAGTTCCACCCTTCCGTCATCACCCAACATATCATTGAAGATATGTGTGGCGAGCACCTGCAGGGCGTCGATACTACCAATCAGCGGAAGCACCTTGGAGGCTGTACCGCTGATGGTGATATATGCCGGTGTGGGCAGTCCCTGCATTTTCAGCAACCTTGCCGCATAGTGCACCTCAGCGGCGAAGAAGAGCAGGAGCACGACACGCAGCTCCTGATTGGCACGCAGTTCCTCGGAGAAGGAGATGCCACGGCCAATCATACGTGGATTGTTGTCGAGAGAATAGAGGAAAGAGATAAACTCCGAACTGTTTTTCTTCGACTTGGCATAGACATCGCTCACACCACTGATATCACGCAATTTCACATCGAAATCGGGTGCGAAGGCTTTCATAAAACCATTGTATTCCGCTCCACGGCCGAGGAAGTCGCCATAGATGCTATTGCCAGCGAAACGCACGGAAGAGATCAGAGTGGCCGTGTTGCCACGATGGTACACCACGAAGTCTGTGGTGCCACCACCGATATCCATGGAGACTACGGGGCGGCTCTCTGCGTCGACGTCTTCTTTCTGGGTGTAATAATAATATGGTGCGAGCGACTCTGCCACCTTTTGCAACCGATATCCCTGGGGAGCGATCAGCCGTCGGCAGAGTTTGTTCCATGAAGCCTCTAAGTTGGAGATCTGATAAGGCTGCATCGACACGGGATAGAACCATGTGATGCTGGTGCGATTGAGCACACCGCCCGACATGAGCACCTTGTTACGGATCATCATCAGCAACTCCTCGAAATAGGCCTCTACGAGCAGGTTGTTTCCACGGCTGCTATCCCATTTCAAGTCAGGGCGCGTCTCATTGTAGTCGTAGGTATCCTCTTTCTCATAATGGAAACCGATGTTATAGTCAGCCAGTGTGAAGATGTCGCGCCCCTCCACGCTGTGTCCCGAACGATAACACAGGTTTGTACGCATGGGGAACCGCGCTATCTCGCCCACGCCGATGGTGACAGGCATGAACTCCTGCATGAAACTCTGTGCCGGTCCGCCGTAGAAAGACTCCAGTCCCTCCTGGTCAATCATCTCCACCGCACGACGCGAGGTGGAATTGAGCGTGAGCACCTGAGCCTCCTCACGCGCGATGGTCATCGGCTGTGGCTCCACATCAGTATCCGATTTATACTCAATGTGCGTATTGGTCGTACCGAAGTCAATGGCGAAGTCGAAGATCTTGCTTCCCTGGTGTATCTGTCTATAGAGAGGTATGAGAATACCACTGGCGATGGTATTGGTCACCACGAGGTAGTCGAACTCCTCGTTGAGGCAGAAATACTTCGATGTGAGGAACTGCCGGCGCTTGTCTGCCCTCTCGACGAGGGTCTGGGGCAGCGGTTCGGCCTCATTTCCCCGATAGGCATAGACAGCATACTGATATTGGTCTTTCTTGTACCCGGCGGTATCTTCATCGACAAGATAGATGCGCTGAGGTTTCTCCATTGTCGGGTCATCGATATGGTAACTGGGGAAGAGGAAGAGGTCGAAGCGGCACTCCATCACCGGCCATATCAACCGCTCCGGGTCTGGGTCTAACGAGGTGGTGGTATATTCACGGTGCAACGTCACGAAGCGCCCTTTCTGGACAGGTATATTGATGATGGCCTGCACCCTGCCGTCCGGCATCTCATTGAGTTGGAAAATCGGGGTGGAGGTGTTGCCGGCATATCCCGTGAGGGTCTGTACCGAGAGATATCTGAGTATTTCCGGTTTCAGCGGAAGGAGATACTGACATTCGTCGCCGATGCGGTTGGTGCCACGAAACATATTGGCAAAGAAAGCCGACTCATTGATGGGGAAGACCGTCTTGATCAGATAAGGCTCAAAGACATCATCGGTGGTGAGGTATGGGTATTCCGTGGAGTCGAAAGGCAGGGTGCGCTCCTCCATAGGCCTTGGATCGCTTAACGGTGCCATGAGGTGCGGATTCCATGGCGACGTAGTGTATCGCATATCCTGCTCGAAATAGGGTTCCGCCGGAATCACTAAAGGCAGTCGCTTGGAACGGCTCTCCGAAAGGATGCGGAAATCGCTCTCCGTCTCAATCCTGTCACCTCCAAGACACATGATGGGAATGTCTCCCAGGAGCATCATCTGACTGCTTCCAGTCATCAGCGTCTGATACTGTGTCATATACATGCCAGGTTGCATGGCGTTGAGACGGTTTTTAAACACCGTGTCAGTATCAGTTTTGAAGCATGCGTCGACGTATGCATGGAACTCAGGATAGAGAGAACTGAATCCCGGCTGTTTGGAGAGCAGGTAGACATACTCACGAAACTCTCTGTCACGTCCCACGAGAGATCGGAACGACCCGTCGTCATCGGCATGAAAGGCGATGTGGTAGTTGCTCAGATAGACATCCTTGACATACGAGAGGTCATTGGCCGACGCCATGGTCACCGATGTGGGTGATGTTCCTCCCACGATGTTGATCTGTCCCATGGCTCCCTCCCCCACATAGTTGAGCATATAGATATACTGCATACGTCCGAAATTGAAGCTGGTGGTATCCTGTGACAAGAACAGTCCCAGCGTGGCAGCCACGGCAGCATGCTCAGGCACGCCGTCGGAAGCCAGTCGTTGCAGGTCGTTGGTTTTGTCCCATGTGACGATTTGGAACAGTTTAGAGTACTTTGTCCGATAACCAAAGAAAATCTCCAGCACGTCGAGTGCGTTGGCAGCCATCTTATGATAGATGGTGGTTCCTTTCACGCCCACCTCGGCCTCGGCGCAGTATGCGAATGCTGTCTTTGCCAGTTCGAAGCCGGCAAAGGGCGTAGGTATGGAGGTGATGGGCAGTGTGGCCTTGGCACCGTTGGGGTCTTCGATGGCCTCAATGTCTTTGTTGCCAAGTTGTGTGGTCTCCTGCCATCCCTCGATGGTCTCACTTCCCTTGTGAAATCTGAAAACGTATGCCATGGATTATATATTGTATTTCTTTTTTATGACGTTGTTAATGGCCTCCTCATGAATGGTCATGAAATAGTTGTAGGCGTCAAGCCCACGTATTTTCTTCATCGAGACATCGGAAATCTCAGTGTCGATGGCAGGGTATCCCCTCAAGTTCTTTCCAAACAACCTGCTGAGTTTGGAGGTCTTCTTCGGTTCGATGTGCATGATGGTATCGAAGACATCGTCGTCGTTGGTGAAGAGGTCGAACGGTTGGAAACTACGCTGGTTGTCTGACAGCTCTTTCAGCCATTGGTTTTTGTAGCTCTCGACAAACTGCCCCAGTTCCATGAAGAAAGCGTCAGAATAGCTGACGTTTTTCATCTGCGGTGTTTTTGTCCACGCATAACTCTGCGTGTCTTTGAAATGCTCCATGTAGAACCGCGCAAAGATATAGAAGCTCATCATCTCCTTGCCGACGGCATTGAAAGTATTTGGGCAGAAGTCGTTGAGCGACATGGGGTTGGTGTCACTCCGCACAGCAAACTCCCTGTACGAGGTATTGGTCTGTCCATGAATATGCTGCACATTGGAGACGGCGAAGTCGACAATGGCCATGGCAGCAGCCAGTTCCACGAAGTGCGCCTTGTTTCGCTGTTCTGTGGCACCCTCCACATTGTCGTATCGGTTTTTGATGGTGTCGCTGATGTAGTACAGATGGTCAACGTCGAGGTTGCCGATATAGTATTTCAATGCTGCCTTCGTCTTCGAGATGAAGGTCTCCATATTGATTTCGCTCTGCTGATCTTCTTTCAGTCCGAAATAGGGTAATACCGAGACAGCTCCGATGGGTGCGTTGGAAATGGCGGAGGAGTTGGGCATATTCAGACGTTCCGCCTCACGGAATGTTTTCTGCAGCAGGGGGAATCCGGCTGCGCCAGTGCCTCCGAAGATGCTGCTGATAATGAAGATTTGATCTCCCGACTGGAAATGCTGCAATAATGACATGAGCGACTCAGTATTTTTGGGGTCGTTGAGCACGATGCTACCCATGTTGGGATTGCCCTTGAAGCCCACATCCAGCGGACATGCGAGGTTTTTGTCCGAGAACAGCAGGCTTAACAAGGCTTGGTTGCTATCCGCCTGCCCCTGATTGTTGAAACGGTTGTAGGCGATATAATCGGCGAATTTCATATTGGCCACATTGTAAAGATGCAGTCTGAAATTGGTGTTCATATCGTCAATGCCCACCTTGAAATAGCCGTTTTTTGTCGGCCGGCTTTCAAAAGAGAGATGACTGCGCACACGTTTATACAATTGCATGAGCGATACGGTGCGTGTAAGGTCGCCGTTGCTGGCATCTGGGTCAATGATCACGGGAACGATGGTGTCTATCTTGTCACCAAGCGACACGCCTGCTCCCATCAACATGGTGAGTGAGCGCAGCACCCTGGCCCCTGTGCCTCCGATACCAAAGATATAGAGTTTGCTCATTATCGTTTGAGAATATTTAGGATATGTATATTTGGATTAGAAGGGTATATTCCTCGACCTGCTGCTGAATGACTTGAGAATCAGTGAGAAAATAAAATACAGCAGTGCGCAATAGGCAAAGACGATGAAGCCGAATGACAGGTAGTCGCCGCTGTCGATATTCACATTCATCACGTTGGACGTGAAAATATAGTCGCCCATTTTCATTCTTGCGATAATCATGTCAATCACGGCTGTAGCGGCACAGGTTCCGATTCCTATCAGCAACCATTTCCTGGTCTTGGCGAGCAGGATATGATCTAACACGATATAATAAATCACCGTGACCAACAAGGGGATAATCAGCATCACCCAGAATGTGGTGCTATAGGCCCTGGAGATATCCATATAGTTTGAAAAGTCGCCTAAGTATGCGGCGCCGAATAATTCGAAAATCTCTTTGATATTCATTTGTGGAAAATTATGTTGTATGTATCATGATCCATCTCAGGACTACTCGTATCCGTTGATGTGGAATTTCAGTTGGAAGATGTCTTTGTTCTTTCCCTCGATACTATTGTGGAAGGCATTGTAGATACCCTCTATCATCTCATAGATGGCATACGATTGGTTGTCACGGGGAAGAGCCCCCAATCGTTCTGTATAACTACATTCCTTAGACCCAAGCGGGGATTTTGTTGAGCAGTGTGACAGTCACCTGTGGCGCAAAGTTCTGGCCTTCAGTCTTCAGCTGAATACAGTATGGATGGTCGAAGACGTCGTAATCAGGGAATGACACATTCTCACTGATCTCAGCGACTTTGAAATGCGCAGGCTCCACGGTATAGTTGTCTTTGTCAAGCAGATAGGTTTTGTCTGCAAAAAGCTGACTCACGCCCATTGCGAGAGCAAAGTACAGATTGGGCTTATCGTGGTCGGTGGTGATCTTGCGGATGTCGAGTCTGTCATCTTCGAGTTGGATTCGCCGCGCATTGGTGAAATCACGAATGAAAGTACGCGCGGTGGTATTGTCCAGTGTCCATGTCGGCTCCGACGACAACATATACTTGTGTGTCATGCCGGACAGTCCGGTGGAGGAATCCTCAAATTCCATCCGCTCGTTAAAATAGGCCAGCTGTTTGAGTCCACCCATCACAATGATATAATAGGGGCGCTTCCCGTTGCACGGGATGGCGTTGTTGCCCTCGTAGTAGTTGCCGCTGAACTCCGACATGCACTGCATGATGATGACACCAAACTCCTCCTTGGCGTCATGGGCACGCCGTATGGCTTTCATAAACGTGCCGGTTGTGCTGCTTGCGGCGGCACTTAGCAGGTCTCCCACGTTGTCGACATCATACATACAGTCACTTACGAGCACCGAGATGGTATCTGAGGTCGTACGCTCAAGGATCATCTTGAAAATACTGTTGATATCTGTACTGCTGGTATTTCCAACTTTCATAGACGTAGGGTTGAGATTCAACATGAAATCGTCGAGATTGTCACACATCGGGGTATGATAGATATCCTGATTGATGAAATTGACAGCAGTGCCAGGGAAGAAGCCATCGGCTTTAGTAATCAGCTGCCCCATTGCTTTCTTGAATGTTGAATTAGTGGTGACATATCCATTCATACTACCTGAGTTTTCCATATAGATACGCACCACCGGTTTGGCTGCTTTGACAGTAGTAGTGTCGGAGGGGAGTATATGAGCAGTATCCACCTGTTTTGCCCCATTATTATTGACAAAATACAGCACGCCTGCAACACCGGCGACCAACAAAAGCAGACCGAGCAACTTTCTTTTCATTTCAATTATTTATTCAAGTTTCGTATTCATATCTTTAAGAGGATAAAGACGAGTGGTTGAGGAAAAACCATACTCGCTGCAAATTTACTAAAAACATTTGAACTGACAAAAAGAGAAGTAAATATAATTCAACATTAAGGTGCCTGCTTCGGTTGAGTGGTGAGAGGTGGTTCCGAAAATTCTTTGATAGCGGAAGAAAAATGAAAAAGAATTTGCATGATATCGGATTTTTTAGTATTTTTGCACCCGCTTTTGGAAATATTGCGCTTGTGGCGGAATTGGCAGACGCGCTAGACTTAGGATCTAGTGTCTCACGACGTGAAGGTTCGAGTCCTTTCAGGCGCACTATTTTATTTAATGATTATCCGCAATCACCCGATAACGCCCCGAATGGGCAATGAGTTGTCAGCCCGGGACATCGCCTTGGTAGAGATTTGGAGGGAATCCGGCGCCCTGGAAGGGCAAAAGGCTTGAATTATAAATCTTTTGCCCTTTTAGGGCGATATATCGCTGCCTCTCCCATACCCCAGGGCGATGCCCTGGGCTGACAACTGTTGGTCTTTTAGGCCGTTTATCGATAGGATGCGGATAATCATATTTTATTTTTATTGATTTATGTTCACATTCAAATAAAAAAAAACAGAAAATATGTTGATTTGTTAGAAAATTTAATTATCTTTGCTCCGAAAACATAATTTTTAATTCAATCTTACCAATCATTACTAACTAAATTTTTTTTATTATGAAAAAATTATTTTTTGCTTTGTTTGCCGTTGTACTATGTCTCGGTATGACATCTTGTGGCGGTTCTGACTTGAAATCCATCGTAGAGAAAGCCAAGACTGAGGGTGCCAACTGGAGTGTTGATGAGTGGAAGGCTCAATACAAAGCAGCCATGCAGGCTGTGAAACCGATGTTGCTTGACTTGAAGGATCTGCAAGAGAAAATACAGAAGGATCCATCAAAGGCAGCAGACCTGATGAAAGAGGCTACTGCACTGCAGGAGAAATATAGTGATGTTTCTAAATTGATGGAAGAATTAGATGAAGCAGCAAAAGCTACAGAAAATGGCAAGAAAGTTGCAGACGACGACGAATTCGTAAAACAAGTTTTGAAAGAACTTGGATTGGACGATATCGATTTCTAAGATCATCTACTAATCATCATTTTATGACATAATTTTCGGGCATCACCTTAAAAGTGTTGCCCGTTTTTATATGCATGAAGAATCGAGCAACAAATAAAAAAGAATTTATTATAAAAAACATTGAATATTATTGATATACCAATAATTTTTATATCTTTGCAAAGTCGAAAATACCGACATTCATTTTTACTAACCATTTAATTTAAAAGCATTATGAAGAAATTACTATTTGCCATGTTTGCCTTCGCATTAGGCCTGGGTATGACATCATGTAAAAACGAAGCAGCCGCCAACAAAGATGGTGAGAAAGCAGAACAGGCAGCTGAAGCCGCTGATAACGCAGACGCCCCATCTCTGGCTGACATCGTGGCAAAAGCCAAGGCAGAAGGTGCCAACTGGAGTATTGACGAGTGGAAAGAGCAATTCAAAGCTGCCTTGGTGGCGGTGAAACCTATGTTGCTTGATTTGAAGGACCTGCAAGAAAGAATGGAAAAAGATCCCACAAAGGCTGATGAGCTGATGAAAGAAGCACAGGATATGGAAACAAAATTCGCTGATCTGACAAAATTAATGGATGAATTCGATGAAGTTGCAAAAGCTACAGAAAATGGCAAAAAAGTTTCAGATGACGATGAATTCGGAAAGCAAGTCTTGGAAGAACTTGGATTGGGCGATATCGAGTTCTAAGATTATAGGTGTGTTCTATTAATTCTGATTTTTATACAGATGGTCAATCTATGATCACATTTC